>Ga0172371_10013862_pt1 | contig 10448 bp, 11 predicted proteins | sample Lak12m_FD_114543 | JGI IMG/M metagenome (GOLD analysis project Ga0172371, IMG submission 114543) | Freshwater microbial communities from Kabuno Bay, South-Kivu, Congo - kab_022012_12m | ecosystem: Environmental > Aquatic > Freshwater > Lake | place: Democratic Republic of the Congo: South-Kivu... | reverse complement strand
CTATTTAGTACGAAAGGAACGGTAGATCGTGACCTCTAGTGTGCCGGTTGTCTGACAAGGCAGTGCCGGGTAGCCACGTCATAGCGGATAAGTGCTGAAGGCATCTAAGCACGAAGTCGCCCCTAAAAATAGATAGTCATTTCTGAAACTTGCGTAGTCCGCAAGTGGTAAGAACAAGGGCGCCTGTAAAAGACAGGTTTGATAGGTTAGAGATGTAAGTATCGAGCTTCGGCGAGATATTCAGTCTACTAATACTAAATGCTCAAGAGAACACATTTACCCAAACCAAATATCTTTGTTGACCAATTTCATTTCTAATTTTAGTGTTTATTTATTGTTTCCTGACATTAGTCTGATTTGTACAAAAGCTTAAATAGATTACTATACAAATTTGTTTAGGCTTTTGTCTAAGATTTTCTGTGGAGCGAGCAACATGTTTGGATTAACAGGAGAAAATAGCAAATTTATGGTTGCAATTGTTGCTCTTATTATCTGTGCGATATTAGTTGAATACAAAATAATTAGTACAATTAACGCAGCTTTATTTTTCACAGCGTTTATGCTGTTTTGGGTATTTTATGGTAGCAAAAAATAATTAATAAAATAAAATGGTATATTTTTATATATTTGGATATATATACAGTATATGTACAAACAGCTTTTTGTTTTCATTTTAGTTTTCATAATATTCTTACCTTGTGTATCTTCAGATAAAGTTGTTTTGATAAAAGAAAATTTAATATCTAAATTACCCGCTTCAAAAATCATGAGTCAAGACAAGACAAGTATTACAAATCCCTATAAAGATTGTTTGAAAAAAAGTGTTGAGCTTTTGGATTTGACAAGAACACAAATTAAAACAGTTTCTGATTTGCAAAATCAAAACAACATTGTAAAGATTTTCCCCGAAATAGATACTTCAAGAATAAAACCATTTCAAAATGTTTCGATGCCAACAATATTTACAGATGTTGCATGGAACCAAGGGATTACAGGATTGAACTCAAAAATTGCAGTAATAGATACAGGCGCAGATGAATCTATAAGTCATATTAACATTACTGATAAAAGGAATTTTTGTTCTTTTCCTTTTGATGAAGATGTGAATTGTTATCACTGGCATGGCTGCAGTGTGTCAAGTATTGCTGGAGCACACAGTGATTTAAATGGAGTAAGTCCAGATATTAATTTTGCAATAGGAAGAGTATTTAATGCATCTGGCGTGTGGTGTGGCGGAAACGATTATAATGCAATTTTTTATTGGGCATCAGAAACATCAGGCGCTAATGCAATAAACAATTCTTGGGGTTCTTCTTCTAAAGATGTATATGCAGAATGTGCTGTTACTAATTATGCATTATGGGAAAGTTATATTGAGGAAATAGATCTGGTTGCAAACCTATTAGATACTATGCTGGTATTTTCCGTAGGAAATGATGGTTTGTGTGATGATAACTCGCTTAGTTATGAATCAATGTCTTATAATGTGATATCTGTTGGTGCATATAATGATAATGGCACAACAAACAGAGCAGATGATACATATGCATCTTTCTCCTCTCAAGGCCCAACAATTGATGATAGAAAGAAACCAGATATTACTGCGCCAGGAATGTCAATAGAATCTTATGGTGCATATGGATATACAACAAATAATTGGAATGGTACAAGCGCATCAAGCCCGCATGTAACTGGAGCCTTGGGTTTATTAGAGCAAATAAATATTACTGGATTAAAAGCAAAATCACTTTTGCTTAATAGTGCAGATGATGTTAATTCAGAAGGCTGGGATATATATACTGGTTGGGGTTATTTGAACATACAAAATGCATTAGACTGGAATTCTTATTTGGAAGAAAATTCAATCAATACAGATATTCAAATAAAAGACTCTAATACTCAAACAACTTATATGTTGCCTACTTATGCTAACTTCTATGATGCTAATAGTCAAAATGTAAAATGTACTGTAGTTTGGAAACGAGAGTTCGATGTTAATGGAACTTCATACTTGCAGAATTTTGATTTAGCATTAAAAAATGATTTTAATTACTTCTTGAGCAATTCGGTAGTTGATAACGTTGAACAATTAGACCTGAATGATGCAAATGAAACTCAACTTAAAGTTTTTTGCGCAGATGATACATGTTCTCCTGATATTAATTATGCATTGTCATGTAATACTGACTTCAATCAAATTTATTTAGATTACTTTGTTGAAGCAAGAGAATCTGGCTTTTATCATGCAAATGGAGATAATAATTTTTCTTTGTATTTTGATCTCAACAAATTAACTACAGAAACAAAAGATTTGAATTTGGATGTAAATGTTTTAATTACAATTGGATCTTATACTGAGATAAAAACTTTGACTTCAATAGGAAAAGACTACAATTTTAATATAGATTTGAACTCAAATTTTGTTCCTATATCTGATTATAATATTCAACTTGATTTTAACATTTATTCATCAGACTATAATCAAACAGAAGAAGGAACAACGTATGTTTGGCTGAATTCAAGTGAATGGGATTTTAATACACCAGATCTGTATACAAATCTTTCAGATACAGAATATGTTTATGATAGTTTTGACGAGAATCTAATTTTTACAGATCCAAATATTTCGTATGTTTATGATGCATTTAATGAGGTTTATGATTATAATGTAGTAGATTCAAATACAATTGTCTATACATTTGATTTCAATGCTTTGAATTACAGCGGGTATAATGTGTATTCTGGCAGTATTTATGCATATGATGCATACGGCAACAGAGCAGACAAAAACGTTTCAATATACTACAAGCCTGTTTTTACTTTTGAAAACTATTACATAAACTCTGACTCAAATATATTGTATTACAAAGAGAACTCTTTTGATGTAAACATAATCTTTACGTTTAATCCGTCTGTTGATTTCAATATTTTGTTAAGTGATGGAAATATATTTTCTTTTAATAATAATACTGGTGTGTTTTCTTATGATTTGAATATAGATGCAAATTATTCTTATCTGATAATTAAAGATCTTAATGAAGATATGAATGTTTTTGATTTAAATTTAGTTGAAGATCTTAGCCCTTATGATTTGAATTTTACAAGAAGTAATTATTCTTATACATTAACTTATCGAGATTCAGATATTAATTCAGATGCAGTTAATGTTTTGCTTGATTCTGTTTATGTCTCTTATGATTTAAACACAGATTCAAATACATTAACTGGCACATTAAGCAGTGCTTGTGGTTCTCATACTCTTGTTATTACTTTATATGATTACGCAGATAATAATACATCCTATACTTACACATACAGTAATGGCGCTTGTAGTACAGGAGGAAGTCCCGGTGGAGGTAATAATAATGATAATGAAGGATCATCTGATGGAACAACTACAACAACTGTTTCAACTCCTAAATCAATTTCAGAATATACTATTTCTGAAATAAAGGATCTAAATGAAACTGGAAAATATACTTTACAGACACGAGGCAAGTTGTTTGAGTTACAGGTAGAAGATTCTAATTTGCCTACTTTTGCAATTGTTAAAGTAATTATTGATAATGATGAAGAGATTACAACAGCTTACAAAGGAGGATTTATTTTATCTTCAGACAAGTATGCAGGAAGAACTATAACTATTTTAGTTTATTCAGGAGAGATTATTTTTTTCAAGAAAACAATTATTTTCCCTGCAGCTCAATCTCCAAATATAGATGTAAATATTGATACAAATAGAATTGTTCCTTTAAATGATAATATCGCTGACAATAACATAAGTGATTTTAATATTCCTGCTATTAATAATAACACAAGATCAAATAATAATTATTACTTGTTGTTAGTAGCTCTTATCTTAATTATTATTGCTCTAATTGCTTATCCATTAATAAAGTTCAAGAAAAAGAAAATGGGACTGTCAAAAATAAAATGAGAAAAGTATTTCATCCACAAAATCCTTTGTATTGAGATATTTTAAAAATAACAAATAAATTGTATTTACTGGTTTAATCGCGTTTTCCATTTAAATTAACTTTGGTATTATTATATATATTAAATTTTACTAATTCTAAAATTTACAACGTCCACTGTGTATTCATCAAGTAGCAATTGAAAATTGTTTAAACATTTTTTCTTCTATGGTTTATACCACTTTTGATATTCTTTATGATCTTTGAAACATCTAACAACCTTAATTGTATTATTTTCAACTTCGAAAGCGAATCTTGCAGAGTCTGTTACTTTCTCTATGAAGTAAGGAATACCATAACAAAGATGTTTTCCCGGAACAAAATCATTTTGTAATTTAGAAAAATGTTTTAAAAAGAATATTTTTAATTGATTGTCCATCTTTAACAAGTCTTTCTTTGCTCTTTCAGATACAATTACATCATATGTTGTCATTTTCAATCCCTAATTCTTTTTGTAGTTCATTAAGGCCATACCACTTTTCTTTGTTCTTTTTAATATCTGCCATTTCTTCTTTTATCTTTTTGTTAACTGCAATAATTTCCTCTTTGCTCACTTTTTCGCATAAACTATATTCTTTGTCTAAATGCAACAGACCAAGTCTAATTGCTTCTGCTTTTGTTTTGACAATTCCTCTTGCAATAGCATTATTTACTACATTCTCAACATAACCCTCTATATTTACATTAACATTCATATATATACCTCTGTATCTGTGTCTAATATAATTATTATACAAAAAGTTTATAAATATTGTGCGTAATTTGTACACATGCCTCAAAATCCTTCACTATTCAGATATTAGGAAAGTCGATAGTCCAAGAAAGAACAATATTGGCTAACCGCCAAATCCTTCATATTTTCTTAATCCTTTTTTGTATATGATTAAGAATAATCCTAGCAGTAACATGTTCGTTCCAACGATTGCTATAAGCATTAATAAACCATAACTTAAGCTAATTTTTCCTAATAACATTGCAGTTAGGATATACCAATGTAAATATCCTGCAGGCGTTATTACAATGAAAATAGTCAACATTAATTTGCTAAGTAAGTTTATAGGATATCTGTCAAAAGGAAATATCAATGATTTGTATGCGCTATCTAATTGCCAGACTCTTCCATACCAGAATGCTAATGTTCTTATTGTCAATAGAGGTAACATTAATAAAGGAAAAGAAAAATGGGTAAGAGAAGGACTTAATGCTGTTCTTGGTAGAATTTATCACGAATCTGGCGATCACAATAATGCATATAAGTATTTTATTGCTGCTGAAATTGAACAAGATGAAAAACTAAAAACAGAAACATGGTATGCATACAAATTAGAGGATTATGAAAGAGCAGCTAAATCTTTTGAAAGATATAAGAAAATTCAAGAAATTAGTACAGACGATAGTGAATGGTTAGCCGAAATTTATCACAAAACAGGTGAATGGAAAAAAGAAGCAACTACATTGTGGTCTATACTAAGATATTTTGATGCAGCAAAAATTGTATATGAATATACAAAAGATCCAATAGTTTTCAGAAATGCCGCGGAAGCATATTTAAAATATGTCAGAACACCATATATGCTTGAAAAAAAGAATTCACATGAGATGGCAGCTAAATGTTTTGAAGCCGGGGGATTTTTCAAAGAAGCAAGAGAGATTTACAAAAGAAGAAAAATGTTTGCTGATGTCAAAAGGATTGAAGAGTTTATTCCAAGAAAAGTCCCAAAGAAACCAATTGAGAAAAAACGTCCTGCAATAAAACTTGAAAGAAAACCAAAATAATTTGAGTTTAGTAGAATTTTCTAAATTTTAGTCTTTCCAATAATAGTCTCACTTTTTCTCTTGTTTTCTCATTTTCTATAGTATCTAATCTTTTTGCTAATAAAAGTGAATTTATTTCGACTTCAAAGAAAAAAGGCTTGCCATTAATAAAATCTACATTTGCAGGATGAAAGTTTGCATTAACCCCCATCTCAATCATTTTATGTTCTAATTCGTTTAATTGTTTGTTTGAAATAAATTTTAATAAGTGTTTTCTTACAAGTGGCGGACCAAAATTCATCATATAACTTGCGCTTTGACGATCCGCATATTTGTAATAATATTTTACAAATGCTTTGTGTTCTGGGCTGGTTTCAATTTCTTTGCTTTGAAGCATAGGATTAAGCGTTTTATCACCTACTTTTGTCCTTTCAATTGCCAAATCATAAGTTAATATTATCTTAGGAAATAAGAGTTCTGCAATTCTATGTTGATATAAAATAAATAGTGGATTAGTTCCATTTCTAATCACTTTGATTATTTTTCTTAGTTTTTGATCATAATAAACAGATTTTTCGTGTGCGTCAATAATTTTGTTCTTTAAAGTTCTGACCCTATTCCAAATAGTCATATTTCTATATCTTTCATATGGTATGGACGCTCTTTTCATACAATAATTCGGTGGTAAACCTTTATAAACCTTATTATATATGTTATATTATATTGAACTATTTCTCCCTGTGCATTTGATGTAGGTTCAATTACTTTCAGGTGATGAGCGCAGGTTTGGTAAGAGACAATGGATGTTATTTGTCTTAATATAAACCAAATCTATTCTATGCAAAGACAAATAAGTTAGCTTGATAGTTGTTTGATATATTAACAGAATTAATTTAGCAGCTTACAAAAAAATATTTTAGTTAGGATCAAAAGGCAACCAATGACTGTAAGGAGGTGTGAGGATGCCACAATTTGTAAAGTTTGAAACTCCAGAAGAAACTTATAATAAAATAAAAGATGTTTTAGTAAAAGTTTCAAAAACAGGAGGAAAATTAAAAGCAGGAGTTAATGAAGTTACCAAAATGGTAGAAAGAGGCTCTGCTAAACTAGTTGTTATGGCTGAAGATGTTAGCCCAGAAGAATTATTATTACACATGCCTATTTTATGTGATGAGAAAAAAGTTCCATATGCATATGTTAAAGACAAAAAGTCGTTAGGAGATGCATCTGGTCTTAAAATAAAGGCATCATGTGTAGCAGTAATAAGCGAAGGTCAAGTAAAAAAAGAATTAGATGATTTAATTAAAAAGATTTCAGAATTAAAGAAATAATTTTAGCAGGAGATGATTCAGATGGCAATAGAAGAAACAGGAACACCTGCAGAAGTAGTTGAAATTGTTAAAAGAACAGGGGTTTCAGGAGAAATAACCCAAGTTCTTTGCAGAATTCTTGATGGACCAGAAAAAGGGCGTGTTAAAAGAAGAAACATTAAAGGACCTATACAAAAAGGAGATGTATTGGTGCTTTTGAACACTCAGAAAGAAGCAAAAGAAATAAGAGCAACCTAAAGTCAGAGAGTATGTTACAATATATGTTGTATGTGTCAGATTAGCTGACAACATATTTATATTTGTGGTGATTAATAATGGTCAAATGTACGGTATGTAAAAAAGAATTGAGAGAAGGAACAGGCACCATGTATGTAAAGAAAGATGGAACAACCTATTATTTTTGCTCAAAAAAATGTGAACTGAACATATTGAAACTAAAAAGAAAACCTACAAATCTTAAGTGGGCAAATACTTCAAAAAAATCTAAAAAAGAAGTGAAGGAAAAGAAGTGATGTATTTGATAAGAGAACCAGTTGTGGTAGTTGGAGGACATGTTGACCACGGAAAGACTACTCTGCTGGATTATATCAGAGGAACAACTGTTGTAGACAAAGAAGCAGGTAAAATAACACAACATATCGGCGCAACAGAAGTCCCTGTTAAAACAATATCACAATTGTGTGGCAACCTCTTGCAGAAATACAATATAAAATTGACAATTCCTGGATTATTGTTTATAGATACTCCAGGACACGAAGCATTTTGTGCTTTGCGTGAGCGCGGATGTGAAATGGCAGACTTTGCAATATTAGTTGTTGATATAATGCAAGGATGTCAGCCACAAACAATAGAGATGATGAAACATCTCAAAGAAGATAAGGTCCCTTTTGTTGTTGCATTAACAAAAATAGATTCCATTAAAGGATATAATAAACAATTGAATTTAACAGAGGTGCTTGCAGAAGTAGATGAAGCAAAAACACAATATGCACAGTATTTCTCAGATAAATTCTATAAACTTGTTGGACAACTTGGTGAACAAGGATTTAGTTCAGACCGATTTGACAAGGTAAAAGAATTTACAAAGGAATTGCTTTTGATTCCTGTATCATCTAAGGATGGAAAAGGAGTGGCAGAACTTTTGTTGTTTATTTCAGGACTTGCGCAAAAATATTTGGAAACAAATCTAACTGTAGATGTTAAAGGACTTGGCAAGGCAACTGTACTTGAAGTAAAAGACGAAAAGGGATTTGGCAGAACTTTAGATGTTATCCTTTATGATGGCATGATTTCTGTAAATGATTATATTAAAATAGAATCAAAGAATGGAACATTCGTAACAAAAATTAAAATGCTTTTGCGCCCAAAACCTATGCAAGACATGAGAACTACAAAAGAGAAATTCACGCATGAAGAAAAAGTTTATGCTGCTGCAGGAATAAAGATTATCGCAAATGATGTTGATAATGTTTCTGCAGGTGACGCAATTTATGTTGTTTCGGGCGATGATGCAAAATCATTAGAAACAATGATTAAAAAAATTAATAAAACCGCAGAAAGAGGAATTATTGCAAAAGTTGATGTAGAGGGTTCTGCAGAAGCATTAATAGAACTTGCAAAAAAGAATGATGTTGAGATTTATAAAGTAGAAGTTGGCTCTATTACAAAAGAAGATATAGTAGAAGCAAAGTTATTCAAAGATCATAATCCAAAGTATGGTGCAATATTTGCTTTTAATAGTGCAGTTTCTGATGATGTGTCAGAATATGGACGAAAGCAAGGTGTAAAAATATTTTCTTTTGCAGTAATTTATAAAATTTTTGAGGAGTATGCAAAATGGATAAAAAATGAAGAAGAGGCTACAAAAGCGAAAATACTTTCTGCAATAGTTTATCCTGTAGAGTTTAAAATAATACCAGAATATATTTTTCATCAGTCAAAACCGTTTGTCTGCGGTATAGAAGTTTTAGATGGTTTGCTTAAACCAGATATTAAACTTATACAAGACAACAAGATTATTGGCACATTAAAAAGGATTCAGGATAATGGTAAAGATATAAAAGAAGCAAAAAAAGGAATGCAAGTTGCTGTGTCAATAGAAGGCACAAGTTTTGATAAAGTGGATCTTTCAAAAAACTTTTATGCTATGATTCCATTTGAACATAGAAAATATGTTAAACAATATCTTGAATCAGAATTTAAGGAATTAATAAATAGACTTGATGACATTTATAGTAAGATGAACAATTAAAGGAGTTTGTGAAAATTAGGATGTGAGTATTATGATAGTTAATTTATCCAATCCAAAGACAAAAAAAACCTACAGTGTCAAACTTGATAATATTCCTTATATTGGTAACAGGATAAGGGATGAAGTAAATTTAGACCCATTAGGTATTTCTGGCAAAGGAATAATTACTGGCGGTTCAACAAAAGAAGGATTTCCAATGGTTCCTTTTTTAGAGCAAGCAGGAAACAAAAAAGTGCTATTATCTGACGGAATTGCATTTAAATCACGATTTGCTGGAGAAAAAAAGAGAAGAACTGTACACGGAAAGTCTATTGGAGATAGAATTGCACAAATAAATATTAAAATAGTTGATATAGATGCGGCTATAAATCTTGATGAAAAATTCCCGAAAATAGAAAAGAAGTAGAATTTGACAAACAGGAGATGATTATTTGAAAGACTCTAAAGAACTAAAGAAACCAAAAGTGAAAACAAAAGTAGCAGAAGAGTCTGTTAGTTCTAAAGAGTCTGATAACATCAAAATAGCAATAAGTGCCCAAAAGGAAACTGATATGAAAAATACAATTCCGTTACAATCAGAATTAAATATTGGTTTGGTGGGGCATGTTGATCATGGCAAGACATCAATTACAAAAATGTTATCTGGGAAATGGACAGATACACATTCTGAAGAAATAAAACGAGGCATTTCTATAAGACTTGGTTATGCCGATGCAATACTGAGGATATGTAAAAAATGTGATGACTTTAGTGCATACACAATATCAGAAATATGTGAGAAATGCGGAAGTAAAACAACTGTTGTCAAAAGAATTTCATTTGTTGATGCTCCTGGTCATGAAACATTAATGGCAACAATGTTAAGTGGTGCTGCATTAATGCAAGGCGCACTTTTAATAATTGCTGCAAATGAAACTTGTCCACAGCCAAGAACAATTGAGCATCTGATGGCAATTAAGTTAAGTGGAATTACACAAATTGTTGTTGTTCAAAATAAAATAGATTTGGTTACAAAAGAAAAAGCAATAGAACATTACAATCAGATAAAAGAATTCCTAAAAGAATACGGTTATGAAAATTCTCCTGTAATTCCTGTATCTGCAAACTTAGGAATTAATAAAGATGTTTTAATATATG
>Ga0172371_10013861_pt1 | contig 10448 bp, 8 predicted proteins | sample Lak12m_FD_114543 | JGI IMG/M metagenome (GOLD analysis project Ga0172371, IMG submission 114543) | Freshwater microbial communities from Kabuno Bay, South-Kivu, Congo - kab_022012_12m | ecosystem: Environmental > Aquatic > Freshwater > Lake | place: Democratic Republic of the Congo: South-Kivu... | reverse complement strand
TCGATCCTCGCGGGTTTCCTTGACTTCGACCTGTGCTGCACCTGCCTTAATCGCCAATTCTCGAACTTGATTCGATATCTCTTTTTGTACATATTTGAGTGCCGCCTCCAATGAAGGAAAATCAAGTATCCCCTCTGGAAGGTGGGCTCGATATATCCCCTCTCTGGCACCCATTGTGCTTATCCAAATCTTTAGTGATTGTATAACACTTCCAGCAACTGCGCCCACAGCACTAGCTACCTCAGCGTGATCGGGGATAAGCAATTCTGTATTCAGGTGTCTGGCCACCAATGGCAAGAATGCCCTCCCCGCTCCGCCAACTCCCACGATTGGCCGTCGCAATGTCAGCCTACAGCGCAGTTCGTCTCGCTGCAAATGCCCTGTCAAGAACCATCTACATATACTCCGCCCAGATTTACCAATCCTCACATCCGACGAACCCATCTCCTCGCTTAGTATCTTGCTGACAATTTCAGTGGTGACTTGATTCGATACCATCCTCAAAACATTGTCGCAGAACTCCTGAGGGTTCAGATTCATACTTTTGCCCAAAATCTTTGCCCCCAACCAAGATGCACGTGTGTCCCATTGCTTTTGCAGCCCCAATACATGTAGCGCATCTGTCGGTGTGAATCCCCCTCGCTGAAAGACGAATTGTTCCTCTAGTTCGGCCACACGACGCAAAACCAGCCAGCTGTCATAAGATCTGCTGTAATAAAATAAAGGCATTGACCACCTTTTAATTTCATTAATAATTCCCCTATATGCAGCCGCTAAAGGTTTTTCTGGCTCACGGTTATAAACAACGAATTGGCATGCGAATTCATGTCTTAGAGCATTTCTTTCTTGATTCTCCAGTTCTTCTGACATTTTGGGTTGCTGGCTGCCGAGCAGACAAAGGGGAATCACTCTTCGAGGGCCTATCGTCAAAGAGTTGCCTCTCTCTATCCTTACATGGCTATCTCCACCCAACCCTACCGTATGCACATCAACCGCTTCGACCATCGTCTTCCGACCAGCAACCAATGGCCCCTGGAAACTTCTTTTCAGTTTTCCATTTTTTAATCCTAAAATGTCAGTCGTGGTCCCCCCCATATCTACAACCCAGGCATCTTCTTTTCCTGAAAGGTGTAGCGCACCGACTGCGCTTGCAGCTGGCCCGGATAAAATGGTCTCAATAGGCCGCCTGATAGCCAATTGCCAGTTCACAAATGAACCATCGCCCTTTACCACCATCAAGGGGGCACAAATGCTGAACTCCTGAAGCGTCAAACGGACATTGGCAATCAGATCTGTAATCAGTGGGATTAACTTCGCGTTTAGGACTGCAGTTCGTGCTCGGTTGATTGCGTCAAGTTGATTAGAGAGTTCACTACCACATGTCGTCGGGAGCCCTGTCAACTTTTCTACGAGTTCTCTTGTGATCATCTCATGCTCAGGATTGCGAACACTGAAATAGCCGGATATGGCAAAGGCCTGGACAGAGGAGCGAATGGCCAAAATTGCCTCTCTCGTTGCTTCCAAATCCATCGCGGCAACTTCATCCCCGTGAACGTCATGCCCACCTCTCAAATTAGCAATGTAGTTGCTATCGAGGATATCTCGAAATTCACCTTGGCCCTTAGTTTGATGATTGTAACCGATGAGCAGAAGTCCAACCTGCGACCCGTGGCCTTCAGCAATTGCATTTGTTGCAAGTGTTGTTGACAACCCAACTATGCCAATGGACTCTATTGAGCAAATATTCACCATCTCGTCTATAATTCTTTTAAATGCTTTTCTGATGCCTATGCATAGATTATTTTTGGTCGTTAGCACTTTTGTCTTGAAGATGATTTCTCCGCTGGATTGCTTTATAAGAACTGCGTCCGTATAGGTGCCGCCTGTGTCAATTCCTAGTGAAACGCGCATTGCGAAGCTCCCAAAATAGTGATGCAATCTCCTGAATCAGTTGGGCCTATAGTAATATAATTATCCCCAGAAAGAATCTTACTGTTCTTTCAAAACTGTGGGTTTCACCTTCGCCTGTGTGACAGGTAGGAACGAAGCTTTCGCGCTTTCAAATGCGCGATTTGATAAAGCAGGTTTTCGAAGGTATCCGCTCTGATTGGCAAAATGAGCTTGAGAATGATCCTTAGCTACGACATGGTACTAGGCGGTGCATTTTTTCTTAATTCCTAATTTTTCAGGTACCAGAGGAAGAAATGGCCCAATATGCACTTTACATATGGTGTTGCCGTCCAGGACACTTTCTGAAATCATAGTGGTCACCGTGACACTCAGTATTGGTTTCTTCAAAACACTGTTCGGTTGCCCACTGCAGGTGGCTTAGGCGTAAAAGCGTTATCAACATGTTGCTTGACAAGGCGTTGCTGGTCAAAAGGTCATCATTTATCAATTTCGTCGGCGCCAACATGTTTCCCGGTTGTGGCAAAGATAACAAACCGATCCAACCTTCTGCTTCTCGTATCCGGAACCGATGCCAATGAGGACAGATGCAGACTTGAAAGGAATAAGAACGCCGCTTTCCGAAAGGCGGACCCCGATTTCGGACAGGGGAACCATTGATACCAGTTTTGGCTGCCCTTTAATGGACCACCCTTTGAGAGAACCGGGAGCAAGGGCATCTCCAACCCCCCATCCTCGTCGGCCTGCTTCCTTTTCAGCAATGTGACTAAGGGCATCCCGGGTTTTCCCAAGTGCGACCACCCCAACGGAATCAAGAAAATAGCCGAGAAGGGCATCCCCGGCTTTGTTCAGCTCCAAGACCTTTTCTTCTAGATCGGCACCAATCGTGTTGACACCAATCAGAACCTCTTTGGCTGGAGAGGCCAATTTAGCATGAGGACCCAAGTGCAAACAAATAACCTCATTCCCACCACCAGGTTTAAGGTAGAGGCTTTCACCCTCGACCCCACGGGTGGGAATTAGCTCGTAGATGGCCTTAGGCCGCCAGAGTTCCCTGGCAAGCGAGATGGCGCTCTCCACCGCAGGCAGGAAGCGATCGGGGGATCTTCGTCCTACACTCAAGGCGTGTAAAATCTCTTGAGCGGTTACTTCTATAGTAACATTGTCTAAGATGGTCACTATGATACACCCTCGAGGTCCATGGCAAAACCGGCTACAGGAGGCAACACCATGTCGCGAAATCATTCTTAATCATCAAGAGTAACTTGGATTCAAGCCCAGGATCATTTTTATGAGGTACCACATATCTCATTGCACGCAGTTTCTAAGAACCATTTTACGGGCGTTTGCTCATTTAGAATTCAAAGAAGCCAGCCCGGTACGCTTTGATATATCTCAAAGAGTATTCATCCCTGCCACATAATGCCTCAGCTGCCCTAATGGTACCCATCATCCTCTTGTCCAACGGGTCAATTATCGCACTATCAAGCCCTTTCGTGATTGCCATTATAATGAAGGTCTGATTGAGAAATTTTCTCTTGGGAAGGCCATAGGAGACATTAGACAATCCGCAGACAGTGTGAACTCCTGGAAATCCTGCCATGATTCGCTCTATGGCGTTAATGAATTCCATGCCATAGTTAGAGCTTGTAGCAATTGGCTGTACCAGTGGGTCAACAAAAATATTTTCCACTCGAATCCCATTCTGTACTAAACCGTCTATTAACCTGTCGGCAATCGCTAACCGCTCATCTGCTGTTTCGGGCACTCCGTCATCGGACACACACAGGGCAACAACCTTCAAATCAGTTCCGGAAAGGATTTGCAAAAGGCTCTTCCAGCGATTTCTCTCCAAAGAAATGGAGTTAATCATGGGTGTGGGTCCTTGATAGACAGCCAACGCTGCTTCAATAACTTTCGGATCTGGGCTGTCGATACAGCAGGGTTTGTCAGTAACGGATTGGACATTCTTAACAAGCCACTGTAGATGTTCAGCTTCTTGATCCTCGAAAATTCCGGCATTTACATCAATAAAATCCGCTCCGCTCTTGTCTTGTTCTACGGCAATATCCTTGATATAATTGCTATCTCTATCTCCAATAGCTGTCGCGATTTTCTTGCGGGATGCGTTAATTAACTCACCAACGATATACATCCTTTTCTCCCTCACACTTTCACTTATCCAATAAATGCACTCGGTTGACTTTCCAACAATGATCAATTAGTCATCAAGTCCTTTGTGCGGCAATAGATTTATACGAAGTGATGAGTTTCGATCAACATTTCTATTTACATTCATTCACACAATCAAATCAATACTGCGACCTGTGAACCGTGTAGTCGCAAAGGTATTGGATATATTAATTTGAGACTTACATATCATTTCAAAACATTAGAACACCTCATCTATCGATGAGGTGCTATTTCTTATAGCTTCGTTCTTTCCCGATCTCTCATTAATCCAGTTCAAGAGGGTATTTGCCAAACTCCCTGATAGCATTTACCATGGCCACATAATTTTCAGGTCTCACACCCGAGTGGATGGAGTTGCTAGACATACAAATGTACCGACCTCCATACCCGGCCTTTTTGATGCATTCCTTGACCTCTTGTCGTACCTCTTCTTCGGATTTCCAGCTCAACGTGGCTCCACAGTTCACATTTCCCATCAGGCAAAGATTGGGGTACTTGGCTCGGACTTCGGCAAGATCCATACCGGCCATCGGGTCGATTGGGTGAAGGCCTTCAATCCCGGTGTCAACAAGCAACTGGATGATCTTCCAAATGTTCCCATCTGTATGCTTGAAGACAGGGACGCCTAATTCATGTCCTAGCTCCACCTGTTTCTGGGTTGCAGGGGTAAGAAATCGAGCGGTATGCTTTGGAGACACCATTGGACCCTTGGTCATGGCAAAATCGCCCGTGACTGATAGCAAATCCGCCCCCAACTCAATTTGGTTTCTGATGGATTTCAGGTTGTACTCCAACACAATTTGATTCACCCGATCAACCAGATCCGGGTTTTCCACCATCGACTCATAGTATAGGACGTCCCCGAGGAAACTCTCCCTAGCTATGTCAAATACATCTGTAGCGTGGGCAATAATAGCTCGTTCCCCTTTCCATCTTTTTACATATTCCTTTAATGCCGTATATCTCCACTCCTCATCTGGATCCGGTGGCACATAGCTGTCTAGATCCTTTTCGCTCTTTATGGCGCGTTCCACTGGATGCCCCAGTGCCTCCGTACTGAAGTGAGTAAGCGCACCCCATTGATCGCGGACCAATCCTTTGGCCTCATCCACCGTCTCATGCTTCCAGAAAAACAGCTTGTCAAAGAGAAGTATTCCGTCAATGTCCAGGTGTTCTATGAATTCTTCATAGGAGGCACCGGGAAGGATGGCCTCTCTAACCTTTTTGTCATGTATTAGCTCAATGTGGGGTACCCTATCATGTTCCTCCCCCCTCAATGCCTTGACAACTCTTTCCACACTAGTCATTGTCATGCTAATTCACCTCCTTCCTTTATGAGGCCCCTGCCACCAACTGCTGAGCCTTTGTCACCGCTTCCCAAGCATCCTTGGCATACTCATCCGCCCCAATCCTATCGGCAAAGTCTTGTGTAACCGGTGCCCCGCCAATCATTATCTTTACCTTCTCTCTCAATCCAGCTTCTTTGATCGCCTCAACAGTCTCGTTTGCCGCTGGCATCGTGATAGTCAGCAAGGTTGACATTCCGAAGATGTCATAATCTCCCTCTCTGATAGCATTACATACCTTTTCTGGCGAAACATCCACCCCTAAATCTGTTACATCCCATCCGTTTCCTTTGAGCATCATGATAACAATGTTTTTGCCGATATCATGGATGTCCCCTTTTACCGTGGCAATGAGATATCTCCCTATATGAAATGCTTCTTTTTTACTTAATAGGGGTTCAATTCTATCTACGGCTCTGGACATGGCCTTTCCTGACACCAACAATTCAGGAAGGAAGTATTCACCGTTGCTAAAGAGTTCACCGACGGTTTTTATCCCCGGAATAAGGCCTTCCTGCAGGATAGAGTTGGCCGGTATATTCTTTTCTATGGCCTCTTCTGTCAATCGCAGCGATTCCTCATGGTTGCCTTCAATAATCGATTTGGTTAATTTCTCGAAAAGTTCAATCGTCATAATCAGCCCTCCTTTGTATCCATATATTTAACAATCACTATGCCGTTCGGACTTTCAGGCCCGAATGTAAAAAAAACATGTGGAGCATGCTTCCTACCGTTTCGATACGAAAACCGCATGTATAAATCGACAAAGACTACCACCTTAAGAGAACCGGGCCTTTAAATCCCTAAATATATTTTTTTTACATCTTCGTTTTCTATCAGTCCTTGCCGATCACTGCTAAGAACAATGTTCCCCGTCATGATTACATAACCTCTTTGTGATACCTTGAGGGCCATAGTTGCATTTTGTTCCACTAGGACAATCGTTACGCCTAGATTGTTAATCTCCTTAATAATTCTTCCTACCTCGGACACCATTTTGGGGGCTAGCCCTAGAGAGGGCTCGTCCAAAAGCAATAGAATTGGATTAGCCATAAGCGCCCGACCGATGGCCAGCATCTGCTGCTCACCGCCGCTGAGGCTGCCAGCACGTTGACCCTCCCGTTCCTTCAATATGGGAAAATGGTGAAAGATCAACTCAAGATCCTTCTTAATTTGTGTCTGATCCTTTCGCGTATAAGCCCCTAAAAGGAGATTATCGGAAACGGAAATATAAGGAAAAACCCGTCTTCCCTCAGGCACGTGGGCGATACCCATTTTGAGAATTTTTTCCGGGTTTTTGTTGTCTATTTTCTCTCCTTTAAAAAAAATTGAACCCCTTATGGCTTTCTTTAATCCTGAGATGGTCCGCATCAGAGTAGTTTTTCCAGCCCCATTCGGCCCTATGAGCGTAACAATCTCTTCCTGGTCAATCTGCATGGAGATTTCTTTAATCGCGGCAACGTTGCCGTAATTGACCTGTACTTTTCTTATATCAAGCAACATCTTCGTACGCCCCCAGATATGCTTCAATTACAGCGGGATCTTTTTGGATCTCCTCAGGTTTTCCCTCGGCTATTTTGAGACCGAAATTAAGCACGATAATTCGCTCACAGAGTTCCATGACAGCCCTCATATCATGTTCAACCAAGAGAACGGTAAGCGATTTTTGCCTGTGCAATTGACGAAGTTGCTCCATCATGGAGGTGGTCTCTTGTGCATTCATCCCGCTGAAGGGTTCATCCAGCAGTAGGAGTTCGGGATCCGTTGCAATGGCAATCGCAACCCCGAGGCTTCTTTGATATCCGTGAGGGAGATTCATAGCCAACTCATCTTTCACAGAGTTCAGATCCATAAGATCAAGGATCTTTTTTACCTTTTGATCGATTCGACGTTTTTTTTCCTTTGCTGATAAAAAACCCAGGAGCTCCTCAAAAAGCCCCTGATTTCCTCGGATTTGGCATCCAAAAGCGATGTTTTCCGCCACTGAAAACTCATGAAATAAGTTCGTGCTCTGAAATGTTTTAGTCAAACCCCTTTCAACCAGTTGATAGGGTTTTAGATTGCTCACGTCTTCCCCCTTGAAGATAATTTGTCCTTCAGAAGACCTGTAAAACCCAGAGAGCACATTGAATAGGGTGGTCTTCCCTGCACCGTTCGGACCCACAAGGCCTACTACTTCCCCCGTGCCAATGGCCAGGGAAATCCTATTTAAGGCCTTTAATCCCCCAAATTTCATACTTAGTTCTTTCAGCTCAAGCAACGACACTTTTTTCTTCTCCTGTCGTTAGGGGTTTTTCTTGGGTATTGTACTTTGTTAGTGAAGAAATTCTTTTCGGCAGACTGATAAGACCTCCCGGGACGAACTTCATGACAATCAAAAGAACACAACCCAAAAACAAGGGCTCCCAAACCGGATTGAATCCCGGCAAATGGTGTAGTAATTTCAATAGGATGCTCACCGTAAACACCCCGATCATAGTTCCATAAATGGTTGCAGCACCTCCGGTAATCACAAATACCAGGACAAAGAATGTCTGATGAATACTGAAATCTTCCGGCCCGATATAATGGTAAAATGGGGCAAAGACGGCTCCTGCAAGGCCAGCAAAGAAACTGCCGATGACAAAGGCGATGGTCTTTAACTTAAATGGATTTGTGCCTACACTCATGGCCAAATCTTCTTCTTCTTCGAACGTAAGCAGAATCCTACCAAATGAACTCACTTCAATTCGATACATAACGAGTGTTGTCAAAATAGTAAGAAAAAGGGATAAATAGTAGAAGGTTAGGGTGCTACCGAATTTGAGGCCAAAGATAGGGTTCGGGGAAGGGATGGATGCAATTCCTCCCACACCCCCAAAAAAAGTCCTCCACTCAATCCACGTCAGCCTGATGACTTCGGCAATCGCAAATGTTGCGATGGCGAAATATATGTCTCTTGACCTCAGTGAGATGAGACCGATGATCAGCGCGAAAAATGCGGACACAATTCCTGCCAGCGGCAGGCAGATCCAATAATTGGCCCCCAATTTTGTCGTCAGGATCGCCACGGTATATGCCCCCAGACCCATGAACGAAACCTGGGCCAAACTCACAAGGCCTGAAGTTAAGATTAAACGAAATCCAAGAGAGATAGTCATCCACAAGAAGATCTCAATAAGGACACGCGTCCAATGTATACTCCTGATCAGTTGGGGGGCAAATATCAAGGCAACAAAAATGATTAAAGTGGCAATGGATTCCCGATTTATCTTCATTTCATTCCTCTTACTCACGGCTGAATAACCCGGAAGGCTTAAAAATAAGCAATGTGAAGAGCAATAGATACACGGTAATGCTGGCATAGGTATTGCTGGCATAGGTACTCACAAATCCTCTTGTTAATCCTATAATGAGTCCTCCAACAATGGTCCCTGGAATGCTTCCGATCCCGCCCAACGTAATAACCACAAGTGCTTCCAAGAGTTGCGGTGCACCCATTGTTGAACTAATCGGACTGATGGTCCCCATAAGACAGCCAGCTATCGCCGCCATGGCACCCCCCAGGGCCATGGCAATCGAGGATATCCTATTGATACTAATTCCCTGGAGAGCTGCGGCGTCCGGGTCTTGCGCAACCGCCTGCATGGCCTTTCCTATTTTTGATCGGTGTATGAACTGAAACATGACAACCAGGCAAAGAATGCTTATGACGATAACGGCAACCCTTTCCATTGAGATGGCAACACCCATTCCTCGTAAAACGCCCTGCATTATCTCTGGTGCTGGCACTCCTTTAGGTTGCTCACCGAAAATAATGATCGCCAGGGATTGCAGTGATAGAATCAATCCGATGGAGATGAGGAAGCCGGGCAATACCTGGCCCCTGATGGACTTGAAAAAGACCCTCTCCAACACAATCCCGAGAAAGGCTATGGAAACCACCGCCAGAAAAAATCCCGGAAAATAGGAGAGATGGCTCTTAACTCCGAACCACCACAGCAGGTATGCGCCCAGCATGTAAAGTTCACCATGGGCCAGATTGACAATATTCATGACTCCGAACACCAGATTGAGGCCTAAAGCGACGAGAATCACAGCCATACTGAGGACGATGCCATTGATCAAGCTCTGGAAAAATAATGAAATCTCCATCTCTCTACCAACCGTAGTTTCCTGTTAAGATCTGATCTGTCATCGGACGATACCGGGAATGGAGTGACTATTCCGGCGCGAATCGAGACGTAGCAGGTTGTTGAACCGGAATAGCCACATCCTTTCTTTAGATTTTACTCATTCCTGGATCGATTCCTTTCCCATGGATCAAAAACCGCACCAAGGGAATACAGATAGGGTTATGAGCAGACTATTCCAACTCCAGCGGGGGGACCTTGGGTGCCTGAACCAGCACATTTTTTCCGTCCCTTATCTCCGTGACGGGGATGGGCACCTTGAATTGGTGGTTCACCCCATAGTAGGTCTTGCCGCCGAACTGCGACGGGCCGAAGTAATGGTTGAATTTCTTGTTTGGCGTTTCAAAATACTTCACAAGGACATCGGTGTTAAAACTGCCCGTGGCCTCTATGGCCTCCTTGAGCCAGACTGCGGGAAAGTAGACCCACGCTGCGGCCGCGCCAAAGGGTTTTCCATACTTATCTACATACCTTTTGTAGAATTCTCGCATCCAGGGCGTGGCATCTTTCGATTCAAAATCGATATTCTGCGAAACCAATCCCTCGCATGCCTCCTTGCCGATTATGGGCACCATGACGCTCGCCTCTCCGCTCAACGTATTGCTTACCCTGATGCCCTTGTAATTCAATTCATGCAGGGCCTTTGCCATCTGAGCCACATAACCAGAAGCCGCAGAACCGATCTCTATGGCATCAGGCTTCATAGCAACCACCTTTGTCATCAAAGGCATAAAATCGGTGGTGGCCAGATCGAAGAGTTCCCTTGCAAGGACCTTGATCCCCAATTCCTTGCAGGCCTCGATATCATGGTCGGTTTCCGCCAGACCCG
>Ga0172371_10013860_pt1 | contig 10449 bp, 5 predicted proteins | sample Lak12m_FD_114543 | JGI IMG/M metagenome (GOLD analysis project Ga0172371, IMG submission 114543) | Freshwater microbial communities from Kabuno Bay, South-Kivu, Congo - kab_022012_12m | ecosystem: Environmental > Aquatic > Freshwater > Lake | place: Democratic Republic of the Congo: South-Kivu... | reverse complement strand
CTCGAAGTATTTGTCCGATAAGGGCGAGAAATTGTAGCTGGTGACTTCATTGATCATCAAAGTGGTCGTCTCCGGAAACAGTGGCGCAACTTCCTTGAAAGCCCAGCCGACATAGGCGCGGTCGTCGCTGTAAAGTGGATATTTCTTCGAGCAGACCAGCGATTCATTGACGACATCCCAGATGCCGATCTTGCCGGCAAACCGGCTGGAGATTTCCTTGAACCGCTTCTGATAGAGACCGCGCAATTCATCAGCGTTGTTTGGCAACCACGGCGGATTGTAGGCGTGCCAGAGCAACGGATGTCCCTTGAGCGTGATCCCATTCTTCGCCGCCCACGGCAGAAAACGAGCTGGCGGCGGACGACGCCAGAAATCGCTGGCCGGATCTTCGTAGCGCAGTTCCCCTTTTGTCGGTTCAGTTCCTTCCCAATAGAACGGCACGGTGGCGAAGTTGAACAGCTTGACGAATGCTGCCTCGTAGCGCCGTTCCATTTCATCGGGCGTGAGTTGGCCGAGCACAAACGCATTGCAGCCGAATAGAAACTCGTGTTTCGTCTGCCGCACCGCGACCTTCGCGCCCTTGACCGGTTTGCCTTTGGCGTCCACGACCTCAATGGTCGCATCGCCTTTGCGGTACTTCTCGATGTTGCGCTCAATCCGCGCGTTCACCGCCGGGTCGCGCCAGAGTTTGCGGTACGATTCCGGCGTTTGCGCTTGAGCCGTTGTTAGGATCAGCACACTGAGGATGATGGTTGGGGTTGTTTTCATAAAGGGATCATCTCCAAGTTCGCTCGGTAACCGGAAACATTGATACACGGAATTTGGTGCAGCCGTATGGGATCAGTGTGATCTTCTTTGTCGGTTGATGTTCCGGAATTGTTCCGGGCGGCAGAGGAACTGTAGCCGTGGGAATCCAGTCGCAGACGACAGCGTTGACACGCAGCTTCAAGGGGGCTTCCAACGGCCAGTTCCATTTTGAGGGCATCGCTTGACGTTCCACAGTGATGCCATCAGCCTGCGCGTCCAAGGCATAGTTCCACTTCGCAGACGGGTCGGGTGTATTCGCGTCTTTGGTGTCGGGAATCGGCAAGGCGAACAGCAGCGGGCCATACGAAACCGAAGCGTAGGGTGCCTCCTGCGCGTTCTTGTCGCGTCCCGTCTTCACGCTCACCGACATCGGTAGCAGTAAGTGAATCGTATCGCCCGGTTTCCATAGCCGCGCGATGCGCACAAAACCGTTGGCGTCCGGCGCGGCTTTGAGAGTGTAGCGGTTGACGCGCAATTCCGGCTTCGCACACCAGCCGGGAATGCGGAACGAAAGTGGAAATGTTACCGGCTTCGCCAGTTTCACGGTCATCGTGATGGTTTCGTTGAACGGGTAATCAGTCCGGCAAATAATCTCGACCGGCACGCGCTCGGCGACCAAAGCGGAAACTTTACAGGGGCCATAGTGTGTCGCCGCCAGTCCGTTGTCGTAGGTGGCCATCCACATGTGCATGACGTAATTCGGCACGATGCGGTTCAGCGCCGCCGTGCAACACAGCGGATAATGCGTCCGCGTGTACGAATTCCCCTCGGCTTTCGGCCCATGAGGATACGACGGACACTTGTCCACGATCCGGTTGGGGCTCTGAAAATACACGTGCGTCTTGAAATCGCGCGCGACGGTCGCCGGACTGGCGTTGAAGAACGCCCGCTCCGCCCGGTCGGCCATGCGTCCTTGGCCGGTGACAGTGAGCAGTGCAATCTGACTCCACAAATAACCGGCCACGTCGCAAGTCTCGGTTCCACGATACGCGCCGGTCGGCCCGTAGTACTCATCCGCAACCGGCACGCCGGAGGGCTGCATGGCGTCGCGTTCGAGAAGGTCGTGCCACGCGAGCGTCGCGTCGAGGAACTCGCGATTACTCGTCCACAGGTAGCCCAACGCCCACGGCGTCGTGCTTTCGAGAAAATGCACGACGTGATCGTTCTTCTCCGCGCCCGGTTTTGTGTCCGGCATCTGGCGATACCGGTTCCAGGATGCACCGCCCGGGTTCTTGCCGCCGCCGTCTTTCGAGAACAACGTCGTCAGCGTCGCGGCGATCTTCTTGTTTCCCGTCCACGTGTAGGTGTCAAACGCCGGCCAGGCATTCGACATGCCCCAGCCCAGCCAATCGTTGTCACCCCTGTAGGCCATCTCCAGCGTCTGCAACACACGCTTGTCCCCCGAACCGGCGTAGTAACCGGACAACGCCCGCCCCAACAAACCACATGCCCACAGGGGCCAAGCGCCGCCGACGCGACTTCCTTTCACATCGTCGGGATTATTTTTGTTGAGCCACCACAAGAACAGGATGCTGTTGGTGTTCATGTGATGAACAACGACATCCAGACGTTTCTTTACCTGTTGAATGAGCGCGTCGTCGTGCAGGACATAGCCGAGTCGGACCAGACCATCGAACCAGTAGCCGCCGCCTTCATACGGCCAGCCACCCTTGGGCCAGTTGAGGCGTTCGCCGGTCATCGTGTGGTCTGCGGCCCACGCTCGACGGAACTCCTGATGATACTCATCCATGTGGCCAGTGAAACCGTCCCGCGCCGCCAAACACCAATCGCAAAGCCAGCCTTCCGGCTCCACCGCGCCGGGCGGCAACGCAATCAACGCCGGTCGCGTCGGCGGCTCAAACAGTCTGGCGTAGTTGGCTGATGTTTCCCCCCGTGCCGCTGCGAGAGCAAACAGGCCGACGACGATGAACATTGATTTCATTCCGTCCACACTCCCAGTAAACCAACCGGCGGCGCCTCCTTCGACGTCACCAAGTGGCCCAACGTGCTTGTGATCTCGATGATCACTTCGTTGCGACCAACACGCGCTGCACCCGCTAACGCGAACCGGTACGGCGACCAAGCCCGGCGCCCAAGCCGTTTGCCGTTCCAGATAACGCTTACGGGATAATCGCCGGTGTCAACGCCGACATATTGCGGGAGCGTTTCGAGTTTGATCTCCGCGCGATACCGGCCCGTGCCGCAAAACGACGGATAACCTTGCGAGCGCCAGTCGCCGAGTTTGATCGCTTGCGGCGGCGCGACGATGCGGCCTTGCGCGTCCACCGCAAAGCTGCCCCACAAAATCAGCGACGGCAGAAACCGCAGCGGTTTCGGTTCGGTCAAGTTCGCTTCAATCCGGTTCTCGCCGGCGCGTAGTAGCGCGGCAACCGGCACGCGCCGGTAACTAAGGTCGAACTGGCGATCCACAGGCGAGGCATCGAGGTTGATCGCCGTACCGTTGACGCGCAAGCCGCGCACGAGTTGAGATTGCACGGAAAGCTCGGCGACACGCGGCACGTCCACAACAGTTACAACCGGTGCATCAAGACGAAGGCAATTCAAGCCGGCTGGCTGAAATGTCCACTTTGCTTCCAGAGCCTTGCGCGTGACTGACGGCACGTGGACGGAATCCAGTCGCGCGCGAATCCGTTCCTGTGCCGCCTTCACGAAGCATTCCGTCATGTTCTTCAACGGCTTGGACTGGCGCGGGTCCGGCCCGGCGACGGCCCAGAGTTCTTCGTCGGACGGCCACGGCACGCCCAGCGGTCTCGCGGCGCGAGCCACAGCGGCGGCTTCGGCCACGTGTTCGGTATAGACTTTCGCAAACTCACGAAACCACGGTTGCTGCGTGCCATAAACGCCGAAGTACTCGCGCTTGAAAATGCCGCCACGGAAATCGTGCGGACAAATCGCCAACACATACCGGTCCACGCCGCACGAAGCGCAGAGATCCACCATCTTCTTCATCGTGGCCATACTCATGGTCGGCGGGCCGAGCGCATAGACTTCCACCATCCGTTCACGGCCGGTGAATTCCGCGATGGCGGCGAGTGTCATCGCCTCGCACTTGGACGGATCGGTGCGCGTGCTGATCTCGTCAATGCCGGGAATGCCGAACTCGCCGAGTTGACGGCGCAGGCTGCCGCTGTAGGCCACCTGCCCGCCGAAAGAGCCTTCGGCAAGCAAGTGACCAGTCATCGCAATCTTGTGCGCCTCGCACCATCGCGCGATTGGTGTAACCCACGCATCGTGAAACACGCGCGTATACGCGGCCCAGTAGTCGCGCCAGAGCGGCGAGCGCGCGACATCGCCGGCCTGCGCGAGGCGTTTTGGAAAATCGCCGCCAAGCGCCTTGTCGAGCGCCGATGACCAACTCAGTTCCCACGCAACATCGCTGGGCTTGCGTGGCTTGTGCTGATGCGGCAACGACGGTTCATCGGTGAAAATGGCGCGCACTGTCGTGCCGAAGAACTCGCCGATGGCGCGGGCGTAGCGTTCGTGTGTCACCGCGAGAAACCGTGCGGTCGCTTCCGGCAACAGCAGGTTTGCAGTGTTGGGAACAGGAACAATGCGGCTGGTGCCATCCCGTCCGACCGCCAACAGTTGGGCTTCCAGTTCCGGGTGGCCCTGCGCCACCAAGCCCTTTGCCTGGCCGCTCGGCCAAGTGAACTCGTCGTAGAGCCAGACTTCCATTTTGCGCGCCGCCGCTTGTTCAACGATAAACCGGATTCGCACGAAAAACTGTTCCCCCAGATACTCCAGTTCCAGTCCCCAACGCGGATAAAGCACGACGCCCCAGCCAGCGCCGTGAAACGCATCGAGTTGCCGGCACACATCGTCCGGCTTCAGCGTGCCGGTCAACGCCCACATTGCCAGTGGCGCGGTGTGCGCTCGGCTTGCCGCGCGGCGCTCGCAAGATAGCGGTCCGACACTGGCCGCAGCGACACCACCAAGGCTCGCTGCCAGAAACTCGCGACGGGAACATTGTAAGCCGGTCTTCACAATATGAATCGTGCCTGATTTTGACCGGTGCCGCTCTTGAGTTCAAACGAAAATTGTCGTTGTCTTCTGCCAACAGTGACTTGAATCGAATACTTGCCGCGGAAGCCACGGAAATGTGCTTTGCCTTTGGCGTCAGTCTTCAGTGTCGCGCTCGTCTTCCACTCGTGATTGATGAGCTGGTCCAGTTCGCGGTATGCGGGTTTGGGGTTCATGTCTTTGTCGAGCAAACCGCCAAGTGATTTGTTTTCGTTCCCGTAGGCCGTGCCGTCGGCGAGGTTCCACCATGTGATGCCCGCCATCTTCGGTGTGCTGAACCAGAGACGGTAGAGGTTGGCAACGGTGACACCCTGTCTTGCGGGACCGTCTTGGCCGGTGGCGGGGATGGTGATTTCGGTGATGTAGAGCGGCAGTCCCAGCCTGCCAAGTTGCTCGTAAACGGCGAACAGTTGTTGCGGCGGATAACGTCCGCCGTGAAACTGAATGCCGATACCGCTGACGCGCACGCCCTGTTGCAGCAACCCCTTGATCATCGCCTCGTATTCGCTGGTGGTGACATGCGCCTGGCTGGTGCCGTCGTTGATCAGGAACTTCGTGGTCTTGGGGAACAACCGTCCCGCTTCCCGGAAACACCACGCGAGATAGTCGTTCGGCGCTGCGTGCCACTCTTTGAGATTCTTGAGTCGCGGCATCTCTTCATTCACGGCGTCCCAGATCGGGATGTCACGTTTGTAGCGTTCGGCGATTTCCGCCATGTGTTTTGCCGCCTGCCGAAGAAACGTTTCGGGGTTATCGCGCGCCGTCCAGTCCGGCATGAACTTGTTCTTCGCATACATCAGCGCATGTCCTTTCGGAGTGATGCCGTTGGCCTTGCACCATTTGACCAGACGGTCCGGCGGCGGTCGTCGCCAGATGTAGGGCGAGTCCTCGGCAAACCGCAGCTTGCCTTGCTCCGGCTCCAAGTCACGCCAGTAGAACGGCAGCGTGGCGAAGTTGAACAGGTTGGTGAACGCCCGCTCGTACTTCGCGTTGAGTTCCGGTGTTTCAAGCTGGTCGAGCACAAACAAGTTGCACCCGAACAGAAACTCGTGGCGCGTCTGCCGCACGACAATCGTCGCGCCGCTGACCGGCTTGCCTTTGGCGTCCACGAGTTCAATGGTCGCGTCGCCTTTGCGGTGTTTCTCGATGTCGCCCGCGATGCGAGCGGTCACGACCGGATCGCTCCAAAGTGTGCGGTAGGCTTCGGGCACGTCCGCCTGCGCTGCGACGGCCAAGAGGACGGATGCAAAAAGAATGGTTTTCATGACAAGGCTGACTATTTTGCGGTCTCTACCGCGGCGGCGATGGTCTGGAAGAACTTGGCCGACCATTCACCGCTTCGTTGACCGCTTTGCTTGCGGACTTGGGTGATGACAAGCTGCTGCTCCGGATCAATCACGAAGATGCAACCGGAAAAGGAACCGTGTCCGAGCGTGCGCGGGCTGAACAACAAGTCTTCCGGACGCTTGGAGCCGCGAGGAGCGTCAGCCTTCAAGTGACGAACCCAGTGGATGCCCATGCCTTCGTCCTCGGCGTAGCCACGGTCGGCCACGCGCACCGGCTCCGGCATGAGTTTCTCAAACGTCTGCAGCGTGATGAACTCCCACGGGCCGTAGCTCCCACGGTTGGCGACCCACTGACCGAGAACGCCGAGTTCCATTGCGGTGAACTCGCCGTCGGAACTGGCGTTGCCAATCGGCACATCGCGAAATCCAAGCGGGCGAAAGAGACCTTCGTCGTAGATGCGGGCGGCAGACTTGCCGGTGATGATCTCCATCGCCTTGGCTGCCAGTTCGAATCCCAAGCCGCTATACGCATACTTGGCGCCCGGCTCGTTCACATCAATCGCATTCAAGACAATGTTCTCCAGATGCGGGTTGCGCATGCCGCCGTAGTCGCCGTGGCCGGATAAACCGCTCGTGTGATTGAGGCACTGGCGGAACGTCGGCACGTGCGGATCGTTCTTTGGGTAGTCAGGGAAGACCGCGGACAACGGATCGTCGAGCGCAATCAATCCTTGGTCCAGAAACCGGCTGAACAACAATCCGGTGATCGTCTTGGTGATGGAGGCGGCCCAACAACGGTAATCGCGCGTGATGGGTTTGCCAGCCTTGTCGTTGCCGAACGCTTCGTGCGTGACGATGACGCCGTGTCGCGCCACCAACGTCACGAACGGCTCGCCGGTGTCCTGCGCCCACTCACGACAAACGCCGTCAATCATGGACTTCGCATCGGGTTTCATACCGGCCTCGTCGAGCGAACCTTTGCGGAGGACTGTGGCTGGCGGGTCGCGGCGACGCGGCGGCTTGAGCGGGCGAACGTGATCTTGCAGTCCCTGCAGTTTGAGTTTCAACGCCAGATGAAAGTCAGCGTCCAGCACCTCAGCGGACTCGACAAACCGTGCCACGCGCCCCAGCGGCTTCGACTCCGCAATTCCCGCCAAAAACACGACGCCCCGCTCACTTTCGAGAATCGAGCGGAGGACGATGCCGTCCGTAAGGCGGAAGAATTCTGCCTGATGTTCCCGCCAGACTTGCGGCGCGTTTGTGCCAGGAAAATTCGGAAACGACATCGTGAAGTCCGGGCTGATGCCGCCGAGAAAATTCTTTGGAAGCCCGTAAAACGTCAGCGCGCGGCGGAACGACGTCCCGTTCGGCGCGGTCCCCTCGATCCAAGCAAGCCAGCGCCCCGGCGCGTCAGGCGCGGCGCGTTCTTCCAACTTCGCGTCGAACCAGCGAACGCAAAGCGGGCCGTTGAAACCGAGACGGCGGACATCCTCAATGTCGCGCCAAACGATGCGGGGCGTGTCACCCGGTTTGAACATCCACGTGCCGGGCTTGGCCGTGATCAGTTCTTGGGAGAGGAACTGTTGCCGCTGCTGCGCCAGTTGGGGCTGGCCAAGGCAGATTGCAGCGACCGTAAGAGCGGCTAACAGAACCAAAAACACCTGCGCTTTTGAGGTAGGGGCGACCCGACGGGTCGCCCGCGGGTCAGCGCGCCAACGACACGGACGAGCCGGCGGCTCGTCCCTACCTGCAATACGGGCGACATTCATCGGGTCGTCATGCTCTTCATGCGCGCAATAATCGCGTCGGCAATGCGACGGCCGGCTTCCTGATATTTTTCGCGCGTCATGACGGTCTTGTGGATGATGGCATACGGCGTCTCAAAGGAGACGCCGGGGATTCTCATTTCCTCCTGACAGAAGCCGCCAAACCGCGGCGTGTTCCAACGCGAGTTGTAGTCGCCAGAGCGCGTGAACTTCGCCGCCGCAAACTCTGAACCCAGCGATTCCCCCACCACGCCGGCCCACTCCGTTGCGCGTTTTGCCACATCCGGAAATTTCTCCGATGCATGCACAAAGGCGTAGATGCCTTCCGACTCGCTCCCGCCCGGCGAATGGAAATCAAAACCTGCCAGCGCACGGCAACGTTGCGCCCAGCGACGCATGTCCTGTTGAAATATCAGCGTCTCGTGTCGCATCGGTGGCTTGCCCCACGCGCGATTCAGATCGTAGGGGAAATTGTCCTTGCCGTAGTCGCCTTGCTCCACGCCGTCAATGTTCGCCAGCGGCACCGCCCACACCAACGGCGCCGCGTCGCCGAGTTCCGCAAACCGCCGCAACACGCCATCGAGCACCCACGACCCACTGATCTCGCCGGAATGCTGGCGCGCCATCAGATACACGCCGGGCCGGTCGCCTTTGGCGCGACCGTAGTCGTTGCTCAGTCGCCACAACGGCCTGCTGCCCTGACTCACGCCGAGCGTGTCCACGCGCCAATAACCTTTGGTCTGCTTGACCAACCGCTCCACGTCCTCGCGCCCGTAGGGATACGCGAACCCAAAGTCCAGCGACCGCTTGGCCACGTTGAGCGTCCACGCAGCCTGACGGCGACCGTCGGGAAGCTCGATCAATTCCGGCGCGCCGGTCCGTTCCCAGTCACCGCCCGCAGGCCGGATCACCGGACGGAAATTGGCAGGTTGTCCGCCTCCGAGCATCGTCTCCGGACATTCGAGAACGAGCCGCAATCGTCCCAGCGCGCCGCCGCCCGACCGTTCCCGGCACACTTGAAAACAAAACCACAGACACTCCGGCCCGCCGTGCGGGTCCGGCGTGAACCGGACTTCGGTTACCTGCTCGGTTTGCTGCACGCGAACGTTGGCGGCGTTGCCAAAAGGAATGTCCGTCCTGACGATGATGCCCGGTTCCGCTGCCAATGCGCTCGCAGCGAAAACACAGATTGCCAGTCGCAGCAAAGTCATACGTTACGCGCTGTAACTCCACGGGGCGCGCATCGGACGCGCGAGCATTTTCGCCGCTTCGTCGTCGCCGATGATTTGTTCCTTCTTCGGATCGAACTTGATCTTGCGCTTCAGGAACATGGCAATGTTACCGAGGTGACAAAGCATCGAGGTGCGATGCGCAATCTCGACCGGCTCGGCCCCGTCCTTCCGCGACTTCACGGCGTCGAGGAAGTTACGGTAATGATTCTCGCTGACGTAAAGCCGCTTGTCGTTGGCGCCGACAGTGGTGTCTTTGAGCGAAGTCTTGAAAGACTTGGAGTTGATTTCCAACCAGCCATCGGTTCCCTCGAAACGAACACCGAAACCGGGATTGTTGGTGTGACAGAACAATTCGACGCCGTTGGGGAAGCGCGCACGGAAGGAGACCTTCGTCGGCGTCGTGAAGAGGTCACCTTTCTCCGGCCATTCGGAGCCTTGATCCTCGAATTCCGCCGGGAACACATCGTCACCAACGCCCCAGCGGACGACGCCGTTGGAGTGATGGCCGAAGTTCGTGGTCTGGCCGCCGGAGTAATCGAGGATGAAGCGGAACTTGTAGAAGCAACGGAGATTGTGATACGGCGCTTGCGGCGCGGGGCCGAGCCAGAAATCGTAATCAAACCCCTCCGGCACAGGCTCCGGCTTCCAACCGGGGCCGGGACCTTTGAAGTTGTTCGCGGCAACATAACTCTCGACGCGCTGGAGCTTGCCGAGCCGTCCGTTGAGAACCAGTTCGCACGCCTGACGAATATGCGCCTTCGAGCGCCATTGGCTGCCGCATTGGAGGATGCGTTTGTATTTGCGGACAGCCTTGATCATCTCCTGCCCGTCGCGAACAGTGAGCGAGAGCGGCTTCTGGCAATAGATGTCCTTGCCGGCCTTGGCGGCCATGATGGTCTGGACGGCGTGCCAGTGGTCAGGGGTGATGATGGCAACAGCATCAACGTCCTTGCGAGCGAGAACCTCCCGGAAATCAATACACGCATCGCAGCCCTTGAAGGAATCATTGCCGGTTTTCTTGGCGTAGAACTTGTTGACGAAGTCGCGCTGCGGTTCGCGACCGAGGAATTGTTTCTCGTCGCGATAACCGTGGCTGGCGCGGTTGACGTCGCAACAGGTGATGATTTGGCAATCGTCATTTTTCAGCCATTCCGGGATGTCCACGGTGCTCTGGTTGCCGCAGCCGATGATGCCGAGCGCGATCCGGTTGCTCGGCACATTCTTGCCGAGCACGGACGACGGCACGATGGCGGGCATTCCGAAAGCAGCGGCGGTCAACACGGCAGACGAACGAATGAAGTCACGGCGGGAGAGTTT
>Ga0172371_10013859_pt1 | contig 10450 bp, 9 predicted proteins | sample Lak12m_FD_114543 | JGI IMG/M metagenome (GOLD analysis project Ga0172371, IMG submission 114543) | Freshwater microbial communities from Kabuno Bay, South-Kivu, Congo - kab_022012_12m | ecosystem: Environmental > Aquatic > Freshwater > Lake | place: Democratic Republic of the Congo: South-Kivu... | reverse complement strand
TCTCCCATGCCTATTCGCGGTCCTTGATGGTTTTTGCGATGTCTCGGCTGAGAGCTTCGACGGCCCTGCTTTCGGCCGCCACGAGTGCCTCATGAGTCGCCGCCCCCGTAGGCTCCTTGTAGAGAGATTTTCTTCCCGCAATGAGTTCCTTGTCGCCCGGCTTGAAGAGGCCCCACTTTACGTCAAGCGTCACATCCCCGCCCAGAACGCCGTCAAACTGCACCACCTCCACTCCAACCTGAAGGGCGACTGGAACACCCGGGTACCTGGAGGTTAGGACGACTTTTTCAGGGCTGAGGTTGAGAAGCCTGGAAAGGTTTTCCACAAGAACATTGGTGAAATTTTCCTTCAGAGACTCTGCCCATCGGTTGTATTCGTCCAGGTTGACTCGGTTCTCACTGACCCGTGTTACGATTTGGGGCCGATCCAGATAATCGGGCATGATCACAGGAAGTACCCCAATAGTGCTTCCCGAATATCCAACCGGGTCGCGCCCGGTCAGGGGGCTTAGAACATAGAACTTGGAGGAAGCGCTCTTGCCTATGCAGGCCGAAAGGGCGAGAACCACTGCCACCCCTAAGACGCACCCCATAAAAATACCTTTGTTTATCCGCATGCTAATTTCCTCCAGACTCTCCCTTGCCTCTGAGAAGGGCCTCGGGGTGTCTTTCAAAATAGTCCGTTAGATTGCGAAGAGACCGGGCTGATTTTTCTATTTCTCGAAGGGTTTCAGTGAGCCGGTACATGAGTGTTGAATCCGCCTTGGATGCGTTTTGAAGTTCGCCCAGGACGGCGGCGGCCTCCTTCAAGGCTGTGCTCGCGTCATGGATTAGGTCCGCCGTGTTGCCTCTCAAGGATTCCACGCCGCTATCCAACCTGGCAATAAGGTGGCGACTGTCTGTGATGGCGCCGTTTACGTTGGCGCCGACAGATGCCACCTGGGCGTCCGCATTTTTGACCAGCTTTCGGGTATCTTGAATGGTCTTTTTCATGTCTTCGCTCAGGGGGCTTACCTGGGCATTTACATTACGAACCAAAGATGTCACCTCTTTCAGTGCAGCATTCAGGTGTGAGATGCTTTCCTTTAACTCCGGCGATTGCGTCAGAGCTGAGATGCCGTCCACGGCTGCCTGGATCTTGTAGAAAATCTCCTCGATGGGAAGGGCGGCCAGCTTTGTGGCTATTTCCTGAAGAGTCGTGGGGATCGTCGGGATTTCCATCACCTTTTTGTCGATGCCCCTGTAGACGGCAGGCTTGTCCGGGTAGAAATCGAGCGCTACTTCGAGTTGACCCGTGACGATGCTCTGTATTTCCAGTTGGGCGCGGAGGCCTTCCTCAATCAGCTCCTTCATCACATCGTACTGGGTCTTCCCTCCGATTCTTTTCGACAGTTCTTCGTACCCGCCAACCGTCAAAATGCGTCCTTTTTCCATTTCCACATAAACGAGGACCGCGAACGACTTGGTCTTGTAATCGAAATGCATCTGGGTGCCGCTGACAGTCCCGATTTTGACGCCTCTAAAGACCATGGGAGATCCGACATTCAATCCTTTGATCGACCCTTCAAACACCATGACGTAGGTGAACTTTTCCCTAAAAAACTTGCCAGAGCCAAGGATCCCAATCGCTCCAACAATCAGCACAATGGCCCCGACGACAAAGAGACCGATCATTGTTTTGTTCACCGGTTTACTCATTGTGACTCCCTTCCTCGCCCCTTGTCAGGAACTTGTGGACATTCGAATTGGGTGAATCGTCGCGAAGCTTTCTGGGATCTCCGCTGGCCGTGATGGTTTTCTCTTCCACATCCAAATAGATCGAATTGTTCCCGATCGCAAAAATGCTCGCCAGTTCGTGGGTGACCACCACAATGGTCGTTTTCAGGCTTTCCCGAAGTTCCAGAATCAGGTCATCCAGCAGACGAGAGCTGACTGGGTCCAGCCCGGCTGACGGCTCGTCAAAAAAGAGGATATCCGGATCCAGGGCCATGGCTCTGGCTAGACCTGCCCTCTTCTTCATCCCTCCGCTGATTTCGGAAGGGTAAAAATCCTCAAATCCTGCCAACCCCACCAAGGCGAGCTTCAAGGCGACCACTTCCCGAACTTGACCTGGTGTGAGCTTGGTGTACTGCTGCAGGGGGAGGGCGATGTTCTCAGCGAGGGTCATGGAACTCCAAAGCGCGCCGCTTTGGTATAGAATGCCAAACCGCCGCTGGATCGCTTCTCTTGTTTTCGGATCGGCAGCCCACAAGTCTATATCCCCGAAAAAAACCCTGCCCCGGGCCGGACTTTTGAGCCCCACCAGGATTTTCAGGAGCGTGCTCTTGCCGCATCCGCTCCCGCCCATGATGATGAAAACATCTCCCCGATTGACGGTAAAATTGAGATCGCGCATGAGCACGAAGTCGCCATACGCCATATCCAGATCTTCGACAAGAATAGCCGCAATTCCACCCATCAGAGGCCGAGCACCTCGCACATGAAGGTAATGATGGCCGTGGCGATGATGATCGAAACGATTCCCGTTACCACTGCCGAGGTGGCGGCATACCCCACATCAGAGGCGCTCCTGCCGCACTGCATGCCTCGCAGGCACCCTGCCATGGCCACCAGAACGCCGAACACGGCGCTGTGAAAGAGTCCTATCCAAAATGTGGTCAGGGTCAAGGTCTCCTGCGTCCTGTTCAGGTATTCGATGGGATTGATGTTCAGCATTCCGACGCCCACAATGAGTCCCCCTATAATCCCCATAAGATCCGCGTAGATGCAGAGCAAAGGCATCATGATGATGAGGGCGATCATTCTCGGAAGCACCAGAAAATCCACGGGAGAGATGCCCATGGTCTTGAGTGCATCGATTTCCTCGTTGACCTGCATCGTTCCGATCTGTGCGGCAAAGGCCGCGCCGGTCCGGCCCGCCATGATGATCCCCGTCATGATGGCACCCATGACGCGCACCATGGCAATGGCCACAATATCCGCAACGTACACCTGCGCGCCAAAAAGCTTGAGCTGGATGGCGCCCACAAAAGCAAGAATCAACCCGACCAGGAGGCTGATGAGGGAAACGATGGGGAGGGCCTGCAGGCCGCATTCCTCGATCAGCAGCAACAGGTCTGCCCTTCGAAAGGTAGCCTTGCCCTTCAAAAGCCCCCCAAAGGCGACGAACGATTCGCCGAGAAAGTCAATGATGTCCTTCGCGGCACGGGAAGCGTCCACAGCCCTTCCCCCGAGACTTGAGAGGAAGGCCTCTTTTTGAATTCCCCTTTTCGCTCCCTTTCTTTCGGGGACCTCAGCGGCAAGGGTCATCAGTCTGCGCACCCCCTCGGGAAGGCCTTTCCTGTCTACCTGGATACCGGCCTTCGAACAGGCGTCAAATATCCTCATGAGATAGATAATCAGGCCGCTGTCCCAGTCCCCAAGACGGGTTGTATCGAAGGCAATTTGCCCAATGTTCTTGGAAGATTCGATAGACCCCTTCACCTCATCCGTCTCTGGGAGGGGTTCGGTAAGTCTCCAGGATCCGGATAGTTCGAGGAGAAGCGTGTCTGCGGCTGGCCTTGTTGCCAGAAGACGAGGGGGGGCCGGTGTTGTATCCATTGAGACATTCATGTGCGGTTCTATGCCAAATGATGGGAAGTGGCCATCTATTCCCGTAAATGTCAAACTCTGGTGAGACGCCCGACAAAGCCGGGGATTTTACTCAAACCGCTTTAAATATAGCAGGGCTCACATAGGAAAGATATTGGACCTTGGTCTAATAGCAAATGGTTTCACAGTGACTTGATTTTTCCTCTTCCGTCGGTTAAGAATGCCATCCAAGAGCCCCACCCAGAAAACGCCGGTGGCAATGGTCAGGAAGGGAAGAAGCGTATGGGCCAGCCCCTTGATGCGACACATGGTGGCCGAAAAAGAGGGCCAGTGGCGTCGATTGCTCGCCGCAACAGATGGATATCCCTTTGCTATCCGTTATTTTTCATCATGCTGCTGGCTTGCGGGTCTACGACCCTCCCCGCCTTTTCAGAAACCCCGCCTCGAAACCCACTGGCTGATAAAAACGTCCTGATTTTACATGCCTTTGAATCCAACGTGCCCATTTTCGAATTGACCGACCGCGGCATTCGGGAGACCCTGGACGCAGGGGGAGTGAGTATCAGAAACCAGTTCTTTGAATATCTGGATCTGGGACGCAATCCCGGAGCCGATTACAGGAAATTGCTGGTCGAGCAAATGCGCATGCGGTATGGCCATCGCAAATTTGATATCATCATTACCATGTACAAAGAGGCCTTGGAATTCGCTTTGAACGAATGCAGGGATATCTTTTCAGGGGTCCCTGTCATCGGCCTCTACCTGCCGCGCGACTATGACCAGCCCCGGACGGATTCCCCTGTTGTTCGACAGCTCATCGCGCATGACCTCACTGGCACGCTTGAAATCGCGCTACACCTTGCACCTAAAACCCAGCGGGTCTATGTGGTGACCGGGGCCAACCCGATGGACAAATCCCTGGAAGCCAAGGCCCGGAAGGATTTCAACCCGTGGGAAAACCGGCTCGAATTCCGCTACTTGGGCGACAAGCCCTTTAAGGAGATCCTGGCCGAGGTCGCGGGTGCTCCCGACCGAAGCATTGTTCTGCTGACGGGCTTCGCTGCGGATGTGACCGGCAGGGTCTATACGACCCGGGAGGTTGCCAGACGACTCAGTCAGGTTTCCAACGCTCCGGTTTTTGGTCTCCATGACGTTGCGCTGGGATACGGCATTGTAGGCGGCCTCCTCATCAGTTTCGAGCATATTGGGACCCAGGCGGCTAAACTGGCCCTGGATATCCTGGAAGGATTGAAACAGCCGGATCATATCCCGGATGTCATGCGGACGCCCCAGGTGGCCATGTTCGACTGGCGTCAGCTCAGGCACTGGAACCTTAGCGAGGCAGCATTGCCCGAGGGGAGCGTTGTCATCAACAGGGAAACCACGCTTTGGGATTTCAGATACTACATCTTCGGCGGCCTGGCCTTCATCCTGGCCCAGTCATTCCTCATAACCGCCCTGTTGATCCACAGGCGACGAAGGAGATCGGCCGAAAAGGCCCTGTGGCAGAGGTCACAAGAGCTGGATCAGTTCTTCCAGGTCTCCCTGGACCTTCTGTGTATCGCGGACACCGGCGGCCATTTCCTGCGCCTGAACCCGGTCTGGGAAAGGGTCTTGGGGCACAGCAGGGAAGAACTGATGTCAAAGCGATTCCTGGACTTCGTCCACCCCGACGACATGAAGAGGACCAGGGATGCGCTTGCCATACTGGGATCACATGGGGAAGTCACCCATTTCGAAAACCGCTACCAATGTAAAGACGGCACGTATCGCTGGCTGGAATGGACTTCAGTCCCTGCAGGCGAGGTCATCTATGCGGCAGCGCGCGATTTCACCGAACGACTAAAGGCAGAGATGGAGGAACGTCAGCGCCGGGACGAACTCGCGCACCTGACCCGAATCGCCCTGATGGGGGAATTGACCACGTCCCTGGCACACGAGATCAATCAGCCGCTCACGGCCATTTTGACCAATGCCGAGGCGGGCCAGCGATTTCTCTCCGGGGCTCAGCCGGACATCCAGGAGGTCCGGCAGATTCTGGAAGACATCATCCGGGACAACAGGCGGGCCGGCGACGTGATCCGAAGGGTCCGGGCGCTGGTGAAAAAGGAAGCGTCCCGTCAAGAGCTTCTGGACCTGAACGAGGTGGTTCAGGAAATCATTTCTCTCATCCGGGGAGACTCCCTCCTTGAGGGTCTGACCATTCTCACGGAGCGGAGCCCCGGGCCGGTCAGTATTCTCGGGGATCGGACGCAACTCCAGCAGGTGATGCTGAATTTGATAATGAATGGGGCGGCCGCCATGCGAAGCGCCTCCCCGTCGCAACGGAAACTCATTTTAAAAACCGAGATCCAGGACAACCGCACCGTGAAGGTGGCGGTGACGGATTTCGGGGTAGGCATCGACGAGAAGCATGTTGAACGTCTGTTCGAACCGTTTTACACGACCAAAGCCGATGGTCTGGGCATGGGGCTGTCCATCAGTCGGACGATTATCGTGAACCATGGGGGAACCTTGAACGCTGTGAACAACCCGGAAGGCGGCACCACCTTCTTTTTTATGCTGCCCGCCCGACAGGGAGGTGCGTCGTGACTGAGGAAAAACCCGTTGTGTATGTGGTGGACGACGACCCCTCGGTACGAAAGGCCCTGGAACGGCTGTTGCGGTCTACTGGCCACGACGTCAAGACTTTTGCGTCGGCCCTGGAGTTCCTGGATTTTCCGGCCACAGACACCCCTGGCTGTCTCTTACTTGACCTCAAGATGCCGCAAGTGGACGGCCTCGAACTCCAGGACCGTCTCATCAAGTCGGGGCGCGCCATCCCTATCATATTTATCACCGGCCACGGGACGGTTCCCTCAACCGTCCAGGCGATGAAGGCCGGCGCCACAGATTTCATCGAGAAACCCTTCAAAGATAAGGAACTTCTGGATGCCATTCTATCGGCACTCGAAAAGGCCCGCAAACTGAAGCATGACCAGAAGGATATTGAAAGGCTGCGCGTGAGGTTCAATCGGCTCACCCCCCGGGAACGGGAGGTGTTCAGACTCGTGGTCAGCGGCATGCTCAACAAACAGGTGGCCTACGATCTGGGTATCGCCGAGAAAACCGTCAAGGTTCACCGTGCCCAGGTGATGCAGAAGATGGGTGCCCAGTCCCTTGCAGACCTCGTCCGGTTTTCCGAAAAGCTCCAGCTCCCTGCCTCTTCAAAAAAACACTAACCATTGGACGAAGGTCCAATATACTTTTGAGTTGGATGGGCTTACCATCCTTAACCAGTCTCACGCCCTCGCCTTTCTGAGGTGACATAGGCTTGCTGGATAAGCACGGGGTTTCATCAAGATTGCAGGAGCTGACATGCGTCAGGAAGCGTTTACGGTATTTATTGTCGATGATGACGCGTCAATACGGCGAGCCCTGAAGCGGCTGCTAAGGTCCGTGGGATATCATGCCGAAGCATTTGAGTCAGCAGAGGAATTCCTCGATGCGGTACCCAGAAAGAGAAAAGGCTGTCTTGTCCTGGACATTCGCCTGCCCGGTATGACGGGGCTGGATTGTCAGGAGAGACTGAAATTGTCAGGAGAGGATTATCCGATCATTTTCATGACCGCCCACGACAACCCCGATTGGCAGGAACGGGCGAACAAGACCGGGGCGATTGCTTACCTGAAAAAGCCTTTTCGGGAAGAAGCCCTCCTTGATGCAATTCAGGCCGCCTCTGAAAAGAAGGGTATAAGGCCGGCTCGGACATGAGCCCATTGGGCCAAGGTCCAAGATCTTTTCTGCTTCAAAGTGCCTAAATTGTTTTCGGAAGTGGCTTGAGAGCCTAACGGTTAGAGATTTTTTAATCAGCCACTCCATTATCAGATTAAGGACCAAGACAGCATTCCAAGAGAGGAGAAATTGGGCATGAAAGCTGATTACTTGCTGAAAAAGGAAGCCAAGAGTCTGGAGGTGAATTTTTTTCAAAAAGAGAATGAACACTTGCTCCGCAAACTTCAACAGAAGGCCAAAGTCGAGGAGCAGCGAAAGGCCCTCAGCGCTGTTGTGAAAGCCAACCCGGCCGTTATCGACCATCTTTTAGAACTGGGAGTGGGGCCCGAGACGATTCTGGCTATTCAGCTCGTTCCCCTGGCTGCTGTTGCCTGGGCGGATGGCCGCTTGGAGGAAAAGGAACGAAAAATCATCCTTAAACATGCTTCCGAACGTGGCATTGAAAAGGGCAGCGCCAACTACACCATGCTGGAGGTCTGGCTCAAGGAGAAACCGCCTCAGCAGTTGATAGATGCCTGGAAAGCGTATGCGAGAGGCCTATGGGAGCAGCTTACGGAGTCGGAGAAGTTCCTGATGCACGAGAGCTTGATAGGAAAGGCGCGGCAGATCGCCCAGGCGGCCGGGGGCTTTTTGGGGGTCTCATCCATCTCCCCAAACGAGGGGGCCCTCCTGGAAGAACTGGAGAGTGTCCTCAGTTAATCTGTGCGATTGGGACACTTCTCTACCAATGGTTCCCACGTGGCGCAGAGCTCACTAAGAGCCGGGGCACGGCGATGGGTCCTGAAGAGTCCTCAGTGGGGTCAATCCCTTCGAGCGGCGACGCTTGCCGATCAACAGGATCGACTCGATTCCATGAAAGGGTCAGCAGCGGTCAATCGGGTTGAAGCTCACCGTTCACTGGGTCGCTCTGTAAGATCCCCTGGAGAAAAGAGCCGCCAATCTCATCCCCGAGGAGATCCGGGAAAAAATGGGGGCGGGGGGAAAATATCGGGTTATGTCCCCATTTCATTGCCGTGCCATGTCAATGAAATGGGGACATAACCTATATTTCGTGCAGAACAGAAAGGAAGAAATGGAAATGAGACTGCTCCAGATTTACAGCCCCTTGTCCCGGGCCCTCATTGGGCTTGTTGTGACCTTCTCCCTGGCCCTGTCTTCTTCGGCCTGCCGGAAAGAAGAAAAGGCCGCAGGCTCTCCTGAAGCGCCGGTTGTGGAGGTGGTTGAGGTCACAAGGCAGGACGTTCCCATCTATGATGAATGGGTCGGAACACTGGACGGTATGGTGAATGCCTCTATCCGCGCCCAGGTATCCGGTTATCTGATCAAACAGAATTACAGGGACGGCGATCTGGTTAAGAAGGGACAGCTTCTTTTCGAGATAGACCCCAGGCCCTTTGAGGCTGCACTGTCGCAGGCCCAAGGCACTCTGGACCAGTCCAGGGGGAGTCTGGACCAGGCGATTGCAGGAGTGGACATTCAGGACGCTCGCTGGGGTATTGCAAAGGCCAATCTGGCCCGGGTCAGGCCCCTGGCCGAGCAGAATGCCGTCAGCCAGAAAGACCTGGACGACGCCATCGGCGCAGAGCAATCCACACGGGCCTCGGTCCTCGCTGCAAAGGCAGCGGTCCTCGCTGCCCGGGCTTCAGTGACTGCCGCTCAGGCAAACGTGGAAAAGGCCAAGCTGGATCTCGGCTTTACCAGGATCATTTCCCCCATTGAAGGAATCGCCGGCATTGCCAAGGCCCAGATCGGAGATCTGGTAGGCCCCGGATCGACAGAGGAGTTGACAACCGTCTCTGCTGTTGACCCGATCAAGGTGTATGTCGCGTTGAGCGAGCAAGAGTATCTGCGGGCCGCCGAAACACAGAGGTCTGAACGGGAGGAGATATCCCTTGAGATGATCCTTTCGGGCGGCAGCGTCTATCCCCGAAAAGGCAAGATCGCCTTTGCGGATCGCCATGTGGATGTGAGGACCGGCACCATCCGGGTGGCCACGGTCTTTCCGAACCCGGGCAATATGCTCCGGCCCGGGCAATTCGCGCGGGTCCGTGCAAAGAGGGGGGTTAAGAAAGGGGCGTGCGTCATACCCCAACGGGCGGTGAATGAGGTCCAGGGCAAATACCTGGTGACCGTGGTGGATCCCGAGAACAAGGCAACCATCAGGCCTGTAAAGGTTGGGCAGCGGTTCGGTCAGCTCTGGGTCGTGGACGAGGGCCTTGAGGTAGGAGAAAAGGTGGTGGTGGAAGGGACCCAGAAGGCCAAAGAGGGGATGATCGTGAGCCCGAAACCATTTGTTGAGAAGGCGAAGGAAGAGCCCGCATCAGCCCAGAAGCCGGGATCAAAGCCGGAAGTCAAACCAAAACCCAAAAAGGAAAACGGGTAACCTGCCATGGCCAGATTCTTCATCAATCGGCCCATCGTCGCCATCGTCATTTCCATCATCATGGTCATTGCGGGCGTGGTTGCCATCCTGGGTCTGCCCATCGCCCAGTACCCCAACATCGTACCGCCGGAGATCTTCATCAACACAACCTATGTGGGCGCTGATGCCCAGACAGTGGAGCAGTCGGTCGCCACACCCATCGAGCAGGAGATGAGCGGCGTTGACAACATGAATTACATGTACTCGCTCAACGCCAACAATGGGGAGCTGAAGCTCTATGTCAACTTTGACGTGAAGACCGACTCGAACATCGATCAGGTCCTGACGCAGATACGGAAAAGCCAGGCCGATTCCAAACTCCCTCAGGAGGTCCGAAATTACGGGGTCACGGTCAAGAAGTCTACGGCGTCCCCTTTGATGCTGGTGAGCCTCTATTCCCCCAACGAAACCTACGACGCCACCTTCCTCGCCAACTATGCGTACATCAACCTGAACGACCAGATCACGCGGGTTCCGGGCATCGCCAGCGTGACCGTCTTCGGGGCAGGTCAGTACGCCATGCGTTTCTGGGTGAGACCCGATCAACTCGCAAAGCTCGGGATCACCATTCCGGAGATCATCGATGCCATACAGCAGCAAAACACGGTGAACCCTGCCGGCCAGGTGGGGAGCGAGCCGGCGCCCCCCGGCCAGGAATACACCT
>Ga0172371_10013857_pt1 | contig 10453 bp, 8 predicted proteins | sample Lak12m_FD_114543 | JGI IMG/M metagenome (GOLD analysis project Ga0172371, IMG submission 114543) | Freshwater microbial communities from Kabuno Bay, South-Kivu, Congo - kab_022012_12m | ecosystem: Environmental > Aquatic > Freshwater > Lake | place: Democratic Republic of the Congo: South-Kivu... | reverse complement strand
TGTTCAATTTGTAATGTGGATTTTGGTCAGTATAATTATCCTGAAGTTACAAATTTACTTTTTCAATTATCTGATAGTTTTGGTCGCAATCGTCTTGTTTCTGGGTCTTTGCTAATAAAAGAGTCTATTCCAATCCCAAGCAAAACCCCTGTTTTGATTGTGCCGGGAATAATGGGGACGGAGATGAAAAAAGATGATAGTTTTCTTTGGGTTGATTTGCCCAGAATGATCGGAACTATAGGGGATAGTTTTATGGATCCATTACAATTTAATAACAATTTACATCCAATTGATTCGACAGTATATTTAGGGGATGTTATAAAAAGCGAGCCAGGTTTTGATTATACAGGAAATTTAATCAATGAATTTATTGGGCAAGGCTATATTGAAAACCAAACTCTTTTTACTTTTCCTTATGATTGGAGATATGGAGTGAGTGGTAAATATGCCGATGGCTCACCTAATGGCCAAGCAGGCAAAACTAACTCTGATTTGCTTAAAGAAAAGATAGATCAAATTTTACAAAACACTGGTGCAAGTAAAGTAGATATTGTAGCTCATAGTAATGGAGGACTTATTGTTAAAAAATATGTGATAGATAATTCCATAACCCACAAAATTAATAAAGCAATTTTTGTAGGAGTACCCAACATAGGGGCTCCAAAAGCTGTTAAAGCATTATTGCAAGGTGATGATTATGGAATAAAAATTAGATCAATAGGTTTTCTTTCAGAAAAAGAAATGAAAAAGATTGCAGAAAATATGCCTGTTGCTTATGATTTACTGCCAACACAAAAATATTATGATATTTCAGGTAGTTTTATAAAAACCATAGAAAGACCAGATATTTTTGATTCTAATGGGCAAATTGTAGAAAAGAATTTAAATTATCAAGAATTTGAGAATTATATGGTAAATGATAAAGCACTTAATCAACAGGCTTTTGATAACTCTCAAGCCTTGCATACACAGACTTTTGATGATTTTGATTTAAGAACAGCTGGAGTAGATTTGTACAATATAGTTGGCTGTAAATCTGCTACATTAACTAATATAACTCAAGTAAAAAATGCTGGCAATCCAGATGTGGCTTATAAACAATTAGGCTATTATACTGGCGATGGTACAGTACCAATTCAATCTTCTACAAATTTGCCAGTAAATCAAGAAAATAAATATTATATTATTAGTCCTGATCATGGTAAAATGTTAAGCCAAGATGGTACAAGACAACAAATTGTTAATTTAATTTCAGGTAGTAATTTATTTGTAAGTAAAGATTCTCTTGGTAAAGATATTGTCACACAAGATGTAAACAAATGTCAGCTTAACGGAAAAGCAATTGAGGTATTTAGCCCAATAGACATAATAGTTATAGATCAAAATGGTAATAAATTAGGATTAAATGAAAATGGAGATATTATTAATGAAGTTGCAGGATCTGATTTTGAAATTTGGGGCGAACATAAGTTTATATATTTACCCACAGATAACAATCAAACATACACAATAAGTATGCAAGGCACTGGGACAGGTACTTATACAATTAATGTAAAAGATATTCACGCTTCGGCAGGCTCAGCACAAGAAACACAAATAACTAAAGTAGAAACATTCAGCAATTTGCCAGTAACTGAAAGTTTGACCGGAACTATAAATTTGGCCGATGTCACTTCTCAAACAACTTTGACAGTAAAAGAAAAACCAACCTCACAAGCTGTCACGCTTTTACCTGGAGATTATACACCAGATACAACACCTCCAGAAGTAATAATAGAGTTTGATCCTATCAAAAAAGATCTCAAATTTTCTGGTAAAGATAATATTTCAAAGCAAGATGAAATAACAATAACAGACAAAGACAACATAATTACTCTCACAGACAAAGCAGGCAATGTCACAGAAATAACTCTCAAAGACAAGAATAGAAAAATCACAATGAAAGCTGAAATCAAATTCATTAAATACAACAACAAATTAGCTGACACAGGTAAAAACAAAATGGCCTTCTTGTGGATTTTTGATAAGAAAGGCAAGCTCACAATGCTTTCGCAATATGTAGCTTCCATGAAAGATTACAATATCCTGGCAGTTTATGGTGGGAAAAATACAACATTGCTGGGCAAAGATTCTTCTGGTAGAATATTGAAAACTGAGAAAGGTTTAAAGATTCTCAAAGTTACTACAAATAATGGTAATCTAAGCTGGAGTTATTGAGATTTGATAAAAGTGGGAAAAGCGGGCTGAAGAGCTCGCTTTTTGTTTTATAGCTAAATTTGAAAAAATTTAAAAACTGACCTGTGGATAACTTTGGCATTTTACGACTATTTTGGTGTATTTTTGGGGGTATTGACCTTGTGTTATGAAATAGAGTATAAAGAATATGAAGTGGGAAGATGTGGATAACAGTGGGAAAACTCCATTTTCCTGTGCATAAGTAGAAATTACCATATTTTAAGATTAAAACCTTAATTCTGGGTATGGTAATAAAAAACTCTCTACGGATTGTAAATTAAATTAAGTGCGCAAATAGGCAAAAACATAGCTAATTAGCTAAGCTTAATGCAGTTTTTGCAGAAATCATAATAGCGATTTAGTTAATGTTTGCAGTTCGTAGAGAGTCCCACCTTCAAAGAGCGGTTAGCGTTTAGCTTCTAGCGTTTAGTCAATTAATTAAACCCTAAACCCTAAACCCTAAACCCTAGATTACGTGCTAATTGGTCAATATGAACATACAATTGATAGCAAAAAAAGATTATCCTTACCAGTAAAGTTTAGAGGAGAGTTAGGCTGTAAAGTTATAATTACCAGAGGAATAGAAAATTGTTTAAGTGTGTATACAGAACAAGAATGGCAACAAGTAGCAAATAAATTAAGTTCTTTGCCTATTTCACAAACAGAAGCTAGATCATTTGCTAGAATTATACTTTCTGGAGCAATGGAAGTAGTTTTGGATAAATTAGGAAGAATATTAATACCAGATTATTTAAAAGATTATGCAGGGCTTAGCAAAAATGTAACTATTTGTGGGCTTTCTAATAGAATTGAAATTTGGGATTCTGCAAAATGGAATGATTATAGGCAAAATGCAGAAAAAGGTGTAGAAGAAATTGTTTCAAAATTAGGACCTTTGGGAATTTAATTACGATAGTCAAACTAAATTTTTTTTCGTGGTTTGCTTTGCTAAGCTTCACTTGCCCTTGCTGGGGCAACACTTCAAAAAATTTGTTTGACTCGCTTTATTATTATGCATGTTCCGGTATTACTGAATGAAGTTATAAATTATTTAGATCTAAAACCAAATGATAATTTTATTGATTGTACAGTTGGGCAGGGTGGACATACACAAATTATTTTAGACAAGATAGCTCCAAACGGAAAGGTGCTTGGTATTGATTGGGATTTAAAGCAAATTGAAAATTGTAAAGAAAATATAAATAATAATAGACTTATATTGGTAAATGATAGCTATGCAAATTTGGAAAATATTGCCAAACAAAGTAATTTTACAAATATAAATGCAATATTATTAGATATAGGATTTTCATCTTTTCAAACTGATGAATCTAAAAAAGGTTTTTCATTTTTAAGAGATGAAGATCTTGATATGAGATATAATTTAGAAATTGTAGATTCTATTACTGCCAAAACAATTGTAAATAATTGGCCAGAGTCAGAATTAATTAGAATTTTTCAAGAATATGGAGAAGAAAGATTTGCAAAGAAAATAGCAAAGAAAATTATTCAAGAAAGACAATTAAAAAAAATCGAAACAACTTTGCAATTAGTAAGAATCATTGAAACAGCAATCCCTAGCTTTGCTAAGGTTTCGCAGGGCAAGCATTGTGCGACAAGAGTATTTCAAGCATTAAGAATTGCTGTAAATAATGAATTAAATAATTTGCAAGAAGTTTTACCACAAGCAATTAATATTTTAAATAACAATGGCAGATTAGCAATAATATCTTTTCATTCGCTGGAAGATAGAATTGTTAAAAACTTTTTTAAGCAAAAAGAACAAGAGGGGATTGTTGAAATTTTAACAAAAAAACCTATTGAAGCATCAGAAAATGAAATTATAATAAACCCTCGATCAAGATCTGCAAAACTTAGAGTAATAATTAAAAAATAAAACTATGAAAACAATTGCTATGGCTTTGCCAAAAATTAATAATAAATTTTTATACATTGCTTGTATATTATGTTTTGCGAGCTTTATATTTTTGGGGCTTATATTTTATGTAATTGGTATTAATGATTTAACAGAAGGAAGTTATTTGGTAAAGAAGTACCAAAAAGAAGTTGTAAAATTATCATCTGAAAATGCAAATCTTGAAACTGAATTTTCGCAAATTGGATTTTTGGGAAGTGTTCAGGAAAGAGCAAAGGAACTTAGTTTTGCAAAAGCTTTGAATGTAAAATATATTCAAGTTGCAAATAGAGATTTACTTAGCTCAAGATAATATTTATAAATATATATGACTAATTGGAGGATTAATTTAATTTTAGGATTATTTGTATTTGTTGCTATTGCTTTAATAGGGCGTTTATTTTTTTTACAAGTAATAAGTCACAAATTTTATCAATCTCAAGCTTTGGGCCAACAAGCAGGTTTTTCTGAAGTAAAAGGTAGTAGGGGGCAAATATTTTTTCAAAATAGCCAAGAAAGTAAGGGAGATCACAGCACAGGTGAAATAAAAAGTTTAGCTATAAATAAAGAAATTTGGAATCTTTCTGTTATAACAGATAATATTGATGATAAAGAAGATTTTGCAACTAAAGTTTCTCAGATTATTGAAGATTCTAAAGAAAATATTTTATCAAAAATAAATGAAAAGCAAGGATATATAATACTTAAACGTAATTTATCTAATATTGAAAAATCAAAATTAAATGAATTAAATATTAAAGCATTGAAATTAGAACCTGTTAATATTAGATATTATCCACAAAATGATTTAGCTAGTCAATTAATAGGTTTTGTAAATAATGATGGTCTTGGGCAATATGGTATTGAGGGTTATTATGATGATATTTTAAAAGGTAAAATTGGAATTAAAGAAAGAAAAACAGGTTTAGATTCTATTGGAGGTGAATATAATTCTAATAATCTTGATGGTTCAGATATTTATCTTACTATAGATTATAATATACAATTTTTTGCTGAGTCTTTATTAGTAGAAGCTAAGAAAAATATTGATATTGATACAGGCCAAATAATTGTAGTAAAACCAGATTCTGGGAGAATTTTAGCTATGGCTAATTACCCAGCTTTTGATTTAAACAAATATGCTAAAGAATCTGATATGAATATTTTTCAAAATTCTTGCATACAAAAAATTTATGAACTTGGATCTGTGCAAAAACCTATTACAATGTCTATTGCTATAAATGAAGGTAAAATTACTCCTAATACAAAATATACAGATAATGGGTTTTTAAAAATAGGACCAGAAACAATTTATAATTATGATAGAAAGAAATATGGAACTCAAACAATGACTGAAGTTTTGGAAAAATCAATAAATACAGGGGCTGTTTTTGCTCAAGAATCAGTTGATGATGAAATTTATTTGAGTTATTTAGATAAATTTGGATTAAATAATTTGACTGGGATAGATTTGCAAGGTGAATCATATTCTGAAAATAAAATTTTAAAACAATCAAGGAAAATTAATTTAGCAACTTCTAGTTTTGGCCAAGGTTTGGAAATGACGCCAATACAACTTGTTTCTGCTTTTTCAGCAATAGCTAATGGCGGTAAAATTGTAAAACCATATGTAGTTGAAAAAATTAAAAATAACATAGATGAAAGAAAGATGTCTTCAGATATTAGTGATCAAGCAATTTTACCAGAAACAGCTTTGCAAGTAAGTAAAATGCTTATAAGTGTAGTTGAAAATGGTTTTGGTAAAGGAGCTAGAATTCCTGGATATTACTTTGCTGGAAAAACTGGAACTGCTCAAGTGCCTGTTCCTGGAGGTTATGATGCAAATAAAACAATTCAAAGCTTTATTGGTTTTGGTCCTGCTTTAGATCCTGAATTTTTAATTCTTGTTAAATTAGATAATCCTAAGGTGCCTGTGTCTAGTATATCAGCTACGCCAATTTTTAAGAGATTAGCTGAATATATAATTAATTATTGGCAAATTCCACCAGATTATGATATAAATTAGCCATTGGCCCTATCGTCTAGCCTGGTCTAGGACACGTGGTTCTCATCCACGAAACTCGGGTTCAAATCCCGATGGGGTCACACTTCGCTTCGCTCAGTGCAAGCAAATTAAACTGTTAATAAAGCTCTTTTTTGTTGGAAAAAAATTTGATATAATTAATCAATAAATAAAAAATGTTTAATGAATTATAAAGAATTATTTAAGAATTATATTTTACCAATTTCTACAATTTCAGGATCTATTATAGGTGTTGGATTTTTTTCTCTGCCATATATTGCAAGTAAAGTAGGCATTTGGGTAATGTCTTTTTATTTTGTTGTTATAACTGCAATTATTTTGGTTTTGCATTTAATTTTTGCAGAAATTTCTTTAAAAACTCCAGATAAAAAAAGATTTCCTGGCTTTGTAGGCTATTATCTTGGTAAATGGCCTAAAACTTATTCATTAATATCTGGAGCTTTAATTTATTTTGTAGTGCTTTTGGTTTATTTAATTGTTGGTGGACAATTTTTGCATTCAGCTATTTCTCCCTTTTTAGGTGGTAGTGAATTTATTTACACTTTAATATATTTTATTTTAGCAAGTATTATCGTTTATTTTGGGATCTCTGCTGTTTCGAAATTTGAATTTTTTACTTTATTATTTCTATTAATTTCATTTGTTTTAGTTTTTATTAAAGGTTTTTATGCATTTAGTTTTGATAATATATTTATTTTAAATTTACAATTAGAAATTTCAAATTTATTTTTACCATATGGAGCTATTATATTTTCTTTATGGGGAATTGGTTTAATTCCAGAAGCTGAGGAAATGGTTTCAAATAAAAATAATTTTAAAAAAATAATTATATATTCAACAATAATCCCGTCTGTTTTTTATTTTTTGTTTGTGATAATGATTCTTGGAATTACTGGTAAACACACAACAGAATCTGCTTTAATTGGTTTAAATAATTTTTTAGGTGATGGCGTGGTTATAATATCACTTTTAATGGGAGCTATAATTACTTTTTCTGCATTTATCACGCATAGTTTAAATTTAAAAAAGATTTTTATTTTTGATTTAAAACTAAAAGAAAAAGATGCTTTTATTATTACTTGTGCAGTGCCTATGATTTTATTCTTGTGGGGTGCTAGATCGTTTATTCCCTTAATTTCTTTTGTGGGTGGGATATTCTTGGGAATAGATGGAATTTTAATTTTATTAATGTATAAAAAAATAGAAGGCCCTTCGACTTTGCTCAGGGTAAATAAAAAGTGGTTAATTTATACTTTATCTCTGGTGTTTTTGTTGGGAATAATTTATGAAATTATTTATTTCTTTTAAAATGAAATAAATAACACTACTGTTTTGTAGTAATATTATGGATAATGCTATAGATCAAATTTCAGACGAACAAATAGCTTTGAAAGTTCAGTCTGGTAATAAGGAAGTATATAGTCAAATTGTTCAAAGATATGAGAAAAGATTTCTGCGATATGGCAGAAAGTTTTTTTCTAATAATGATGATATTACAGACTCAATACAAAATATATTTATAAAGTCTTATATTAATATAAATAGCTTTGATGCATCTAGAAAATTTTCTTCATGGATATATAGAATTGCTCATAATGAGTTTGTAAATTATTTAAAAAAGAAAAATAAAAGAATATTGCCTATATTTGATTTAGATATAATATTCCCTCATTTAGCAGTAGATAAAAATAATAATATAGAATCAGATTTAGATAAAAAATATATAGCTCAAGAATTAGAAAAATTTATTGATAAACTTGATATAAAATATAAAGAGCCATTAGTTTTATATTATATAGAAGATTTTGATTATAAAGAAATATCTGATATTATGAAAATTCCAATTTCTACAGTTGGCATAAGAATTAAAAGAGCAAAAAATTTATTAAAAAATAATATAGAAAATGCAAAATAATTCAAAAAATATAAAAGATAAAATATCAGAAATGATAAATAATGGTGATATAAATATCAAACCTAAGTTTTATTATATTTTAAAAACTATTTTACTTATTATAGCTACTATCTTTATATTTATATTTGCTATATTTTTAGCTAGTTTTGTTTATTTTTATTTTAAAATAAGTTTATTATGGGCACTTCCAATACTGGGATTTGCTGGAGTAAAAGCAATGATATTGTATTTACCATGGGTTTTAATTTTAATTTTATTGGCAATTATTGTTATATTAGAATTTGTAGCTGAGCAATTTTCTTTTGTATATAAAAAGCCTTTACTATATTCTTTGTTTGCAATTATAATAATTATTTTTATTACTGCATCTTTAATAAGTTATGGTAAAATGCATGAGAATTTTTATATAACAGCTAATAACAGAAATCAGCTTGTAAAATATTTATACGCAGATGTCGCAGAACCTAAAATGCCTAATATTCATAATGGAAGAGTAATTGAAATTATACAAAAAGATTTATTAATGGAAAATCGTAGAGGTGATAAAATTTTAGTAAAGCCATTGTTTGAGCTTAAAAGAGATATTGTAAAAGATGATTTTGTAATTGTAGTAGGTAAAAGAATTGGTAATGTTATTGAGGCTTTGGATATAAAGCGAGTAAATCAAAATTCTAATTTTTTTGACAAAAATATGATGAGAAAAAATATAATGAAATAAAATGGATATTTTATTGTAGTAATAGTTGAAAGGTCGATAATATTATTAAATTTATTTTATTATGAATAAGAAAATAACATATATTGCTTTAGCTTCGCTTTTGGCAATTGGGGTTGTGGTTGTTGCTGGTTCTGGAGTCGTAGAAGCATTTGGGAAAAATGGTTTTAATAATTCACAAATATCTTCTGAAATTGCAAAAAGATTTAATTTAAATCAAACTGATGTTCAGAAATTTTTTGATGAAAAAAGAGAGCAAAATCAAGCTCAAATGCAACAAAAATTTAATGACAGAATAGCTCAATTGGTAAAAGATAATAAATTGACTCAAACTCAAGCAAACTTAATCATTGCAAAGCACGTAGAAATACAAAAACAGCATCAAGATTTAATGACAAATTCTTCTGGTAAAACTCCAGAACAAATTAAAGAAGCTTTTAAGGCTCAGCAAGATTCTTTAAAGCAGTGGGCTCAAGATAATAATATACCTTTGGGATATATTATGATGGGTGGAAATGGGCAAAAAGGAGGAATGCGTGGTGGTATGGGAGCTAATTGTCCATTTGCAAAATAAAGATTTGCATAAAAAGTGCAGTGAATAACTGTACTTTTTATTTTTTTTATAAAATGATATAATAAATAAATAAATTTTAACTCTAAACTTTATAATATGATATTAGAAATTGTTTTGTTTATTGTGTCTTGTTTTGTGCTTTCTTGGTTAAGTGGTCATTTGGTAAAAACTTTAGTGGAAATTGCTAAGTTTTTAAATTGGCGAGAATTTATTGTAGCTTTTTTTGTTATGGCATTTGCTGCTTCTTTGCCAAATTTATTTGTAGATTTAGGTGCTGTTTTGCGTGGTATGCCAGAAGTTGCTTTTGGGGATATTTTAGGTGGTAATTTAGCTGATTTAACTATTGTAGTTGCAATTGCTGTATTATTTGCACCCAAAGATATTAAAACAGATAGTAAAATGGTACAAGGAACTGCAGTGTTTACTTCAATTATTGCTTTACTTCCTTTGCCTTTAATTCTTGATGGAAGTTTAGATAGAATTGATGGTGTAATATTAATTTGTGCTTTTATAATTTATAGTTTTTGGCTGTTTTCTAAAGAAGATAGATTTAAAAAAGTTTATAGCACATCTAAGAAAAAACCAATTACAAATTTTAGAAATTTTACATTTAATATATTTAAAATAATATTTTTACTTGCATTGCTTTTATTAACATCTCAATGGATTGTAGGGTCTGCAAAATATTTTTCACAAAGTTTGGGAATTTCACTTTCTTTGGTAGGTATACTTATTGTAGGTATTGGTAATTGTTTTCCTGAAATGTATTTTTCAATTATTACAGCAAGAAAAGGCCAAGGTTGGCTTGTGCTTGGTGATCTTATGGGAGCTGTGATAGTGCCCGCTACTTTGGTGTTGGGCTTGATTGCTTTAATTAAGCCTTTTGAAATTAATGATTTCTCGCCTTTTGTAATAGCTAGAGTATTTTTGATAATAGCATCTATTTTCTTTTTAATTGTTATTCGTAAAGGTAAAAGTTTTACCAAAAAAGAAGGATTATTTTTACTTTCTGTATATATAGTATTTCTGATTGTAGAAATATTCAGACCATATTT
>Ga0172371_10013856_pt1 | contig 10453 bp, 12 predicted proteins | sample Lak12m_FD_114543 | JGI IMG/M metagenome (GOLD analysis project Ga0172371, IMG submission 114543) | Freshwater microbial communities from Kabuno Bay, South-Kivu, Congo - kab_022012_12m | ecosystem: Environmental > Aquatic > Freshwater > Lake | place: Democratic Republic of the Congo: South-Kivu... | reverse complement strand
GTTCAGCTCATCGGTGGAATTGTTTTGCATCAAGGAAAAATTGCGGAAATGAAAACGGGTGAAGGAAAAACTTTAACTTCTACTTTGCCGATTTATCTAAATGCTTTAACTGGAAAAGGTGTGCACGTGATCACCGTCAATGATTATCTGGCCAAACGCGATTGTAATTGGATGGGTTCAATTTTTCATTTTTTGGGGGTTTCTACAGCGTGTATTATTCATGACACGTCATACATATATGAACCAAAAATTGTCGATGCTAATGAAGTGAGTGTAGAAATGGAAAACCTAAAAGAAGTATCGCGCCAAAATGCATACGACGCGGATATTACATATGGAACAAATAATGAATACGGATTTGATTATTTGCGTGACAACATGGTGCAAAGTTTGGAACAAATGGCGCAACGTCAGGACGAGGATTTAAAGACGGAAAAATTTTCTCGTAAAGGTGGGGGATTAAACTTTGCCATCGTAGATGAAGTAGATTCTATTTAGAATGATGAAGCGCAAACCCCTTTGATTATTTCTGCACCGGACAGTGAATCAACAAAAATGTATATGCAGTTTGCGCAATTAGTTCCACGACTTAAAGAAAAAGAAGATTATGAAGTGGATGAAAAAATGAAAGCGGTATCTATTAATGATAGTGGAATTTCCAAGATGGAAGAATGGTTGGGGGTAAAAAATTTATACGAAGTGGGAAAAATTAGTTATGTTCATCATCTGGAGCAAGCCTTAAAAGCGCAGATTATTTTTCAAAAAGACCGCGACTATGTGGTCAAAGACGGCGAAGTGATGATTGTGGATGATTTCACAGGACGCATGATGCCCGGGAGGCGTTATAGCGAAGGACTTCATCAAGCCTTGGAGGCCAAAGAAAATGTGGCGGTGCAAAAAGAATCACGCACGTTGGCGACAATTACTTTTCAAAATTATTTTCGCATGTATTCAAAATTGGCGGGGATGACGGGAACGGCGACCACTTCGGCGGAAGAATTTCAAAAAGTCTATAAGATTGAGGTGATGGAAATTCCAACCAACAAAGAAATGATCAGAAAAGATTTACCGGATGTGATTTATAAATCCGAAGAAGGAAAATTCAAAGCCATTGCTGATCGCATCAAGGAAGTGAACAAAACTGGACAGCCAATGTTGGTTGGAACAATTGCGATTGAAAAATCAGAATATCTAAGCGCATTGTTAACAAGACAAGGTGTGCAACATTCAGTTTTGAACGCGAAAAATCATGAGAAAGAAGCGCAAATTGTGGCGGAAGCGGGACAAAAAAGTGCGGTGACCATTGCGACTAATATGGCTGGTCGGGGAACGGACATTAAGCTGGGCGAAGGCGTCAAAGAATTGGGTGGACTATATATTCTAGGAACCGAGCGTCATGAAGCGCGCCGGATTGATAATCAGCTTCGTGGTCGCGCCGGACGACAAGGAGATCCTGGGGTTTCGGAATTTTATGTTTCCCTGGAAGATGAATTGATGCGTCGTTTTGGAGGAGATAAATTGAAAAGTATGATGAATTCCTTGGGACTCCCTGAAGATCAGCCGATTCAAAATTCCATTATTTCTAAAACGATTGAAAATGCGCAATCGAAAATTGAAGGCTTTAACTTTGATATTCGCAAACACATTTTGGAATATGATGATGTGATGAATAAACAACGGGAAGTGGTGTATAAAAAACGCAAGGAAGTTTTGGCCAAAAAAGAAATCAAATCCGAAATTTTGAACGGGATTCATGAAGAAATTGAACGGATTGTTTCTTTTCACGCGGTGGAAAATGAAAATGATTGGGATATAGATGCAATTTGCGAAAAATTTAAAGCTTTTACTGATTGCAATACTGAGATAACCAAAAAAATTGAAGAAATTCGCAAAAATCAAAATAAAACCGTGGCGGAAAAAATTGGGATGATGAGTGATTATCTTTTTGGAATCGCTAAAGAAATTTATGGAAAAAAAGAAACCGAAGCTGGAACAGATCAAATGCGTTATGTGGAAAAAGCCATTATGCTCCAAACTATTGATATGTTGTGGATGAATCACTTGGATGAAATTGATTATTTGAGGGAAGGGATAGGCCTGCGAGGTTATGGCCAGCGCGATCCCTTGATTGAATATAAACGGGAAGCTTTTCATATGTTCTCACAACTCATGGAGAATTTGCGTTCTTCTGTTGTCAATTCTGTGATGAAAATTTCTTTTAATGCGAATCCGCAAGTTGAATTACAAACGCCACAACAAAATTTAAAATTTAGTGGAGCGACTGATGAAGTTCAGCAATTTGGCGCCACCAAAGAATTAGAGACAAGCGACAAGGGACAAGCGACAAGTCAAAAGCCGATTGTGAATAAAAATAAAGATGTGGGACGAAATGATCCTTGCCCATGCGGGAAAAAAGATTCAATCACTGGTAAGTCAATAAAATATAAGAAGTGTTGTTATCCTAAATTTGAATAGTTTTTCTAATAATTTTTTTGGTTTTTAGAATATCTTTTCTACTATTTAAGGTAAATATTTTTCTAGTTATTAAGGCATGACAATTGGGACATAATACCATAAGATTACTAATTTCGTGTGAGCCACCCTCATTTTTTGGTTTAATGTGATGTATGTCAATTGATAGACTATATCCACACAGCTCACATTTATTTCCATATTTTTTGATCGCTTGAGATCTAATCCACGCTTTATGTTTTTTAACATCCCCATAAAGATATTTTTTAATACCTAGCTTTCTTCTTCGATACTTAACTATCCATTGGGTTGCTCCAATATATCCCATATTAATTAAATCTTTCGCTATTTCCGAATCAATCATGTGTTTCTGATTTTTTAGTATATAATCATCAACAAGCTCATGCGGAATTTTTTCAAGAGCATGGGAGCCTATTTTTAAGTTAGTATTTCCATTCCTTTTAATTCTAGCAAGGTGCATTGAGCAATACCGCGCCGTGGTATTTTTATAACGAGTAATATTTTTGCATCCTTTTATTTTGCATTTTGGCATAATTATATTATATGATATAATTTAAATATTAACAACACACCTTATTTTTTATAAATATAAGAAATATTGTGGGAAATAAAATGAAAAAAATCCAAACCCTCTGCTTTCTAAAAAAAGACGGAAAAATTTTACTTGCCATGAAAAAGCGGGGTTTTGGCGCTGGACGTTGGAATGGTTTTGGCGGAAAAAAACAAGAAGGGGAAACCATTGAAGAAGCGGCCAAAAGAGAAACACGCGAAGAATGCGGAATTAAAATTTCAGAAATGGAAGAGTTTGGAAAAATCGATTTTGAATTTGAAGGGAAAGAAGATATTTTGGAAGTTCATTTTTTTGAAATCAAAAAATATTCCGGCGAGCCACAAGAAACCGAAGAAATGAAACCCGAGTGGTTTGCCTTTGAAAATATTCCCTTGAATGCAATGTGGCCGGATGATAAATTCTGGATGCCTTTATTTTTAGAGAATAAAAAATTTAAAGGCGAGTTTTGTTTTGATGAAGCGGGAAATGAAGTTTTGAAAAATGAATTAGAAATTATTGATAAAATATGCTAACTTTTGAAAAATCAGCGGGAGCGATTGTTTTTCGTCAATCCGAAGAGGGTGTGCGGTTTTTGCTTTTGCAATATATTGAAGGTCATTGGGGTTTTCCGAAAGGGCATATTGAAAATAATGAAACTGATGAAGAAACTTTGAAGCGAGAAACTTTGGAAGAAACGGGAATTGCGGACTTGGAAATTATTCCAAATTTCAAAAAAACCAACTGGTATTTTTATCGCGCTAAAAGCACGGAAAAAGAAAAAAGAGTTAGACTGCACAAAGAGCTGAATATTCTCAAGAAAGTCACTTTTTATCTAGCGCAAACTAAAACCAAAGGAATTAAATTATCAGATGAACATCAAAACTATGTTTGGCTGGGATATGACGAGGCCTTAGAAAAAATCACTTTTTGGAATGCGAAAAAGGCTTTTAAAAAAGCCTATAGTTTTTTAAAAATATAAAAACGAGGAGAATGGGTTATGGAAACACTAAAGAAAGATAGAAAATGTCAGAAGTGTGGGGTGAACATTTTGGAATGTATGGGCTTTGTAAATGCGGGGGATTTTTTGAAAGCAGTTGAAGGAGAAATTGCTTTTTCAGAAATTCGTGAACTTTGCGGAAAATGTGTTTTAATTCAGTAAAAATAGGATTTTTATCACAAGGACGCAATGCGTCCTTCTTTTCTTGCCAAGAATTTTAAAATAAGGTAAACTTTTAAGCACTATGACACTTAGACAAAATCTACAAATTAAATTTGGGGCGGTAATCATACTAGCAGTAGTGGTAGGATTAATTTCTTATCCACAAGCGGTTTCCAAGGTACCACCGGTTTATAACGCGCTGAATAAGCTCAAAATTAATCTGGGTTTGGACTTGCAAGGCGGAATTCATCTTGAATATCGCGCGGATGTTTCGAATATTGATTCAGGGAAGGTTTCTGAAGCGATGCAAGCGGTGCAGGACGTGATTGAAAGAAGAGTGAATGCGTTTGGAGTAGCTGAACCAGTAGTTTATACAACCAAATCTGGCTCTGATCATCGTTTAATCGTTGAATTGGCGGGAATAAAAGATATTAATCAAGCTAAGAATATGATTAAGGAAACTCCATTTATGGAGTTTAAGGAAGAGGGTCCAGCGGATGAATCAAAAAAAATTCCTCAAGATGTCCTTGATAAATTTAATGCCGAGGCAAAGAAAAAAGCCGAAGGCATTTTGAAAAAGGCTTTGGCTGGAGAAGATTTTTCAAAGTTAGCCAAAGATAATAGCGAAGATCCTGGTAGTAAGGAAAATGGCGGTGATTTGGATTTTGCCAAAAAAGGCATGTTTGTGCCGGAATTTGATAAGGTGCTTTTCGATCCGAATTTCAAGGACGGAACCGTTTGGCCTGAATTAGTAGAAACTACTTATGGTTGGCACATAATTAAAAAAATTGAGCAGCGTGGAGAAGGTGATAGTTTGGAAGTTCATGGTGCGCACATTTTGATTATGAAAAAATCTCAACCCATATCGACTGGGGTAAATTATATTACAACTGGCCTGACCGGAAAGAATTTAAAAGGTGCGGCAGTTGATTTTCAGGGACAGGGCCTTTCAAGTCCGCAAGTCGCCTTGCAGTTTGATTCTGAAGGCGCTAAACTTTTTGCCGAACTCACGAAAAAAAATCTGGGAAAAACTATCGCAATTGTTTTGGATGGAGAAATAATTTCCGCGCCTCGAGTGCAGGCGGAAATAACGGATGGCAAAGCGGTAATTACCGGAAATTTTACCACCGATGAAGCGAAAAATTTGGTCAAAAGATTAAATGAAGGCGCTTTACCGGTTCCAATTCAGCTTGTTTCTCAGCAAAGCGTGGAGGCATCTCTTGGCCAGGCTTCACTGCAAAAAAGTCTAAAAGCGGGGATGATTGGAATGATTTTGGTAATTATTTTTATGTTGATTTATTATCGCTTCTTGGGATTAATTGCCTCAGTAGCGCTGATCATTTATGCCTGCTTAATGATCGCAATTTTCAAATTATCCGCTTTTTCTCCTTGGCAAATAACGTTAACTTTGCCGGGAATTGCCGGATTTATTCTGTCTATTGGAATGGCAGTGGATGCAAATATTTTGATTTTTGAACGAACGAAAGAAGAAATTCGTCGCGGCCGAAATATTTTAAGCGCAGTGGACGAAGGCTTTAAGCGCGCCTGGACTTCTATTCGGGATGGAAATGCTTCCTCCATTATCACGGCTTTAATTCTGATTGAAATGGGAACTGGTTTTGTGAAGGGTTTTGCGGTTACTTTAATTATTGGAGTTTTACTTTCTCTTTTTACCGCCATCACGATTACTCGCACACTTTTGAAATTTTTAATCGGGGAATGGATAGAAGATAAATTATGGTTGATTGGAGTAGATAAATCGGAAATTACAAAATAATTAATTTAAGACACAAACATCAAGAAATAATCACCAAACAAATTTCAATAATCAATATTCAATTTATTTTTTGGTTATTGCATTTTGTACCTTGGTTATTATTTTTAAATAAAATTTAAAAATTCATGTATAATATCATTTCCAAAACTAAATACGCTTATATTTTTTCTGGCACCCTCACTATTTTAAGCATCGCTTTTCTTTTTATGTGGGGCTTAAAATTTGGAATTGATTTTACTGGTGGAACTTTAATGGAAGTGCAATTTCAACAAAGCGTTCCAACTAATCAAGATTTGCAAGATAATTTGAAAGAGTTAGATTTAAAAAGTTTGACTTTGCAGCCGACTCAAAATAATTCAGTGATGATTCGTTATGCTTCCGAAGAAGATAAGGTTAATCAGGCAGTTTTAAAGGTGCTGGGTGAAAAATATCCAAACTCGTCACAATTACGGGTAGATTATATTAATTCTTCAGTCTCCTCGGAACTAAAATCAAAATCACTGTGGGCAATTTTTTGGGCAATAATCGGAATTATGGCTTATATCGCTTGGGCATTCCGCAAGGTTTCCCGACCAGTGGAATCCTGGAAGTATGGAGCAGGCGCCGTTATTGCTTTGGCGCACGATATTTTGATTACGGTTGGAGTATTTTCCGCTCTCGGACATTATACCGGAATGGAGGTTGGAATTCCTTTTATTGCCGCTTTAATGACGATTTTGGGCTTTTCGGTGCATGATACAATTGTGGTTTACGATCGAACCCGCGAAAATCTTTTGAAAAGTTCCAATAAAGAAAGTTTTCCGGAAATTGTTAATCTTTCGCTGAATCAAACCTTAGTGCGTTCCATCAATACTTCTTTGACAGTGCTTATTACTCTTTTGGCTATTTATTTCTTCGGCGGAGAATCAATTCGAGATTTTTCTCTCGCGCTTTTGATTGGAATTTTCTTTGGAACTTATTCCTCAATTTTTGTGGCTAGCGCGTTGCTGGTCACTAGTTATAAATTGCAAATTAAGAATAAATAAAAAAACCAAAGAATGGTTTTCGGGGTGCCTTGGGGGAGACTCGAACTCCCAATCCCTTGCGAGAACATGCTCCCTTGTCCCGCACCAAAGTTATATGATATTATTTTGTGGGAATAGAGAGACTCGAACTCTCACAAGATTGCTCTTACTAGCTCCTGAAGCTAGCGCGTATACCAATTCCGCCATATTCCCTGATTGTAATTTGGTGCGGGATGAACATGCGCGTATACCAATTCCGCCACCAAGGCAATGCATTAAGCATAATATTAAATAATTAATTTGTAAATATTTTACTACTAACTACTAACTACTAACTAAAAACTAAGAACTGATATATGTGGAATCCATTTAATAAAAAAGTTCAATTAGACGAAGACGGCAAGCCAAAGCTAGGTTTTTTGCAGCGGATGGCGATGAAAAAAATTGAAAGCATGTCACCGGAAGAAAGAGAAAAAATGTTGCAGGAAGCTATGGAGCCAAAAAATCGCGGCAAACTGATTAAGGAAATGCAAAAGATGGTAGATTCAGGAATGATGTCCAAAAATCAAATGAAAAAAGCCAAAGAACGAATGGGGATTTACGATTAGTTTTTTAACAATCCAATTGAATAAGGAGGAATGGTTATGGGAATAAAAAAGATTTATACCTGTGATGGAAAAGGCTGCGATGCTACTCGTGAATTTGGGGGCTCAACCAGACTTGAAGATTTGGAACCTGGCGGATGGCTAGTGGAATCACTGGTTGGAGGATGCGCTGTATATTGTCCGAAATGTCGTGAGGAACACGATCGATTTAATAATCAAAAAAAATTGATTCAGCTTCGCCACCAGCAACTCGCTCAGGAGGAAATTCAGGATCTCTTTGAGAAGGGACTGCCGTCTTTTAAAAAAATGAAGATCATTCAGGTCTCCCCAAAGGAAGCGGAAAAAATTTTGACAAGAAAGTGATGAAAAAAAATGAATGCAAAAATCGTGGAACTTCTGAAGAAAAAAAAGATTTGCCTAATTGAAATAAAGATCTCGATTACTCCCGCCGAAAAAAATTATCTTGATGGTCTGATTGGCTGGGAGCGAAATGGAAAGGCCAGTTGCGCTGATCTTCTGATTCGCGCTTAGAACTTTTGTGAAATTTAAAAAGCCGGAAGGATTTTCTTCCGGTTTTTATGTTTAAAAAGTTATCCACAGGGCAGCAAAGAGGCCTTGTTGAATAATTTTAAAATGCTATAATTTAAATATGGAGACACGTTCTTTGGAAAGACAATTCGGCAACCATCTGGTTGTCACAAAAATATAACGTAACATCGTTAACTTTCAACCCTTTCCCACCCACCCCTCCTAACTCGAAGCAAACTTGCTCCGAGTTTTCTTTTTACTAAAAACCCCAGAGAAATACGCTTCGCTTTTTCGCTTCGCGAAATTTCACGGGGTAAAGTTGCCAAAAATGGCTTGGGCTGGTAGAATTTAACTATTATGAATAAAGAACAAGAACAACAAATTGATGAGGTTTTAACTCGCGGAGTGGCTGAAGTTATTGATCGAGAAAATCTCAAGAAACGATTGCTAAACGGTGAAAAACTGCGGATAAAATTTGGAATAGATCCAACTAGTCCTGATTTGCATTTGGGACATTCAGTAGCCTTAAGAAAATTAAAGCAATTGCAGGATTTAGGGCATCAGATTATTCTTTTGATTGGGGATGCTACCGCTCGAATTGGTGATCCATCCGGTCGCAATGAAACTAGAAAAATGCTCACCGATGAAGATATTAATAAAAATTTGAAGGATTATCAAGAGCAAGCAGGAAAAATTTTAGACATAAGTAAGGTGGAAGTCAGATTCAACAATGAATGGTTTGAGGATAAGGGCTATGCTTTTCTGGTTGAATTAACTTCGAAGTTTACTTTAGCCAGAGTTATTGAACGCGATGATTTTAAAAAACGCATCAAAGACGATATTGATATTAGCATGTTAGAAATATTATATCCTCTAATGCAAGGCTATGACAGCGTTGAATTAAAGGCTGATGTAGAAATAGGAGGAACTGATCAGAAATTCAATCTTTTGATGGGCAGAAAAGTTCAAAAGAGATATAGCTTGCCTGAACAGGATGTCATAACCGTTCCACTTCTTGAAGGTTTAGATGGGGTTCACAAAATGAGCAAAAGTCTGGGAAATTATATTGGGATTACGGAAGATCCTAATTCGATGCTGGGAAAAATTATGTCAATTCCAGATAGTTTGATTATAAAATACTTTCGCCTGTTAACTGATGTTTCGGAAGATAAAATTAAGGAAATGCAGGATAAAAAACAAAAATCATTGATTAATCCAAGAGATTTAAAATTGGAATTAGCATATGAAATTGTCAAAATTTATCACGGTGAAGCCCAGGCTCAGAAAGCCAAAGAATATTTTGTGAATACTTTTTCCAAAAAAGAAATGCCGACTGAGATTCGAGAAATAAGAGTTGAGAAAGAGAATATGAAAATTTTGGATTATATTGTAGCGGTTGGTTTTGCCGAAAGTAAAAGTGATGCGCGAAGAAAACTGGAACAAGGCGGAGTTTCGATTGATGGAGAAAAAATCTTAGAAGATATTGAGTTTACAAAAAATCAGGACGGGAAGGTTTTGAAAGTGGGGAAAAAGGATTTTGTGAAAATAAAGTTTTAAATAGAAAATAGTTCTTTATAAAAGTTGGCAATAATAGTTTGCTAAATAAAATCAAATACAAAAGATAGAATGGAGGTTTGTGATGACGGATAGTGCTTGGGTGCAAATCAAGGTAAGACCGAGAAAGTGGCCACTTTTGTTTTATTATTGGATTTACTTTAGTAAACGCAAAATGGAAAAAACTCGAAAAATAATCTCTGGTGATAGTATGCTAATTTCGCGTTCTGAAGTTGCTCGACAATTCTCGGAACACAAAATAAGCAAAGGCGACGAAATTGTTCTTCGTGGTAAAACCTATGTTTTTGTCGCGGCCACGCATCCGGAAAAAGTTTTTCCGGAATGTTTTCTGTTTTATAATCCGCGTCAAGACACACTGCATAGTTTTGCTAACTCAATCAACGGGCAACCAATCTAAGCCCAAACTTTTTACTAGGGGAGTATCCTCCCCTATTTTTTTGACCTTTTTGCTTAAATAAAGTATTATTAAAGCATTAATTTAAGGCCAAAAAAATGCTTACCTGGTTCAAAAATTTATTCAAATCCAAGGAATTATCCGGTTTTGAAAATATCGTGGTGGGAAAGATTTTGGAAATTGAAAAGCATCCAAATGCCGACAGATTGCAAGTGACCAAAACCGATATTGGCCGAGAAGTCTTGCAAATTGTTTGCGGCGCGCCAAACATTCAAGTTGGGCAAATGGTTCCAGTAGCGTTGGTGGGTGCGAAATTACCAGGCGGGGAAATCAAAGAAGCCGAAATTCGCGGAGTGAAATCTTTTGGC
>Ga0172371_10013855_pt1 | contig 10453 bp, 7 predicted proteins | sample Lak12m_FD_114543 | JGI IMG/M metagenome (GOLD analysis project Ga0172371, IMG submission 114543) | Freshwater microbial communities from Kabuno Bay, South-Kivu, Congo - kab_022012_12m | ecosystem: Environmental > Aquatic > Freshwater > Lake | place: Democratic Republic of the Congo: South-Kivu... | reverse complement strand
TAACCGCCTATGGAAATGCTCAAATCTCTACTGCTCAAAGTAAGTTTGGGGGAGCAAGTGGGTTATTTGATGGAGCGGGGGATTATCTATCTACTCCTGATTCTGATGACTGGAATTTTGGAAGCGGGGATTTCACTATAGATTTTTGGTTAAGATTCATTTCCCCTCCTTCAAATGATTTCACTATTTTAGTAGCCCAGTATCAGGACGCGAGCAATAGAATGTTATTATATTGGGATAACCGAGACGCTACTCCTAATGGTATGTCTTTTCATTTTATTATCGGAGGTGTCCTTTATGGTTTTACTGAGCCATCCCTTGCTTCCCAATATTCTGCGAATACTTGGTATCACATCGCGATGGTCAGAAACGGCAATAATTGGTATATATTTAGAAATGGAATTCAAACCGCAACGACCAGTTTTTCTATAACATATTCTGATTATTCAGGGGTTGTAACAATTGGAGGGGAAACTGCGTCAGCAAAGTACCTCAATGGGTATTTGGACGAATTCCGCGTCTCCAAAGGCATCGCCCGCTGGACGAGCAACTTTACGCCATCAGCATCAGCTTATACTGCTGATAGTTATACAAAACTCCTCTTACACATGGATGCATTTACAGATGACGATATTATTCCTTCAAGTGGGGGTGGCGGAGCAGAAATTATATTTATGGGGGGTGTAGTATAATGGCAAGCAGTTATCCGCCGGTTAAGAATAGCGAGTTAATTTTTTACATAGGGCTAAAAAGCCAGGCTAATCCCTTAGTTTTTCAGGCTAACCCAACGCTTGCGGCGGGAGATGTTAAAGTTGCGGTTGATGATGGTGCGCCAGCAAATTTGGGAACGCTTCCTGTTGTAGATGCTGATTTTACAAAGCGTGTAAAAGTTACGCTTTCCGCAAGCGAAATGAATGGAGATAAAATAACAGTAATTTTTTCTGATGCTGCTGGTAGTGAGTGGTGTGACTTGATGTTAGAAATACATACCGCAGCGCAGTTATTGGACACGATGGACACCAATATTGATGCTATTCTCTCAGATACAGGCACGGATGGGGTAGTAGTGGCGGCAGGCAGTAAGTCTGGTTACAATCTGGTGGCAGACCAGTCTGGAGTAACAGTTGGAACAGTTAATGCTCTTGGAACTCAGGCAAAAGCTGATGTTAATGCGGAAGTAGATTCAGCCCTTAACACGGCAATTCCTGTAAGCCCTGTTGCAGATTCTGTTAATGAAAGAGTTAAAGCAATAGATGATAAGCTCCCAACAAACTACATTATGGGTTCAAGTGTTGTGACAGCTAAGGATGATGAGATTGATGCTATAAAGGCGAAAACTGATTACCTTCCTGCCGCACCTGCGGCTACAGGCGATATACCAAGTGCAGCAACTATAGCAGATGCAGTATGGGATGAGGCAAGCGTAGGACATACAGACGCAGGAAAAGCAGGCGCACAAATGTGGACAGATATAGATGCCATAGCCATTGATGTTGCAGGGCTTGATGGCGTTGCCATGAGGGGAACAGATAATGCGGCTCTTGCGAGTGTTTGCACTGAGACACGGCTTGCAGAACTTGATGCAGCTAACCTTATCACTGATGTTGCTAATGTTAAGACCGATACTGCAGCTATTCTTGCTGATACAGGAACAGATGGTGTTGTTGTAGCAGCAGCAAGTAAAACAGGATATGCTTTGTCAACAGCAGGAGTTGATGCAATATTAGATGATACACCTTCAGCAGAACTTGCAAGCATCCCGACCACCACAAGTTCTTTGAGGCTAATGATACAGTTTATTTTTAGTTACTTTAGAAATAAAAGAACAATAACATCTACGACTGAAACACTATACAAAGAAGATGCAAGCACATTATTAGGAACTGCAACAGTAAGCGATGATGGCACAACCAAAACAAAAGGAGAGATAGGATAATGGCTGTTGACGGAATATGGATGTGGAATGCACCAAGTGGCACATTTACAAAGGATGATATGTCACAACTCCTTGTTGGATTTAATATGGATTTTGCTCCTCCTGGAGAATGGGTTGTTCAACATTCGGTTTCTGATTCATGGAAGGGTCAAGGCTCTCCTTCTGATTCATGGAAGGGTCAAGGCTCTCCTTCTGATTCATGGGTAAATCAAGTATGATTAGGAATACTCCTAAACGCATAGAGTTTAAGGGCGGTATCAATAATATCGCGGAGCGAGCCACGCTTAACGGGTTCTCTGCTAAAAATAATTACAGAGACTTGCTTCCGTATGGGTTTGAGCAGCGGACTGGACAGGCAAGACATCACTCAACAACAGATGTGGCACAGGAAGTTACGAGACTGTTTCAGCTTGTGGATAGGGCAGGTGTAAGGCATCTATACGCTCAGAGGGTGGATGGGTCTGTGCATGAGGCAACTAATAATCCGCCTACCACTACCGTAGGCAATTTCGGCGCACAGGTGCTGGGGACTTCTTCAAGCACATATCCTGCTTCTATCGGCATTATGGACAATTACATGATGCTTTCAGACGGAACAAGGCAACACCAGATATACGCGGGAACGGGGCAACGGGTAAGCGGATTTATCGTTTATAAGGGTTCTGGGGCAATACCTGTTATTCCACAGATAGGCGAGGATTATACTGATGAGGTTAGCGATTCAGTAACAACGCGAGTCGCGCCGCTTAATAGCTTAAACACTCTTGCTAATAACCAATTCTTTATGATTATTACGGAACTTCCGGCAAAGAGTTTTACATTTACAGTTCAAAATACCAACGGCATTGCGGCAACACTAAGCGGACAGTATTGGAACGGAGCATGGACATCTCTTACGGGGTTAAGTGATGGAATGGCGGTTGGAGGGGCGACCATTGCTCAAAGCGGAACTGTTTCATTCACAATGCCGACAGACGACTTAGATTATTATCAGTTCGGGAAATCAGGGTTTTGCTATCGCTTTGCCGTCTCAGCACAGATTGGTTCATCGGTAAGTATTTCTCAGGTTACTTATACGGCGGACTGGCAGGCGGTTAGGAATGTATGGAGTGGGGAATTAGTGCCTATTGCGGAAGCACAGGTTTACAGGGCTAATAACCTGAAATACGAAAGATACGCTGGAGATTCAATAAACATAAGCGGACTGTTTACCACAACTGGGGCAAGCGGGGATTGGCTTTATTTTGCGACACCAGACCCTATCTTTGGCATATATGTTGATACAGGAGCAACGCCTAACATTACAAAGGCAGCTATCACAGGAAGCACAGATATATCGTTCATGGATGGAGGCAGCAGCGATGACTGGATAACGTGGCAACAGGCAAGATTTTCCATAGAAGGATTCGAGGAAGGTCAATCTATCGTTATAACCAATAGCATAAGCAATAATATAACGGTAAAGGCGAAAGCTACAAGCGCGGATAAAATTTATGTTGAAACTGGCAAGCTAACGAGCGAGTCAAATAAATCCGCAACGCTTACCTATGACAACACAGGCGCGACTATGGATTTTGAGACATGGACGGGCGCGGGTTATACCAATGTTTTAAACCTGAATGACGGAAGCTCTGCTTTTTCAAAGAATGGGTATATAACAATGAGCAGGACAACAGCGAGCCAGAAGTCAATGCAGAACGGGTCAAATGTATATCTTTACTGGCACAGGATTCAGCTTAATAAGGTGACAAGTAGAAATTGTCAACTTCGGCTTTTTGCGCTGCCTTATTACGACATTGCTGATTTTGGTTACGGGCAATGCAATTCAGCGTGGGGCGGAGAATCAAAGAGATACGTCATAGCTTCGGATAAAGACCCCGTAGTCATAATAGGGCAGGTTCATAGACCGATGGTTTTTAACGGCACATCTTCTTATGCAATAACAGTCGGAGATGGAAGGGCTAACAGGGTTCTTGCAATGGCAAACCTATATGCAGACCTATTGGTGTTTCAAGAGGAGCGGGGTTGGAAGGGCGGATGTATAACAATGGTGCAGGGCTATGACCCTAAGACATTCGGGAAGATGCCCATTAGCGATAGGGTCGGCATAGTGAATAGTAAAGCCTATTGCGTCATAGACGGGTTTGAAACTCCCAATAACCCGAAAGCTCAGGCCGTGCCAGTCGTTTTCTTCATATCAAGGCAGGGTATTTATTATTGTGACGGAGCAGGGTTAGTCAATATAAGCTATGAGATAGGGGCTTATTTTGATACATCTAACACGACAAATTGTATTCGCAGGGGTTATGAAAATAAACATTGGATAGGTTACGATAGTTCAAAAAAAGTTATCCTTGTCGGTCTTTGCACGGGTTCATCGGCAACAGTCGCCAATACATTTCTTGTCTTTGACTTGAAAACAAGGGCCTGGGGGACTGATTCAAGAGGGCAAGCCTTAACCTGCTTTACAGAGGTCGAGGCAAATTCAGGCAATATCCCTGTATTGCAATATGCGGGAAGCTCGGACGGATTCATATACAGATTGAACACGGGGACGGATGATGTCGGCGCTTCTACTGTGGCAGTAGATTCTTATGCGGTTTATGAGCTTGACGGCGGAGGCTCGAAGATTCACGCAAAGACGGTGCAGCTTCGGAGTAAAGCGCAGTCGGCAGGAAACATTACGGAATCAGTTGCTTATAACGGCAATACTTCATATACCGATTCAAATACTATTAGCATGACGGCTCGCACGGCAGGCGACACTTATAGATATGAGGATTTTACAATTAACAATGAATTGCATGACCATATTAGTTTTAAGTTCGAGCATAATACGGCAGGCGAATCATGCACGTTGCTTGATTTTATATTGCTTGATGCAGAGGGGAAAAATGTCTTTAAAAATTAGACCCGTTAAAGCTCCGTATTTAGCGGGGAAAAAAGACTATACGGATATGATGAAAGCAGAGACAAGGATTGAGGCGTTACAGCGCAAGACGTATAGGTTTTCACAGTTCAATAAACCATACGGGCATAATATGGATTATCCGTCAATGGAATATATATATCCAGACCCTATTGACGTAGCGGGTAATTATAATCTGAATTTGGGAGGCTTGAAATATCAAAAAGACATTCAAACTGGAGGCGTGGGCGGAGCGATAGCAGAATGCGGCGGATGCGTTGTTTCATTTACTGAAAATCTAATTCGTTGCAATTGCCAAGATGAATCTTTCCCAGGTGAAGTAATGTTATGTATCACAGGAGAACCAACAACAGAGTTGACTTATATTAAACCATATGTAAACTCAGTTAAACTTCTTTCTCGATGGCCACTTGGAAATGGCTGTGTTAATAGATGTTATATGTTAGAACTTGGTGATTGCAGACAGGTAAGCAACCAACTTTGCAAAGAGGGGCAATTTGGGAGGCAGGTTAAGGTAGTGATAGGCTATGCTTGTGGACAGCCGATTTATGGCTTGTATGTGCGGGATTCTGAATGTCATCAATGCAACGGGTCTATTACTATATCTGGAAGCGATACAATAACAACATCTTCTACGTCTCAATATTCTGCTACGGCTTGTTATCAAAATGGGTTATGCGAAAGCTCAGCTGGTGTGTCATGGAGCGTAAGCGGGACGGGGGCGTCAATAAGCGATACAGGCTTGCTTACTACAAGTGCATCGGCTTGTGGAATGCTTACTGTAAGCGCTAATTGTCCTCAATGCGGAATTAGCGATACGCATGAAGTTAGAGTAACAGATGCAGGTAAATGGAATTTAGTAGCACTTTGCGACATCGCCCCCCCTAAGCCCCTTGGCGAAAGTTATTGTGCGTGTGAAGTGCAAAGAATAGCTGGAAGATATAAATATTGCACTGGTATATATTATACTAATATTTATCTACCGGGGACAGGTTGCACTCCTTATGATATTTGTACATGTGTATATATTCCCTCTGGTTATGGAGCGTGTGGAACTCCTTTAGGTAATACCGCTCCTAACCCTGATTACATATATATGTGGGTATACCGCGCAGAAAAAAAGGAATGGTCGTGTGTTTAATGAAATCTAAGCAACTTGAAATAGCGCATTTTATATCAGAACGCTATCCTGAAATAGTCAATTTCTGGACTGCGTATAGTGCAGAAGATTTGAGCAAGGCAATGGTGATTCTTCATATTGGCTTAGAAAAAGGGCTTAAGAGGGAAGGCTGGATTGCAATAGACAAGAAGCCTAATGACAAGGAATATTTTGAATATAAGGGTAAGTTTTACATTCAGACAGAAGGAACTGTGGTGGATGTTCCGCTTGCTCAACACCCTAACGAATTGACGGAGGATGCAAAGCAGCTTATAGCAGAGGAGGCGGAGGCTTTAGAAAAACTGCCTATCTGTCCTCAATGCCAAACAAGAAAAGTGAGGCTTACAGGTGTTTGTAGAAGTTGTGCAAAAGGCAAAGAAGGTTTCAAAAGCAAGTATGTTTGTTCTTGTGGTTATGAGCAATTTTTCAAAGAAACGATTAACGAAAAAATAGAGGAATTAAAGGAGGGATAAAATGGCAGTCCAATATTTTTCTTCACTTGCTCCGTTTGACCAGCGAGGCTATACGTCACCCTTTAACAACACAGGAACTACAGCAAATAGCGCGAAAATCAGCTTGTTAAATAGTGAACTGTCCAAGATGAACGCTCCCACGGGAGGTTATCTGGCTAATATCAACTTACCTGAGCTTCCGAGATTACAGAGGGTTTCGTATGACCCGTATAGGGAAAGGGCTATCCAACAGCAGATAGCCGCTCCATTGCTTTCACAGGTTGATATGGATTTCAGCAGTGCTTTAAACAGGGCGGGATATGAGCCGTCTGCTGTCAAGGCTAACACTATAAGACAGGCGTTGGCAGGCAGGGGACAGGCTCTAAGTTCGATAATGTCGGGAGCGGGCAGTCAGGCAAGGGGACAATATAATTTCGAGCGGGGGCAGGAAATCAATCAAAACATGGCTGATTACAATGCAGCATTAGGACGGAATCAACTACTTTCCGATATTGCGATAAAAGATGCGCTGCAGAAAGAACAGCAAAGACAGAGCTTACTTGAAATGATAAGGAGCTACGAGCTTACTCCGCCGAAGGGCAGTATTGTAACGGGCAGCCCTTCACGGGCACAGGCAAGCCTTTTGAACACTATGGATAAATTATACACACAGGGGATGAATTGGCTTAAGACACCTTCATATTCATCAACTGCATATAATCCTACCACGCCTAACAGCGCAGCTTCTTCCCAGATTCAGCCTGATTATGCCTATATAGATGCTGATAATGCTGTTTTAAAACTGTTGGGTATAAAAGGAGGCGCGTAATGGGAAACAAGACGACAATAGACATAGATGAACAGGGCAATGCAAGTATCAGGGGTTCATTACTCGGTGTTCAGAACTTCCTGAATCCGGCAAGAATGACAGGCCCAATAACCAGACCACAGGGGGATAACCCTATCCCTGATTACACTGGCGGTAAACCCATTCAAGGACTTTTAGGCGGAATAGGAACGGCAGTTCCCGAAAACATGCAGGGGCAATTTGGAAAATATTACTTCACGAATCGTCCTTCACAAAATGAAGGACTGCTTAATAGCATGAATGTAAATCCCGAATTGATTAATAGTGCAAAAACGGCTCCACCAACTCAGGCAATACCAAAAACAAGGGAAGAGGCTATGAAGGTAGGATTTGAGGAGTTTGTTAAGCAGACTGGTTTAGATGCGTCTAAGGCATGGCCTATTTTCAAACAACGCCTTGTCCCTGTTATCGCAAATGCGTTTCCAGAGCAGAAGGCTTATCAACCCAAGACACAGGAAGAGGCATTGGATTTTGAGAAGAAGAAAAAGGAAACTGAACTTAGTATGTTAGAAACAAAAGCATACGAACAGCAGAAGGGCAAGGAGAAGGCTAAATTTGAGGCAAACGAGCCTAAAGCGAGGAATACACTTACTGCGCTCAATAGGCAATGGGATGTTGTTGACGAGCAATTAGATAGGGCAATTAACAGCATTAGCTGGAATACTGCTGGTGTAGGTGGTGTTTTGAAAAATTTACCCGCTACTGATGCAAGGACACTTGATGGAATACTTACATCTATTAAGGCTAATATCGGTTTTGATAAATTACAACAAATGCGGGCTGATTCGCCTACAGGCGGCGCATTGGGACAGGTTTCAGATTTTGAGAATAAGTTACTGCAAGCTGTTCAAGGCTCACTTGACCAGCTTCAAAGTGGCAGGGTTCTTAAAAAGAACCTTGAAGCTATTAAGCGTAATCTTGCGGGGTTGAGAGAGGAGAAGAATAATGCTTTCAATCAAGATTATAAGAACGTAACACAGCCAAATACAACCTCATCCGGAAATAGATTTACCATAAAGGAGAAATAAATGCCATTTGAAGTAACTGATAACGAAACTGGTAAGGTTATTGTGTTTGAAAAAAAGCCGTCTCAATCAGACATTAATGAGGCTTTTGGCTTATCATCAACCCCCACTAAGGCAGTTACTGATAACAAGGGCCAGATACAAACAAAGACCAAGGACTTATTTTCAAAGTATGTGCGTCCAGTTCTTGAATACGGTGGCCTGTTAGCAGGTGGAGCAGTCGCGACGCCCGGAACACTCGGGCTTGGAACGGTAGCAGGTGCTGGACTGGGCTATGCAGCGGGAAAGAAAACGGCAGACATAATTGAAGAGCTCGCTGGTTCAAAAAAACCCTCTTTACTTCCAGAGCAATTCATACAATCAGGCAAGGATGTAATTGAAGGGGCTGCATCGGAAACCGGTGCAGGTATAGCAGGGAAGGCAATAACTGCTGTGGGTGGAAAACTCCTGTTCCCATTATCAAAAGAAACATCAGTTAAAATAGGGAAAACCGCAAGAGAAATGCCAAGTGGAAAAACGGCCTTTTTAGAAAATGCGAAGCAGTTTGGATATAAACCCACCCCTGCAGAAATGGCCGATAGCAAAACACTATCGGTTATAGAGGGAGTTCTTGGTTATCGGCCCGTTTCTGGTGACGTTGTTTTAAAAAATAGCGTGTCAAGACTTGAAAGTTTAATGAAAGCACGCAACGAACTTATAGGGAAAAAGGCATCACCCGAATCTATTGAATTGATTGGCAATAAAATTAAGAATGAGGCTAAAAATATAATTGCAAGGGCTACTACGGCAAGAGGTGAAAAATTAACGGCGCTTACGGATGATTTTTTAAAACAATACGGTGCAATGGGGAAATATGAGGGTGGTGTTAAATTCGGTGAGGTTATGGCGGAAGATTTAGCAGCACGAGCAGGGAAGGCTAAAGAACTCTATACAAGTGTCAAAGATATGCTTCCGCAAAAAGGCAAGGATGTTATAAGCCTGTCAGATGATACATTTAACACAGCAAAAACACTTTTAAGTGAGGAATTATCTAAGACACCGGCTACACAAAACAAAACTGTTATTAAAGTATTAAGGGACTTTTTGCCTAAAGAATCACCGCTTGATAAAATAGCGGTGGATGCTTTCGGAAAGAAATTTAGCGAATTAAATCCTAATTTGCAAGCAGCCATCAGTAAAAGTTACCCCGATGCGTCTAAGGGCGGTAAAACGCTAACATGGGAGGGGCTTGATGCCACGCGCTCCGAATTGTTGGAACGAACAAGAGATATACTTAAAACCACAGGGGGAAAGGCAACAAGAGAAACAAGGGTTTATTCTCAGTTAACAGAATCCATCAATAAAGAATTAGAAAAATTTGCGCAATCAGCGGGGGATGATGTGTGGAAGGTTTTTAATGAGGCGAGGGCTACCACAAAAGCAATGCACGAGCTTTATGACAAAGACATCCTTAATATAATGAATAAATCACCCGAAGATATTATAAAAAGAGTGGTTAATAATGGTGAGGTAACGCTCTTAAAACAAATAAAACAAGCAACTGGCGATAAGGGTATTGAACCCTTGCGTCAGGGATTTTTTAAACAGCTATTGGATTCGTCAACAAAAGATGGGCTGTTAGATGCGCGCAGGCTAAAAAATTCAATAGCTAAACTTGGGGATGATACATTGAAGGAACTTGCCACTCCCGAACAAATTAGCTCACTTAAGAAGATTGTTGTAAGCGGTTTAAGCATCAACGAAAAATATTCAGGGATGAGAACGCTTGATTTTCTCAATGCAATACACGGGACATCAACCGATAAGGTGGCGGATGCAATTTTTAGGAACAAGTATACTGTTAAGTTAGGGCGGCGGCTTCTGTCGTCCGAAAGCATGAATGCTATTAAGTCGCATATTTTAGAAAACAAAATCTTACAAGTGGGTGGTATAGGTAATTATTTGCCTGTTAAATCTGCAGGGGAATTTAGGAAGAATATCGGTAAACTTTCGCAAATGATGAAACCTGATGAATTAAAGAGAATCAAGGATTTTATTAATCTGGGGTCAAATGCTCAAAGGCTGGAAGCTCTCGCAAAGAATCC
>Ga0172371_10013854_pt1 | contig 10455 bp, 10 predicted proteins | sample Lak12m_FD_114543 | JGI IMG/M metagenome (GOLD analysis project Ga0172371, IMG submission 114543) | Freshwater microbial communities from Kabuno Bay, South-Kivu, Congo - kab_022012_12m | ecosystem: Environmental > Aquatic > Freshwater > Lake | place: Democratic Republic of the Congo: South-Kivu... | reverse complement strand
TGGAAGCGGTGTATGAAGAAAAGAATATGTCGCTTGACAGCGATAATGAAAAAATGTGGGATGCCATGCTGGCAGGACTTTTCCAAAAACATACTTATGGAACACAAACTACTATCGGAACTATTGAACACCTGAAAAATCCTTCGCTGAAGGAAATAAAAAAATTTCTTGCCAACAATTATATTCCAAACAATATGGCTATTTGTTTGTCGGGAGATTTCAACCCTGATTCAGCTATTGTATGGATAAATGAACGTTTCGGCACTTATCAACAAAAACCCAAACAGGATTTTATTGTTCCGGTAGAGGATGATATAAAAGAACCAATTGTAAAAGAAGTATGGGGACCTGATGCAGCGGTGATGGCGATTGGTTTCCGCTTTGGCGGATTTGGAACACACGATGCGGAAATGGTTACCGTTATTGATAAACTGCTTTATAATTCAAGAGCAGGATTGATTGACCTGAACCTTAACCAGCAGCAGAAAGTTTTATCAGGCTGGACCTACCCGATGATGATGAAAGATTACACCGCACATTTATTGGGCGCTGAAGTGAAACAAGGGCAAACGCTGGAAGAGGCTAAAGACCTTTTGCTTTCTCAACTGGAACTGATAAAGAAAGGGGATTTTCCTGACTGGCTGCTGGAAGCAGTGATCAACGACATGAAACTTCAGGAACTGAAATCTTATGAACGCAACAGCAGCCGGGCTGATAAATTTGTAGAGTCTTTCATACTTGGAGTTCCCTGGCAGGATTATATCAACAGAACAGAGAAACTTTCAAAAATTACTAAAAAAGAAATTGTTGATTTTGCCAACGCCAATTATAAAAACAATTATGTAGTGGTTTATAAACGCACAGGCGAAGACAAGAATGTGCAGAAAGTTGAGAAACCACAAATCACACCGGTTGAAGTAAACCGTGAATCACAAAGCGAATTTGTAAAAGAAATTCTTGAACAGGCTGTTCCTGATATTGAGCCGGTGTTTGTTAATTATAAAGAAGACATAAAAACAGTAAACCTGAATCATAACATTCCTTTGCTGTATAAAAAGAATGAGGAAAATAAAACCTTCAACCTGTATTACATACTTGATATGGGAAACAATAACAACAAGAAACTTTCTGTTGCCATTCAATACCTTCCTTTCCTGGGAACCTCAAAACTGAAACCGGCAGAGGTGCAGCAGGAGTTTTATAAACTCGGTTGTTCGTTTGACGTTTATAATTCAGACGACCAGGTTTGGGTGAGCCTGAGCGGGCTAACGGAAAATTTCGAGAAAGGACTTGCCTTGTTTGAAGATTTACTGGCTGATGCGCAACCCAACCCCGAAGCCATGACAAACCTGAGTGATGATATCCTGAAAAGAAGGGCGGATGCCAAGCTATCGAAAGACCAGATACTCTGGAGCGCCATGTATAACTATGGTGTTTATGGAAATAAATCACCTTTCACCAATATACTTACCGCTAAAGAACTGAAGGAAACGAAACCCGAAGAAGCTGTTCAACTCATCAAAGAACTTACTACTTATGAACACCGTGTTTTGTATTACGGCTCAGAGGATGCGGACAAGCTTGCCGAAACACTGAACAAGTTTCATAAAACACCTGAAACACTGAAACCTGTTCCGGCAGAAACTGAATTTCCGGAACTCCCGGTTGAAAAAACCGCTGTGTATGTGGTGAACTATGATATGCAGCAGGCGGAAGTGATCATGCTTTCAAAAAGCGAGAGCTACAATAAAAACATTATGCCGCAGGCGTCCTTATTCAATGAATATTTCGGGGGCGGGATGTCGTCAGTGGTTTTCCAGGATATGCGTGAATCAAAAGCGCTGGCTTATTCGGTTTTTGCATCGTTCCGCAGCCCGGGCAAAAAAGAAAAGGCGCATTATGTACTTTCTTTTATAGGAACACAGGCTGATAAACTGCCTGAAGCCATGAAAGGCATGAATGATTTGCTGAATACCATGCCCGAATCTGAAAACCTTTTCAATGCTGCTAAGAATGCGGTTATCCAGAAGATAAGAACGGAACGCATCACCAAATCAGGTGTGTTGTTCAGTTATGAAAGGGCGAAACGGCTTGGATTAGATTATGACCTGCGCAAAGATATTTTTGAAAAAGTTCCGGCTATGAAATTAGAAGAGGTGAAGGCATTTCATGATAAATATTTTAAGGATAAGAATTTCAATATTCTTGTGCTTGGCGATAAAAAGAAACTGAATATCGCTACCCTTCAGAAATACGGACAGGTGAAATACCTTACGCTGGAGGATGTGTTCGGGTATTGAGACTTCTTTGTACATATAGTTATTCCGGGCTGAACTTTTTGCAATGAATGTATCAAAGTTGAGAAAATCAGTAGTTGCAAGGCGTGTGGAATGGAACAAACACTCGCTTGAAAGGATGTTTGAAAGGGGAATAAGCAGGAATATGGTTTTTGAAGTTTTGCTGAAAGGAGAAATAATTGAGGATTACCCGGAGGATAAACCATATCCAAGCGCATTGCTTTTAGGAACGATTGAGGAAACACCATTACATATAGTTGCAGCGCTGGATGAAAAAACCGATATTTGTTATATTATAACGGCTTATCATCCTGACGGGAAACATTTTGAAAAAGATTTTAAAACAAGAAAATGAAAACAAAGAAAAAAGATACCTGTCCATTGTGCGGTGGAACAAAAACAAAGGGTAAAACAACATTTACAGTTGATTTAGGCTTTGGAGTGATCGTAGTAAGGCAGGTGCCTGCAACTGTTTGCTCACTTTGCGGTGCAGAATGGCTGGATAATAAAGCAGCAGAAAAAGTAGAAAGCATTGTGGAAAAGGCAAGACATGAAAAAATCAACCGGCAACATAACAGTATTTTACTTTACAGTGATATTCCATCTTATACATCACCTTCTTTTCATGGTATTGCCAAAGAACCTGAGGCGAAATACGGAAAAAGTAAAAAAGATTCGGAAGGAACTAAAACAACAGCAAGGTGATGTGGGATATTTTTAAGTAGAACCTAAACTACTTATTCACCATATACGCATTCGCCTGCACCAAGGGCGTAAGCACCATATCATTCACGCAGAAATGAGCGGGACGTGAAGCGGCATACCAGATGGCATCAGCAATATCGGCAGCAGTTAAGGGTTGGTAGCCTTTATAAACATTAGCAGCTCTTTCTTTGTCGCCTTTAAAGCGCACAATGGAAAACTCCGTTTCCACCAGACCGGGCGCAATGTTGGTTACTTTAATTCCATGCGGCAACATATCAATACGCATGGAACGTGAAAGCGCGTCCACCGCGTGTTTGGTGGCGCAATACACATTTCCGTTGGGATAAACTTCCTTGCCTGCAAGCGATGCAATGTTGATGATGTGTCCCTTGTTGTGTGCAATCATTAAAGGAGCAACAGCACGGGTAATATAGAGCAGACCTTTGATGTTGGTGTCTATCATCTTTTCCCAGTCATCTGTTTCTCCTTCCTGTATAGGACCAAACCCCGAAGCCAGTCCGGCATTGTTTACCAGCACATCAATATTTTTCCATTCGCCATGCAATGAAGATATGTTTTTCTCCACCTCAGCGCTCTTTCTCACATCAAAGCAAAGGGTAATCACCTCCGCTTTTTCTTTTCTTAATTCTTCAGCAAGTTTTTCAAGGCGTTCTTTTCTTCTGCCGGTGATGATGATACGGTAATGATTGGCGGCAAAAATACGGGCAGCGGCTTCGCCTATGCCTGAGGTTGCCCCGGTGATGAGGATGGTTTTATTGGTCATAAGTCATTTTTCATTTATAGCTTTCTGTCACTGAGCAAAGCTACATTGTTTTTTCAGAAGTAGAACTTTGTGTGTATGGGCAGTGGGTTTAGCAGTAAGCATAAGAAATAGGGCTATAATCAGTTATCGGGGACGGGACAGCAGACCTGCTTGGCGGCAGTCAGGAAACAAACGGCACGAAGCAGGAAACCTCTCGGCTGCGGGAGTAATAATTAGAAATTTTTAAAATAGAATTTCTATTTTTACAGCAAAATGAAGAAACTATTATTACTTTTTTTATTCGTAGGGTTTTGGAAATTTTCCTCCGCTCAACTTTCAGGAACCTATACGGTGGGTGGAATAAATCCTGATTTTAATAACTTATTAGAAATTTCAAATATTCTTTGGTATCCTGGAATTTCAGGTGATGTAGTTTTTAATATCAGACCAGGAGTATATAATGAAAGTGTTGAGATTGTAATGAATGAACTTTATTCAGTAACATTTCAATCAGAAAATGGAGATTCCTCAAGCGTAATAATAACTTGCGATTCTTGTGATAATGCCTTAGACTTACATATACCTAACTGTATAGTGAAAAATTTAACCATATCTACTTCGAATAGTAATCAATCAGCATTAAGGAAATCTGGGGGAAATCGATTGTATGTTGAGAGTTGTGTAGTTAAAGGAATATGGGCTAACACAGATACTATCATAGCTAAAAATAATGAATTTATAGCTGATGCGACTAATAATTTTCTTTACTGCGACAGTCTTCTGTTGGCAAATAACCATTTTTATGCTGGAGCAAATTGCCACTATTCAGATAAAGGTATAATTGTTGGAAATTATTTTGACGGGGTAGTTAACATTGGCCATTCTGATAAGATAAATGTTAAAGAAAATTATTTTGAAAAAGAATGCTCCATACTTTTTTCGGATAGTTCTTTAGTAGTAAATAATATTTTTAATAATGAGTTTAGATTTCATTGTTTAGAAAGTGAAATAATTGGAAATGATTTTCGTTACAGCGATGAAGATAATTATGTAAATCATATTGTTTATTCGAATAATATAAATTTTTCGAATAATATACTATTTGGCATAACTGACTTTGGATTTTGCCCATGGGGAGAAATTTTCAACAACTTTTTTTTAAACGGAGTTGAAGTCGGGTATTCCAGCAATTTATTAATGCTAAATAATAATTTTGGTAATTGTCCTTATTGCTACCTTAAATTAGAAACATCTGATTGTATAGTAAAAAACAATAATTTCTCTAAAAGTGTTTATGGTTGGATTTATAATAATACAATTGAAAATAATAATTATTATCCTTCTGGTGGATTATATGATTTATCTCCAACAAATTTGGACCCGCAGTATATTGATACAATAGATATTCATGCACAAAACCCACAATTAGCAGGTATAGGAATATACTTGCCACAAGTGCAATTTGATATTGACAGTCTGTTGCGTCCTAACCCGCCAACGATTGGTGCAAATGAAATTTGTTTGTCGAGAGATACGTTAAATTTATTTTGTGGTGATTCAATCGTGCTTTCTTTTTGCAATACTCCTTTAAGCGGAACATTTGTATGGAATACATCCGATGGATTAAATAACTCAACAAGCGCAAGACCGAAAGTGAGTCCTTCAACAAACACTTTATATATCCTTACCGAAATGCAATCAGGTTTTACCGATTCGGTTTTTGTAAACGTAATTCCATATCAGGTTGAAGCGTTTAGCGATACAATGATTAATTGCGGAGACAGCATTTACTTATTTGCAAGTTATAATGCAAGCGCTAACTATCAATGGACACCGAATACAGGATTATATACACCAAACTCAGTTCATACAATTGCGAAACCTGATGAAACTATTGATTATGTAGTTTCTGCTTCCATTCCAGGTTGCGGAATTTCTTATGATACAATAACAGTAACTGTAAATCCTCTACCCCGCGCTTTTGCTTCTTATTCTGATTCGTGCCTGACGGTAAGTTTTAATAATACTTCAACTTGTGCAATTGATTATTACTGGGATTTTGGTGATAGCGTTACTTCAACAGAATTTAATCCTTCTCATACCTATGATACAAGCGGGGTTTATCTTATAACGATGATTGCTTATAATTCTTACGGAAGTGATACAATATTCGGGAATATCAGTATTAACTGCGTTACAAGCCCATCAGGAATTAAAGAATTAGGAAGCAAGATTGACATTATCATTTACCCTAATCCAGCAACGACAGAAATAACAATCAACGGTTACAACCCGAATTATTTAAAGCTCTTCAATGCTTTAGGTGAATGTGTTGCTGAGGCAAAAAAGACCAACAAGCTATGGGTTGGTAATTTGGCACCAGGTTTATACCTGCTACAGGTGTTTAATGAAAAAGGCTGGCTGGTGAAAACGGAGAAGGTAATTAAAGAATAATAAAATATCTTTGAACAAATTTACAAAATGAACCAGGTAATTCTTCACAACATCTCTAACTACCTCTCAAAGCAACCTGTTGAGAAAGCATGGGTTTTTGGCTCATACTCCCGTTCCGAGGAAACCAGCGATAGCGATATTGATTTATTGGTTCGTTTTATACCTAATGAAAAAATTACGCTATTCAAATATGTGCATATTGTAAATGAACTGGAAAAGATAACCGGGAAAAAAGTGGACATGGTTGAAGACGGGCAATTGAAAAATTTTGCTGTTGACTCTGCTAATGCTGATAAGATTCTGATTTATGAGAGAAAAGCCTAAAGACGAGCAACGTCTTATTCATATCATTGAAGCGATTGACAATATCTTTGAGTTTACAAAAGGGAAAAGTTTTAATGATTATAAAACCAACCGCGTTTTACATTTTGCCATTGTAAAAAATCTTGAAATCATTGGCGAAGCATGTTACCTGCTTACTTTTGAATTCAAAGAACAGCACAAAGAAATAGAATGGCAGGACATTATTAAAATGCGTCATGTGCTGGTTCACGGCTATTATGAAATCAAAGAAGAAATAATCTGGGCTACGATTGAAAATGACCTCAAGCCTCTGAAAGAAAAAGTTGGGGCAATAGTATCTAAATTTTAATCATTTTTATAGCTTCGCCTATGCCTGAGGTTGCCCCGGTGATGAGGATGGTTTTATTGGTCATAAGTCATTTTTCATTTATAGCTTTCTGTCACTGAGCAAAGCTACATTGTTTTTTCAGAAGTAATACTTCCCGGATTTTAGTTTCAAAACGAGGGTTCAGAATCCTTAAATCGGTCATTTGGATTTCAAAATGAGGTTCCGGAACTATTGAATCAGTCATTTTGGTTTCAAAATGAGGTTTCAGAACTATTGAATCAGTCATTTTAGTTTCAAAATGAGGTTTCGGAACTATTGAATCGGTCATTTGGATTTCAAAATGAGGTTTCAGAACTATTGAATCGGTCATTTGGATTTCAAAATGAGGTTCCGGAACTATTGAATCGGTCATTTTCGTTTCAAAATGCCCGATTAGAACATTTGAAACATTCATTTTGGTTTCAAAATGACCAATTCGAACATTTGGAATCTTCATTTTGATTTCAAAATGACCGATTCGAACATTTGGAATCGTCATTTTGGTTTCAAAATGATAGATTCAAGAGTTTGGAATCTTCATTTTGGTTTCAAAATGAGGCATCCAAGGGTTTGGAACATTCGTTTTGGTTTCAAAATGACCAATTCAAGGGTTTGGAACATTCCTTTTGGTTTCAAAACAAGTCATCTCCCTGCCACTTTACGAAAGTTCATGCTCTTGCCTCAGTTTTTCCTGATATTCACCAATATTCCAAAGGCGGCAGCCGTAAAAAACATAATAAGGCTGTAAATGGCAGCGGGGATACCGATAGCGGTTTTGTGCAAAACATTGGTGGCGATAAAAATTGCCAAAGCTCCATTATGTATGCCTATTTCCATGCCAATGGCGATCGCCTGTTTTTTCCCTAATTTAAAAAGGCGGGGGATGTAAAAACCGGCAGTCATGCTCAACACATTAAAGAAAAGGGCAGCTATACCTACCTGGCGGAAATAATCTGCCATGTGTTCCTTTTCTTTTACCACCACGGCAATAATAACCAGCGCCAGGAAAACAGCGGATATTATTTTCACTGTTTTATCCAATTTCTTAGAAATAGCAGACCACCGGGCTTTTATCATCATACCTATGGTTACCGGAACCAGGACAATTGCAAACACCTTGGAAACTTCGGAAAACTGTAAAGGAACCACCTCTCCGCTTTGCATAAAATAACCGATGGACAGGTTTACAATCAATGGAAGCGTGAAAAGCGTAAGTATGCTGTTCACCGCAGTGAGCGTAATATTAAGCGCAACATCGCCTTCTGATAAATGGCTGTAGAGGTTGGCAACCGGACCTCCGGGAGAAGCGGACAGCAACATCAGCCCTACCGCCAGTTCAGGCGAAAGCCCGAAACCTGTTGCAACTAAAAAACAAAATGCAGGCAACAGCAACATCTGGCAGAACAACCCTGTCAATACGTCTTTAGGATAATCCACTACCCTCTTAAAATCTTCTGTCTTCAGCGAAAGCCCCAAGCCCAGCATAATAATGCCCAGTGCAATGGGCATCACCACAGAAAGCAGCGTATTGGTTTGCATAAGCGTTATGGTTTCTTTTTCAGGTTTCAATAATACAAATCTTCTTTTGATTTGAACAGGATGGATGAATTTAAGGATGAACCATAATTTTTGTCGGGTGTATGGAAAATAATTTTACATTTGCCGCCAATTATTAATTATTTATTCAATAAACACAATGTCAACAGGAACAGTAAAATTTTTCAACCAATCAAAAGGCTACGGATTTATTAAAGTAGATGAAACCAACCAGGAAGTATTTGTACACGCCAGCGGCTTAGTGGACCAGGTTCGCCAGGACGATAAAGTAACTTTCGAGGTACAGGACGGGAAAAAAGGACCCAACGCGGTTAACGTAAAGAAAGCATAAGAATTCTACCTTTTAAAGTAAAACGCTCCCTTGCATCAGGCAAGGGGGCGTTTTTATTTACAAGCACCAATAATCACTGAACATTCCATTCCGCCTTATTTTCAGCGTTGTTGATATTGACAATGATCTTCGGGCTGCCCTGCCGGTTCAGCGGACTTAAATCAAATTGCAGCGTCCGGGCGACATCTTCATTACAAGTTTCGTTTTCTTTCCGGTGCTCAAGATAAACATCATACTGGGGCGGCAGACTTTTTTTAAGTAATCCGTTGCTGAATAACTCAAAACTGTGCTGTCCGCAGCCACCTTTATAGGTTACATCAATGGAGAGTATATCGCCCTTTACTGAGAATGATTTGATGCGGTAAGTCTTGCCTTTTGTTTCAGGAGCCGGGCGGTTATTATCTATAATCACTTTATTAATTCCGTCAGCAGGGTTCACCTCAGCCTTTTGCTTTTTTTCAGGCTTTTTGTTTCCGGGTTCTTCTGTTTTTATTGTTTCAGTCGCTTTGGTTTCATTTACCTCATTGGTCTTTACAACAGGAGTATCTTTTAATGAGGCATCTTCAGTTTTTGCAGAATCATTAACAGCAATTGCAACTCTTAATGAATCAGAAACAGGCTGATTTGCTTCAGAGTTTATATTACCCTGGCATGAATACAAAAGCAATGCAACAGGATAAAAGAGAAGGCTGTAATGCATGATGAATGTGCAGGCTGGTTATCTTGTCAGAATAACTTTCTTCGTGATAAACTGTCCGTCAACGTTTATTCTCAGGAAATAAACGCCTTTGGCAAAAGCTTTCAAATCAAGCTGGAAACTTTGTTTACCATTAACAGGGTAACTTGCCATCTTCCCTCCTATCACATTGAAAAGTTCGCAGGTTTTTGCTTCTCTTCCGGCTCTTAATTCAACAGTAATAACATCTTTTGCCGGGTTAGGATAAACCTGTATCAGGTTTTCAGGAACCTGCTCTTCAACTCCTGTATTGGTTCCTACAAGAATAGATTGTGAAACCACACATCCGTTGCCATCCGTTACCTGTACATTGTAGTTACCTGCTGCAAGTCCGGTTATGGTGTTGCTTGAATTTGAAGATGTAGAACTTTGTCCGTTGCTCCATGAATAGGTGTAAGGAGGCGTACCGTTAAAGACCTCCACCGTTGCAGTGCCGTCAAGCGGAGCGCCAACATGGTCAACCGTTGAGGATACATAAAGATTGGGGGCATCAATAACCGTAATATAATCTGTAAGCAACAGGGTGTCGCTGCCAAACTGGTTGGTGGCGATAAGGCGTACATCAAAAAAACCAACGGTGCTATAAGTAACAGTTGGGTTTGCAGAAGTGCTGGTTGCGGGGTTTCCATTTTGGAAAGTCCACGCGTAAGTAGAAGAAGAACATGACAAAGTTTGATTTGTAAATGTGGTAGTCATACCTTGGCACACCTGCAAATTATTGGCGGTAAAAACTGTGGTTGGAGGTGTATTTCCGTTTGGTAAAACATTGAATGATGACGTAAGTGTATCATTTGATGTATTTTCATCATTATTTCCATTAGGAGAACTTGTATAAAAGGTAAATGTATGAGCACCACCAGCAAGGGTGATAGGCGGCAGATAAACAGTATCAATTGCTAAAGTTGACAATGAACCACTCCAGTTATAAACATTAATTGAATC
>Ga0172371_10013853_pt1 | contig 10455 bp, 8 predicted proteins | sample Lak12m_FD_114543 | JGI IMG/M metagenome (GOLD analysis project Ga0172371, IMG submission 114543) | Freshwater microbial communities from Kabuno Bay, South-Kivu, Congo - kab_022012_12m | ecosystem: Environmental > Aquatic > Freshwater > Lake | place: Democratic Republic of the Congo: South-Kivu... | reverse complement strand
CTCAGGGTTTGTGGTTAGCGCCATGTCTTGCCGCCTCTCATTCACAATCTGCATCACCTTGGGTCGAGATCCATTTCTCGGTCTCTGGGGCGACAAGACAGGCCGGACATATAATTAGTCGGTCTGTCCACATCATTGAGGATCGTCCATCATTTTTTCCAACTCGTTATCATCGAAACCAAAATGGTGGCCTATCTCGTGAATCAGCACCTCCCGGATAACGCGGCCAAGGTCTCTTTCAGACGAGGCCGTACGAAGGATGGGCTGACGGTACAACAAAATCCGATGAGGCAAAGCGATCGTTGAAAAGAAACTTTGATGAGTCAGCGGCGCCCCTGAGTACAAACCAAGGAGGTTCCAAGGCGACTCGATACCAAGTGATTCCAGTGTCTCCTTATCGGGGAATTCCTCGATGATCACCTCTACATTCTCCATTTTCTCTAAGAAAAGCGCGGGCAAAGCCCTGATCGCCTGTTTTACTTGGGACTCAAAATACTTCAAGCTCATTTTGCTAGCGCGCGTAACCGCATCATCAATAAGGAAGACGCCTTGACATCTGGCCACCTCTATATGCTACATTGAGCTCTAACAGAAAAAATTCTGAAAGGGAAGGACGCTCTCAGTCGTTGAAAAAAGCGCTTATCGTTGGGCTAGGCAATCCCGGAGCCACTTATCATGCTACGCGCCACAATATCGGTTTTGAGACGATTGATGAGATTGCAAAGTCTGTCGAAGCCGGCTGGAGAGATGACCGAAAAAGGTCTCTTATCGCACGTGCCGTCATTGACGAATGCAATACGGTGCTATTGAAGCCCCAAACTTTTATGAACCTGAGCGGCACAGCGGTTTCAGCCTGCGCCAGGAAACACGGGATACCCCCGCAGAGTATTATCGTCATACATGATGACATCGATCTCGAATTGGGTCGGGTTCGAGTGAAGTTAGGCGGAGGTGACGGAGGCCACAAAGGCGTCAGGTCTGTTTCCCAAAGCTTGGGCTCCAAGGTTTTCATGAGAGTTCGCCTCGGCATAGGGCGGCCTCCGTCCAATAAGAACGCCGAGGAATATGTTTTGGAAAAATTTGACGCCGTGGAAAGGCCAGCGGCGGCATTTCTGATAAAACAGGGGGTTGAAGTAGCGAGATTGCTCCTCAAACACAATCCCGAATACGTGCAAAATATAGTGCATGCCAAGAAAATCTCCTCTGCCGAGATACGGGGGGCACCGGATTGCGACTTTTCTCTTGCCAGCCAAGGCATTCTGTAATATTGTCAAGGGTCTTAAAAATAGAAGAAACTACCTTCAGGGGGTAACCGAATGAATGACACGATGGTGAGCGAGGACAATGCTCCGCTCCGAAAACTGATGCGGCCGATTGTGAAAGCACTTAGGACGGCCTACATCCAGGGCACCACAGTGGTGAAATTGATGCCCTCGGAAAGAGCAATCCAATTGTATTATAAATATAGACGGAAAAGCTATGATCTCCAATGGTCCATGGACCCAGGTTATCGAAAAGGTCTGCGAAAATTGATCAACTTGACGGTCCAAGAAGGAGATTCAGTGCTCGACGTAGGGTGTGGGACGGCATCAGCTACTGTGCTTGCGGCTCAAAAGTGCCTAGAAGTAGTCGGCATCGACCTATCCCCTGATATGATTGAACTGGGGCGCGAAAAAATAAATAAAGAAGCAATCCAAAACTGCACTCTCGTTGCCACGTCCGTAGAAGATTATCGACCGGCTCAACCCTTTGACAAGGTTATCAGCTCTTTCATGATACCCCATATTCGTCCCTGGCTACGTCCCTCCATCTACTCGTGCATGTATAACTTCCTGAAACCGGGTGGACTTGTAGGCCTATTCGGTTCCCGTGGAGAAGTGTGCGACGTCTATGAGACGATGGAACAGATAGAAGAAAATCTCAGTCGGGCGGGTTTTGCTGAGATAACGGTCTATGACGTCTATGACATCTATCGTATCGCCATTGCTAAGCGTCCCAAATAGAGACCATAGCCGGGCAACGCGTTAGACTGCGCTCTGACCGGCATTGGGAACGAGAAAAAGAAAACCCCCCGAAGATGACTCCATCGGGGGGCTCTTTTTTCAGGACAAGTGACCAAGCACTCTCTGACTCAGTCTAAGTCCTTAGAAATCTGGGGTCAATACGATTCGCTTCATCAGGCCGCCACTGTGGGCTTCCTCAAAGGCTTCTTTGATTCGAGACATCGGCCTTGTCTCCAACAATGGATCGATCTTGATCTGACCACTCTGCACCATTTCAAGTACTTTCGGATAGTACTTCGGCAGACAGCCCCACGTCCCTATGATCTCTGCGTCAAATGCCATCAGACGGGATATGCTGTAGCTGTTTTTCTGGATGCCGAAACCGACCACTATGAGCTTTCCAATGAAGCCCAAAAGACCCAATGCTGTGTCTTGGGCCGCTCCTACGCCTGTGCACTCAAAGATCTTCCAACCTACATTATGCCTTACACCGGCTTCCTTAGCGATTCCACGAAATTCCTCCTGAATCGCTTTGAAATCCTTTTCCTTCGAGTTGATCACGAAGTCGACCCCTAGTTCCAGGGCACGCTTGAGTTTAGCCTCGTTTCGTGCCACGCCCACTATGGGACGCGCCCCTAATGCCTTGGCGACTTGAGCCATATACACTCCTACACCACCTGTAACGCCCGTGATGAGTACCGGATCACCAGACTTCAGATCGGCCCTCACCGCAGCCTGATAAGGCGTAGTCGCCGCGTCTGCTACCACAGCGTAATTTTCCAGCGGACGCCCCTTGAGATCTTTTATGAGGCATAAGTCAGCAGATGGAACAGGAATGTGGCTCGAAAACCCACCATAGATGCCGAGAGAATTTCCAGGCATCTTCTGAGCCAGACATCTATTGTTCCGGCCATGGCTACAGATGTCACAGGCATTGCATGGCATGACTGCGGGTACAATGACATTCTTACCCATCAAGGATTCAGCCCCAGCGCCTGCTGCAACAACCGTCCCCGAGATTTCGTGCCCCAAGGTCAAAGGCGGCTTCGTGACTGTGGGAACGCCGTCATAAAAATAGGACATGTCGGTGTGGCATACCCCGCAGCCCGCGATCTGTACCAATACCTCTCCCTGGCCAAGCGCCGGTACGGGGATTTCAGTCTTTTGCAGCTCTCCTGGAGCCGTAACCTTTCCGGCTGCCTTGTCGTACACTGGTCCTTTCACCATCTGCCAGGTTTGAATTTTATCAGGAATACTCATGGCTTCTCCTCCTCACACTATTTGGGACGTCTGGATCATAGGTCAACGAAAAAACATGTTTTCGGAACTATGTAATTCAATGACAGTGTACCCCAGCATAGGTGCCTTCAAAACTTCTGTCAAGGGAATAGTGAATACATGGACAAGCTGGGAGACTCGATAACCATCTTATTAATATGTATATCAAATTATGTCAGCGAATCTATGAAACCCGTGGTGCTATTGTTCACTAAGGAGAAATTGGGATCGGCCCAACTCCATCTGGTTCCAGAAAACAATCAATAGGTACGCACATACTCCTCAAAGAGGTCCATCACCCTTCGCGTAACATTGCCCGGCCTGCCATGACCAATCTGGATGTCGTCGATCCCTATAACGGGCAACACATTTCTCGTAGTGGAGACTAGAAACGCTTCTGATGCAGACTTGACCATTTCCAGGCGTACCGGAACTTCCCGGACCTTAATTTCACTTCTCCCGGCAAGAAGTTCAAGTACCACCCTTCTCGTGACGCTGTCCAAGATCCTTCCGTCCAACGGGTGCGTCAAAATCTCACCATTGTAGGTGACAAAGAATACGGTAAAGGTTGAACCCTCTAATACGACGGCGGTATCGTCCGGCGATACAAAAACCACGTCATAGGCTCTTTTCAGGGGTACAACTGTCTGGTTAGCAAGGACTGCCCCTATGTAGTTCAGAAGCTTCACATCCGCACACATCCTCTGATGAGGATAAGAGGCAAGAACTACTCCACTTCTGTACAGTTCCGATGGGGCCGGTTCGAGCTCCTGGACAGCTATATACAGGTGCGATGGGTTGCCGGACTGCTGAAAGGTGTTTCCTTGCAATCCTCCGCTAAAGATAATATCCAACACTAACTCAGTGACGGTCTTTTCCGTTAGCTGACGATTTTTCGCTACCAACTCTTCCAGCAGCGCCTTAAGGGCTTCTCTTTCCCTGGGCGGCTTCATGTACAATGCTGCTGCCGAATAGTAAAGCCTGTCCAGGTGATCATCTAACCGAAATATCTTCCCATGAGTCGTCTTGCAAGCAGTGAATATCCGGTACCCTCTGAGTGTACCCCCAATATCGTCAAGGAACGGCATGGCCAGATCCTCAGTTGCCACGTACCGGTCACGCCCGTAAGAAAGCAGTTGTTTCTTCATGTAAGATACCGATCTCTTATTTTTCTATTGCCGAGTAAATGGACGCGTAATTTGGCATTTAAAGGGGGACAGCTGACGTGGCATTCCCAGTTCCTTTCAGTTGCAAAGGAGAGACCACAGGGCGCATGTCTCTTCTGGCCATCACTATCTTATCCGACAGAACCTTACGCTGCCTTGCCTCCGACTCTGCCGCAGCATTTCTTGTATTTCTTACCGGATCCACAAGGGCAGGGGGCATTCCTGCCGATCTTTTCTGATTGCCGTCTCACCGTAGCCCCCTGGCCGTCACCCCCATCGCCATGGGAAAGAACCATCTCTTGATCGGCTTTTGGCGTAAATTGCTCCACGTCCTCTTCACGAGCTATCCTGACTAGGAAAAGATTGCGAACGCTTTCTTCCTTTATCCTTGCGCTCATGTCTAAGAATAGCTCGTAGCCTTCCTTTTGGTATTCTTTTAGCGGATCTCTCTGTCCGTAGCCCCTGAGCCCAATTCCGTCTTTGAGGTGATCCATAGTCAGCAGGTGATCTTTCCACTGATTATCTACAGCTTGCAGCATGATAAATTTTTCAAGTTCCCTCATTAGATCTAGGCCAATCTCAGCCTCTTTTCTCTCGTATTCTTGTCTTGCCTCTTCGATTAGGTAGTCGGTCAAACCAGCTCGCGATTGCTGCCCAGGCGGAAGCGACTCAACATTAAACCTGACGCCGAATTGCGCCCACAATGCCTCGACCAACCCTTTTATATCCCAGTCGTCAAAATGCGTCCGCTCGTCGGTAAATCTCTCTACAAACTCCTCGATGATATCCTCGATCATGTCGGACACTGAGGACTTGAGGTCCTGTCCTCCCAGGATGAACCGCCTCTGAGAGTAAACAACTTCCCGCTGCTTGTTCATAACATCGTCGAATTCAAGCAGGTGCTTTCTTATGTCGAAGTTGTGGGCCTCCACTTTTCTTTGAGCATTCTCGATGGCCTTGGTGGTGTATCTATGTTCTATAGGCTCGCCGTCAGCCATGCCCACACGGTCCATGATCATCTTCACCCGTTCACCACCAAAGATACGCATCAACTCGTCTTCAAGACTCAAACAAAATCGACTAGAACCCGGATCTCCTTGTCTGCCAGACCGTCCCCGCAGTTGGTTGTCAATTCGTCTGGATTCATGCCGCTCTGTGCCCAGGATATGGAGCCCCCCAACCTCAAGCACCTTTTTTCGCTCTTCCTCGCACTGCTGTTTCAATTGTTCGAGCAGGAGTTTATATTCTTCTGAATCCTCGCTTTTCCTCGTTTTTGCCTTGGCCAAAAATACAGGGTTGCCTCCCAAGATGATATCTGTGCCACGTCCCGCCATGTTGGTTGATATGGTGACTGCCTTATATCTACCGGCTTGAGCCACAATTTCCGCCTCCAGAGCATGGTTCTTGGCATTCAAGACATTGTGGGGGACGCCAATCTTTTTCAGACGCCGAGACAGATATTCTGACTTCTCTATGCTTATGGTCCCAACTAAAACAGGCTGACCTTGACGATGAAGATCCCTGATCTCCTCCACTACCGCATCAAACTTCTCTTGTTCTGTCTTGTAGATAAGATCCGGTCTGTCTTCGCGGATCATTGGAAGGTTTGTTGGAATGACGACCACATCTAAGTTATAAATCTTCTTAAACTCGGCGGCCTCTGTGTCGGCGGTCCCGGTCATTCCTGCCAATTTGTCGTACATCCTAAAAAAATTCTGGAATGTAATGGTGGCGAGTGTCTGATTCTCATTCTCTATCCGTACACCCTCTTTCGCTTCCAGCGCCTGGTGTAGGCCGTCCGAATATCTTCGGCCCGGCATAAGACGACCCGTGAACTCATCAACGATGACTACCTGACCCTCTTGCACTATATAGTCAACATCTTTCTTGAACAGCGTATGGGCCTTGAGCGCTTGATTTACGTGATGAAGTGTTTCCATCTGAGCTGGATCATAAAGGTTGGAAACTCCTAATGCTTTCTCGACCCGACCGATCCCCTCCTCACTGAGCGCCACACTTCTCGCCTTCTCGTCGATGGTGTAGTGAACATCCTTCCGGAGTCCAGGGATGACTCGATTAATCTTGTAATAACGATCCGTGTTCTCGTGGGTGGGACCGGAAATGATGAGAGGAGTCCGAGCTTCGTCAACGAGGATGCTGTCCACTTCATCTACTATAGCGTAATTTAGATCGCGCTGAACGTAGTCCGATAGGGAGAATTTCATGTTATCTCGAAGATAGTCGAAACCGAACTCATTGTTGGTCCCGTAAGTAACGTCTGAAGCATAAGCTTCTCTGCGCTGAACATCGTCTAGATCGTGAACTATTACTCCCACGCTTAGTCCTAGAAACCGATAAATCACCCCCATCCATTCGGAGTCACGCCGAGCTAGATAATCATTGACCGTGACTACGTGCACTCCCTTGCCCGTCACGGCATTCAGATAAACGGGCAATGCAGCGGCGAGTGTCTTACCCTCGCCGGTCTTCATTTCAGCTATTTTCCCCTGGTGTAAGACCATCCCACCTATAAGCTGAACATCGAAATGCCTCATGCCAAGCGTCCGTACGGATGCCTCACGCACCAGCGCAAAGGATTCCGGCAGGAGATCATCCAGCGCTTCTCCTCGAGCTAGACGATCTTTGAACTCATCCGTCTTCGCCATCATTGCTTGGTCGGACAGTGCCTTTACTGAGGGCTCGATCTCATTTACCGCTCTGACTACAGGCTCAAGCCTCTTAAGATCCCTTTCATTCTTGCTGCCAAACAATTTTCTAGCAAGCGTCGAAAACATCATCACGCCTCATGCTTCCAAAAAAATCCCATGGTAAAAATTGACACGCCCGCGGCAGTTTTGTTTCCTAAGTGTCGGGCTATGGTTGAATATATTAGACCAAGCGGTTTCAGATCGTTGCCCCCTACTTGTGTGAAGATCAAAGATACTTTACATGCGCTACGTCCTGCCACCCGTTTCACTTGTGCCCATGGCTGCAAACTGGTCTAACATACGGGTTGTCCACTGTCAACAAAGTGAAATAGCGTGATAACATAGTCAGTGACCAACGATATATGATACCATTTATTAACGGTTAGGTTTATCCTTGCGTTTATTCATATATTTATTATAATAGACTTCGATATCGCAAGCCTCGGAGGGCTTTCATGAGGGCAAAAAATCTCTTCTGTGTGCTGTGCGTCATGGTTGCGGCCGCTATGCCATTGGGATGCATGGACGACACGACAGACCTCAAACAAAAGGTCGCTGACATTGAAAAGCGACTTCAAAAGCAAGAAAAAGACCTCAAAGATTTTGCCGGCAAGGTCGGACCGCAAAGGGATTTCAGCGCCGATCTTCAGCGAATCGAAGAGCAGCAAGAGCAGCTCAGTCAAGCTGTGAAGACCAAAGTGGACCCCATGAACAGTAAACTCGAAGAACTGCGCGACTGGGCCCAGGATGCCCAGAAAGATCGGGAGGCTGTATCGGCAAAACTGAAGTCCGTAGAACAGTCTTTGGGCGAACTGAAAAAAAAGTTCGATGCCGATTCTCGTGAGATTGTAAAACTGCAAAAAGAAGTCGCGTCTTTTCGCAAGGTATCTGGTACGGTTACTAAGCAAATCGAAGACCTTACCAAAGGAGTAGCCGAGGTTAGAAAAGAACTCCTTGATAATAATACCAAATTGGTCAATGCTGTGAAGAAGGTGCTACCCAAGGTGAAGGAGGCCGCGGTCGCGGAGATCAAGGACCGCCTCACTCCCCTCGAAGAGGGCTTATCGACCATAAAAACATCTCTAGAAGGGGATAGAAAGGCTCTGGCTCAATTGCAAACTGCGCCACCTAGCGCTGAAGCGTCCAGAGATATTAAAACGTTAAACCAACGACTTAAGGATCTTGAGGAGGTGGTGACGTCCCAGAAGTCTTATCTTCTTGAGATTGGCGCAAAACTCCACGAGGTAGAACTCAATGTTCGTAGAGGCAACTATTGATCCAGGTAGATTCCTCGTCTAAGAAGTCAACTATTTATTGATTCCCTCGATGGCCTCTTTGAATCCCGTCAAAGAGCCTTCGATAGTACTGTCCGAAACGCAGTAAGCGATCCTGAAATAGCCCGGGCCCCCAAACCCAGTGCCAGGTACGGTAAGGACAAGTTTCTTTTGCAGCCTAGCCACAAACTCTACGTCATCAGAAATAGGAGATCGCGGAAACAAGTAGAAAGCCCCTTCGGGTTTTTCGCACTCGTAGCCATACTCTGTGAGCGCGGCATATAGACGATCGCGTCGCCGCTGGTATATGGAGACATCCACAACGCTTCTGAGGCAGTTTCTGACTGCTCTTTGCATTAGAGCAGGCGCATTGACGTAACCTAGGATTCTATTTGACAAGACTAGACCCTCGATTGTGCTATCCAATTCCTCTATCTCCGGACTCACTGCAATATAACCGAGGCGTTCGCCTGGGATGGACAAGTCCTTGGAAAATGATGTCACGGTGATACTGTTCCGATATGACTTAAAAATGCTTGGAACTATGACATTGTCATACGCGATGGCCCGATATGGTTCATCTGAGATTAGTACAATCGGACGGCCGTGTTGCAGACTCTTGTGTTCCAGCAACTGCCCGAGTTCCGCGATTTGGTGCTGGGGATATACCCTGCCCGTAGGATTATTAGGGGAATTAATGAGCACAGCGGCGGTCCTTGAGGATATGGCTGATTCGATTGCTGCCAAATCTAGGGAAAAGTCCTTCAAGGATTCCACTGTAACCGCCTGGCCGCCATGGTTGTCCACATAAAAACCGTATTCAACGAAATACGGTTTTGGTATCACAACCTCGTCTCCAGCATTCAATATGGTCTTGAGGACGACGTTGAGTGCCCCGCCGGCTCCGCACGTCATCACTATCAGCCGCTCATTCAAATCTATTCCTTCATCTTCGCTGATCTTTCTAGCAACTGCGGTGCGAACTTCGGGGTACCCAGCATTGGGCATATACCCATGAACACCGGGGCTGCGATCAGATGCCGCGCGAATCATGGCCTCCTTCAGGCCATCCACCGGTTCGACGTTGGGATTCCCCAGGCTGAAGTCAAACACATTTTCTGCCCCGTACTCTCTCTTAAGTCGAGCCCCTTCTTCGAACATTTTTCTGATCCAGGATGCACGTTTGATAGACTCTGCAATCTTTTTGGACGTGGGCATGTCCTGATCCTCCTGACAGCGGCGATGTGTAACTTACTTGGCTGAGTACAAACGAAAGCCCGGCTTTCACATCTGGATCCAGGTTTCATGCCGGGCTCTCGACCTTGCATCAGCCCTGTTTTTTTCAGGGTTCTTAATGATAACACGGCGAACGGACAAAAGTCAATTGTTTAGCAGACGTTGGTGCGTTAAAATAAGTTGTCGTATATTCTTGTTGAGACCCCGAGGATCGAAGCCCTATTTCTTTGGTGCTCGGCTTCTCTTCATAATGAGTCAGGGGATCCGCTAGCCTCTTAATCAACATGCCGACACGAGAAAGAAATCTTGATAGCAATTACGGCGAACTCAAAGATATCCTAATGTCTATGGGAAGCGTTCTGGTGGCATTCTCAGGAGGAGCAGACAGTACGCTGCTATTAAAGGCTGCCAAAGAAGCACTAAACGAGCATGTCCTAGCCGTGACTGCTCAATCAGAAACAATGAGCCTTCATGAAATCCGCGAGGCAGAGGAGCTGACGAAGATGCTCGACATCGATCACCTCATCGTCTCGACCGACGAACTCGAGGACCAGGAGTTCGCCCGCAATAATCCTGATAGGTGCTACGTCTGCAAAAAGCTCAGATTCTCGAAGCTCTTGGAAATGGCAAAGAATAGACATATCCATTATGTTGCCGATGGCGCGAACGTGGATGACCTCGCAGATTATAGACCAGGCAGCAGGGCCGCTCGAGAATTGGGTATTCAGAGTCCCCTGCAACAGGTCGGACTTACTAAACAGGATGTAAGGGATCTCTCACGCATTTTGGG
>Ga0172371_10013851_pt1 | contig 10455 bp, 8 predicted proteins | sample Lak12m_FD_114543 | JGI IMG/M metagenome (GOLD analysis project Ga0172371, IMG submission 114543) | Freshwater microbial communities from Kabuno Bay, South-Kivu, Congo - kab_022012_12m | ecosystem: Environmental > Aquatic > Freshwater > Lake | place: Democratic Republic of the Congo: South-Kivu... | reverse complement strand
TCACACTGTGCAGGAGAGCTATCAGCCCAAGTTCCATTGTTGCTGTTGCAGACTATTTTAGGAGTATTGCTCATACATGTGCCCTCAGTTGAATCATAACACGTTCCCGGCTTGCAATATGATGTAGACCTGCATGAAGTGGGGGACTTTGAAAACCCACTAGCACATTGGGATTCAGGCGCATTCTGACAATACAACCCATTTGTTGTTTTCTCGCAGCAGTATGTAGGTTCAACAATAGTTTCAGTCCCGGTAGTGGTGGGAGTTTGTGCCAAAGCCATATTGGCAAATAAAGCAATAATAAAGATGGAGGACAAAATCATAATTAATCCCAATACGCTTATAGATACCTTTCTCTCTTCCATTGTTCTTTTCTTATCTTCTACATTATATTTCATCATTTTATTAACTTTTATGCTGTTCCATATCCTGGAGGCCAGCTTAATCCTCTGGATGCAAATGTAAAGCTTTCCTTTGTAACAACGTTGCTTAACTTATATACTTTTGTTCCGTCGCTGAGCTTTATTTTGTCAATTCTCAAATCAGGATAATATTGCATATACAATAAAGTCTCCGAATCTCCTAATGTGGCTTCAAATTCAACTATGTTTTGTGCAATCATAAGCAAGTCATACATTTGACTATTTATTTCAGCGTCAAAACTATCAAATGTCTGGGTTGTATCTTTAGTTACAGACATAGGCATGACAAAGTTAATTTTTATCTTTCCTGGAACTATTTCAACATTAGAACTGCCCTTACCAAGCATAACACTATACCCTCTAATTTCATATTCAGTTCTAAGACTCTCCATGCATGATTTGGCTTTATCTGAAATAACTTTATCTAATTCCTGTTCGATATGCGCTTTTATCATAGGCTGCTGTACCTCGCACACCTTATAATATTCAGGAGTGTAGCACAAATATTTTATTTTTGTGCTATTATAAAATAAGAATCCTTCAGGATTTAGATATCCTCCTTGCTTAGACATGGTCTCTAAATTTGGCTTTATCACAGGCTCTATGCATGATCTAAGGTAATCATTAGGATTCAAATCCGGTGAAAAAGCAGCTTTCAATGGCTTATAAAACAAAACAGCCAAGACAACCATCGCAATCACAACAGCGAGGATTATAAATATTGTAAGCTGCCCTCTTTTATTCAAATTCCCCATGTTTCCTTTTAGTTTTTTATCTTTATAATCATTGCGCTTCATCATTATATGCCCCCCTGAACTATCTTGCTGCACCCGCCAGGACCCTTGCCAAACTTATCTTTGCACTTAATATAGTAAGTAAGCCCAACATCCAAAGAAGTAGTATGCACTAGCCCTTCCCCAGTCATATTATACACTTTTTTATCTGTGAAATCACAATCACTGCTAAATTCATTCGTATAAGAGCAAGTACTTTCCTCATCCGTGACAATGGTTAGCCCTCCGGAATTATAAACTCTCGTTATTTCTGGAGGATTAACATCAATCTCAATCCTAAACGTTGTATTTCTATAAGCAGCATTTCCTGCAAAGTCTATGCATTTGACTTCCATTTCTTTTTCTCCTGAAGTCATACTCTGGAATGTTTGCGTATGCACAGTGTTAAATGTATTGTAAAAGTTAATATAGTTATCATTAAATCTATACATGCACTCTGCACTTCCTTCCTCCGAACCCCCAGAAGTTTTAACTTCTACGTCAACAGAGACAGGTTGAACTGCTGCCTTTATAGTCTCCCCATTCGGTTTTATAGAATCTATTTGCAGCTCAGACTTAGATTTCTTTATCAAATACTGATAGTTCTGAACCATGGAATTTCTCTTTCTGTCAGGAGTAACTTCCATTTCTCTTATCCCGCTTTCTTGACTGTCATCAGGAACAATTATTTTTGCATTCTCCATTCCGTCAGGACTTTCAACAAGCCAAGGCTGATCCTTGCAATTAATATAATAAACAGAGTCATTCTCAGGAATACTAAACTCAGCATCGCATCTCCATCCCTTTGCTTCCTGTTGTGACAATGTGTTAAGGCACTGCATCTGATTAGCCATTAAATCATAAGAAACATCCTCACTATCATATCGGCATTCACTCGGTTCATTTGTATATATTGAGGCATTTATCTTCATAGCATTATATTTGACATATTCATATCCGGGAAGTCTTGCGTTTACAATCGGAGGTGTTAAATCAATCCCAGGTTTAACACAGAAGTTTATATTATATTCTTTAAGATTTGCGTTCCCATTCTTATCTTGGCACCTTACATACAAATTATAATCTGCCTTTCTCGCAGGATCGTATCCAGGAAGACCAAGAGACTCCAAGCTTGGCATAAATATGCTCATCTCATGTGATTTCTGATAATAATTATCTCCAAAGTCCTCACTCATTTCACTAAAGCTCGTTGTATGAATGCTATCATATTTGCAATAAGCATACTCACTTGTATTTACTCCAAATGTTACTTGTGTATACGCTTCTATACATCCTTCATTTTTATTATTCTTAATCTTAAATCCATTTGAATTTAAATCGGTGTAACTATAATTCTTCGTTATAACTCCTAAAGAAGGAGTTATTACCGGAGCACTAACATCATTAGGACTTATATCAACGCAAGCCTGTTTAGATGTTCCTTCATTTACCAGTTGACATGTCTGTCCAAGAGCACTGCATGAATATGCCGTACAAGGCAATCCATTTTCTCCGCATTTATCGCATTCCTGCCCTCCAATAGGCGGCTGCCATGGCTTGCATTTGAATACCACATTGACTTCCCTTGTCTTTCCCAATCCCAGTGCAAATTGCAGTATCATTACTACTGCAACCACAACAATTCCAACAATTGGAAATACTGTAGATGCACCAGCCATCGTAAATATACCTCCTGCAGCAGAAGTAAAACCCGTGTTTGTAACAGCCATAGTCACCGCCGTTGCAGCAATAGCGGTCGCAGCAACAATTCCCGCCATCATATAATCTCCACCCGCAGCAAAACTGTAAATTTGATACAATATTGCAGCCACTGCTACAACTGCCCCCGCCGCCTTTAATGCCGTTGCTAATCCGGCCATTGCAGGACTGCTAGATGAAGCAATTACCCCTCCAGTTTGACTAGCAACTTTTGTTGCTTCCTCAATACCTTTAGCAGCGATGGTCTCATATCCAGTAAAAATCGTGTAAGTGATTCCTGAAGTAAGCTTTGCAGCAAGCATCGGCAATAATGCCCCCGCAGCACCGAAGCCCATTTGAAGAAAGTCCATGCCGCCGCCTTCTCCTGCGCTAGGATCTTTATTGTCTAAGAAACCAGATATTGAACCAGTGAACTCTCCAGGTTCAGCAACTTTTCCAGGAATTACATCTGCATATTTTTCCAAACCTTCTAAATAAGTCCTCCCGAGTTTAGGAGCATTTGTGACTTTGTAATTTTCAGTTAAATCTCCGTTGTAATTTACTTCCGCTCCGCAATCTCCTAAAGACATGCACATATCATTCATCTGTTCAGTAAACTTAGCACTTTCGCAGTCGCAATTTGCCTTGCACTCCCACCCATCAATCTGTTTTACATAAATGACTTTACACGTCTGAGTTCCGTAACTGCATAATTTCTTAGCCATACTATCGCTTCCAGAGGTAAACGAAAACCCAGGAGGGTATTTAGGAGAACATAAACTAAACTTGAAGTTGTCTGCAATATTTACTTCTTTCATAAAGCAATCAGGGTTTTTATTGCATTCTTCAGCTATTGCTTCTTTGTCTTCTTCATCTTTCAAATCATAATTATATTCCATGCAATTCTGCCAGGTATTAAATTTACACGCAGCACTTGAGATAGTTTTTCCATTGTCTAAAGGAGCCTTAGACTCAACGCATATTTGGTTTCTGTACCCTCCACAAGGTTCAGTTGTAATATCTCCATCTTTGCACACTTTTCTGAAATGCTCGCTTCCCGGAGTGTCTACCGCCCTCATTAACTTCTCTCCTTGAGGATTTACTCCTGAGCCAGGTTCAATCCCAATCGCAGAATCATAAGCACACCATGACTCTCCATTCTGCCTTATATTTCCATTCTCATCTCTGCACGTTAAATCTCTGCACACAACATCTTGAGAAGAATCAATTAATTTTTCATAATCTGTTTTAAGTCCGCATCTGCTTCCCGTAAGATAAAAGCAGTTTCCGCATGTTCCTTTATTTGCAAATTGATTGTTTGAATCTCCAAGAGAGCAAGAATCTTTCTTAGGCAGTATCTTTCCATTATTCCAGCTCTTATCTTTTTGAGCGTCACTGCTTCCCTCGTAAATATTTTCCTGATTCCCGCAAGAGTCAAACCAATATATTTCATCCTTTCCTTCAATACACTTTGTTACTTCCTGAGCATTGCAATCAGTATTCAGTTCCTTAGACGAGCATAAATACCCTGAATGAAATTCCCCATTCAACCCAAGACAAACTTCTTTAGCGGCAAATTTGCATGTTGTTCTTTCTTCAGAAGTAAATGTACATGCACCCTCTTCTTTAATTTTAGATAAAATAAGGCAAGATAGTTCATCTCTAATATCCGTATTAAATGTTGCATCTATTCCAAGCAATGCACTTGCTCTATTGCATTGCTGCTGCGTCACAAAAAAAGCATTATCTCCTAGAATACAGCAGCTTCTTTGGCATTCTTCTACATTAGCATTAGGATCTGAGAACCATTTTCCATTATTGCCCTCGCATGCCTTCTTAGGACTTTGTGTCGTGCAAGTTCCCTCAACTTTGTCAAAGCAAGTTCCAAGTTTGCACTCAGCAACAGAATCTCTTCTTGCAGGTATGCAAGTACCGTTGCACTTAGAAGCACACTCATTTGAGTTGTATTCTTGGCATATTAATCCGTTCTTATCTTTCAGGCATGTTGAAACAGAATCAAGAGCAGAAACAGATTTTATGTCATTAAATAAAATGTTACCAATAAAAGATAAGATGATAGATATTTTAGATATTTTATTTTCATTACTACTAACACCTATAAACATCCCCTTCGATGACTCGTTGATTAAATAAGAGGTAGTAACTACTATCGATATAGTTAAGATAATTTCCAATAATGTGATTACCTTTCTTTTATTATCTTTATTTATTTTCATTTCTTATATGCCCCCAGGAGGAACAGCGCACCCCCTTATCGCAATATTCATCTTTTTTCCAGTAACCGTATCCTCTATTTTATATATTTTAGTTGAATCAGACATAGTATCAACTTTTATTGTATATCTAGGGTATAATATTGTGTAACCATTATATTCAAAATAGCAATACTTTGCATTTGACGTCGCAATATCAATAGCAACACTAGCAAGATTATAAAGAGGAGAACTTATCTCGTACTCATATTTCTCAATTCTTATACTCTTTTCCTTGTTTGTTATCTCCGTCTCTCTTTCAATTACCACAAATATTCTATCCGGGGCAAGCCCTATAGAATAATTCATCTCCCCAAAAGTAACTTGTTCGTTTCTTTTTCCTGCCTCATTTTTAAATTGATTAAAACAATCTTCTATTCTCTTAATAGTATAATTTTTTATCTCCTTCTTTAGTTCATTCAAAAATGCTGGATGTTGATTTATGCATGGATAATAACTTCCCACATTGTAACATAAGTAACTGATGTTAGTATTGTCATAAAGTTTATACCCTATAGGATTAACAAATCCTCCTTGCGGCAGTATTTTATCCACAGTTTCATAAACTGCATCTTTAGCACACTGCTCAATAAAGGGTTCAGGATTGCTTAAGTCTTTTGTGCCAGTAAAAATCCCCCTTTCACTTAAAAAGTATAATAACACTGCTGCGACCAAGACAACCCCTAAGATAACCCATATTGCTACCTGTCCTTTTTTACTCATCTTTTTATCCATAGCGTTACTCCTTCTTTTTTAATTCTATCAACTTTGCCGTCGATAACCATCTCCATCAGATATCTATCAGCAGTATTCCAAGAAATCTTAAGTAATTTTGCTATTTCAGAGCTGGTAACAACTCTTTTGTTCTTTATAGCCTCTAATATTTTAGAGTTATGATTATTCATATGAATAAACCTACTATTATACCTATGAATTTACATATTTAAACCTTTGCTCCATCATAATCATATTTATAAATTTCGTTCTCTTTCTGGAAAAATGGAAAACGGATTAACAGAAATTTACTATGGGGACGGCAAGGGCAAAACAACAAGCGCTTTAGGCACCGCTCTAAGAGCGTTAGGAAGCGATTACAAAGTTCATCTAATTCAGTTCATGAAAAACGGTTCGGGAAATCCAGAAATAGACAATCCAGGAGAATTAATTTCATTAGTCTCCTTGCCCAATTTCACATTTAGAAGATTTGGCTTAGGCAGTTGGTATATTAAAGGAAGAAACGATGAGGAGCATAGAGAAAACATAATGGCTGCATTTAATTATCTAAAAGAAGCATTAAACGACAAGAATTATGATGTAGTAATAGCCGATGAGATTCTTTACGCAGTTCAATTAGGTTTGTTAGCAGAAAGCGATGTAATAGACTTGATAAAAAATAAACCTAAAAACAAAGAGCTTATTCTTACAGGAAGCCATCATCCCTTTCCCAATATCTTTCAACACGCAGATTTAGTCACAGAAGTAAAGAAAGTCAAGCATCCTTATGATCAAGGAATAAAAGCAAGAAAAGGCATCGAATATTAATCAAGCTTCAAACTCTGCCTCTTGAATTATTTGTTCGCCTTCATTAATTTTGATAACTCTTTTAACTTTGCCTTTTCTTACTGCTTTTTCTCTAAGTTCTACAGGATCCTTTATTCCTTTAGGAAGAACTATTTCATTTATATCTAACGTATGGCTTATGCTTACTTTTTCAAATTCAGGGACGTTAAATAACAATACCTCTGCAATCTTTCCATTAGAAGTTTTTATAGAACAAAATCCTGCACTAGGTCCCTTGTCTCCTCCAGAACTAGGCTTAGCGCTTTTAGGTGCTTTAGGTTTTATCTTCAATTCAGATTTAGGAGTTAAAAACGACAAAGCAAAAAAAGCTTTAGGATACTTATTCATCAGTTCTAATATCTTTCCAGGTTCAGTCTTGCAGTCTATAACGGCTTGTTTTATTCCCATAAATTGTTTTATTCCTGAGACGGGAAATTTTGCCTCCTTCGAAACATCAAAAGTAGCCACTATAACCCCTTTAACTTCTACTTCTCCTTCAATCTCATTCAAACATTCTCTAACAAGAAAATTAGCAAATTCGGGACCTGTTTTGATGCTCCATCTATCTTTCTGCTTTTTAGCATCAATAAGATACTTTGCATGGAATGTCCCTTTTGAGAACTTTACAAAGTCACTATGAACCTCCCCATCGCTCTTCCCGGAGAATATCTTCTGTATAACACTCATCATAATTATACCAAATTTTATTTTATAAACCTTATTATAGCTATAACTTCAATCTTATTCAGAGCCAACTCAAGGTTTATAAACAGACACCTCCCAATTTTACTATGGAAATCTTAGAAAAAGATGTAAAGAAGTTCATAGTTCTATTCTTAATGTTTATCTTAGCAGTTGCAGCGTTTCTTCTTGTCAGGCCGATAGCCTTTTCTATTTTCGGAGGTCTAATTTTAGCATATATTTTCTTTCCCGTTTACAAATTTGTGTTAAGACACCTCAAGCAGAGAAGTGTTTCAGCAGGAGTTGTCAGCCTTGCAGCCGTTATTGTCATATTCGTTCCTCTCTGGTTCGTCTTACCAATGATTTCAAACCAGCTTTTCCAGCTATTAACTTCAGCACAGAGTATAGACGTTTCAGGATTCATGAAAACCATATTCCCTGGAGTCGGAGAACAATTGGTAGCCCAGTTATCTTTGTCAATCCAGAATGGCATAACCAAAACATTAGGTTCCCTATTTGAGTCTGTAGTGCAAAACTCGTTCAATAATCTCCCAGAAATATTATTACATCTATTCGTTGTTGGTACAATTTTCTTCTTTGCTTTAAGGGATTGGGATAAACTCTCAGAGTTCATCGCTTCAATATCTCCACTGAATAAGAAGCAAGAAGAGTTAATGATAAATCATTTTAAGGGAATAACAGACTCAGTCATTTATGGCAATGTAATAGTTGGCATAATTCAAGGATTATTTGCAGGTCTTGGCTTCCTCTTATTTGGATTGCCTCATGTCGCTCTTTTAACAATAATCGCCATAATCTTTGGAGTTCTTCCAATCTTAGGTCCGATAATGGTTTGGGCACCCATAACTATTTATCTTCTTGCAAAAGGAAAAATTGCTATTGCAATCGGATTTATAATTTATAACGCGATATTAGTCTCAGGATTTGAAAATATTCTCCGCCCATATATAGTCTCAAGAAAGACAAATGTTCCAACATCAATAATCTTCATTGGAATGGTTGGTGGAACAATCATATTCGGAATAATAGGGCTTTTAATTGGCCCTCTTGTACTCGCATATCTTCTTGAATTGCTAAGAGCTTACAAGAATCGCTCTTTATCGACAATGTTTTCAGACTGAAAACTATAAAAACTGCTTTTCATTATACTAATCATAAAATGAGGTTGAAAATTAAGGATTTAGAGGTTGAAGCAGGCAGACCTGTCGCGTTTCTAAACGAGAAAACTGCCGAGATGCTCCACATCCACATAGGAGACAGGATAAGCATTAATTCAGGAAAGAGCAAGATTATTGCGGTCGTTGATGTTCTAGAAAATTTTCTAAAAAAAGATGAAATTTCATTAACAGAAGATATAACAAAATTTCTTAAAGTTAGCTCAGGAGACTTAGTTGATATTAACCTCGTTCTTCCGTCAGAAAGCGCCCATTTAATACTAAAAAAGATGAATGGGTATGCTCTCTCAAGACAAGAAATATATTCCATCATAAAAGGAATTGTAGACAATTCTTTAGATGAATCTGAAATTGCTTTTTTTATCTCAGCAGTTTATGAAAATGGAATGAGTTTGGAAGAAACAAAGGATTTAACAGAAGCGATGTACAAAACAGGAAAGGTGTTAAAGTGGCACACTCCTAAAATAGTTGACAAGCATTCAATAGGGGGTATTCCAGGAAATAGAACGACCCCAATAATAGTCTCAGTTTGCGCTTCTTTGGGGGTCATAATGCCAAAAACAAGCAGCAGAGCAATAACCTCCGCGGCGGGAACAGCAGACATAATGGAAACAATAACTGATGTAAACTTTTCCGCGGAAAGATTAAAGAAAATTGTTAAGAAAACCGGAGCATGTTTAGCTTGGGGGGGCTCTCTCGGTTTATCTCCAGCAGATGATAAATTAATTAGAATAGAAAGACTTTTAGGTTTAGACCCAGAGTCACAGCTAATAGCATCTATTCTGTCAAAAAAATTGGCGGTAGGAAGTAAATACATTTTAATTGACATTCCATATGGTGAAAGTGCAAAGGTAAGTAAAAAAAGAGCACTACATTTAAAGAATAAATTCTTGAAAGTAGGCAAATATTTCAAATTAAAGATGCGGATTGTCCTGACTTGCGGAGATCAACCAATAGGTAATGGAATAGGGCCCATTCTTGAGATGAGGGATATTCTAAAAGTTTTGAAAAGAGAATCTCCTCCAAAAGACTTAGAAGATAAGTCTCTCTTCTTAGCTTCTCAAATTCTTGAGATGACAGGCAAAGCAAAGAAGGGACACGGATTAAAGATGGCAAAAGAAGCATTAGAATCAGGAAAAGCATATAAAAAATTTATTGAAATTATCAAAGCACAAGGAGAAAAAGAAATTCAACTTAAACCCGGGAAGTTCTCTTTCAACCTTAGAGCAGTAAGAGAGGGAAAAATAATTTCAATAAATAACAAGGAGATAAACAGTTTAGCAAGAACACTAGGTTGTCCATTTGATATTTACTCGGGGATATATCTTTACAAACACGCGGGGGATAGAATAGGCGATGGAGAGATAATATTAACGTTATTTGCAGAATCAGAGCAAAAATTAGAAGAAGCAGTACTGGATATGAAGAAGAGCCCCCCGGTTAAATTAGCCTAATAGGAGTCAATATTTGGTAATAAAATGTTAATAATAATTTGTAGCAATTAATAAATAATCATTAAATACTCCATTAACCATATCATTCAACTAACCGCATTACCCTTTAAAAATAACTTATAAAATTAAGATAATTTTATAAACATCAATTTATTATATTTTTTATGGGACAGAAAGAAGATTACATACAAAAACTAACAGGATACGTCAAAGCAAATTTAAAAAAAGGATACACATTAGAATCATTAAAATGGGCATTAATTAATCAAGGACATTCTAGATTAGAAGTTGCAAAAGCAGTCCAAAGAGTAGAAGACGAGTTATCAAGAGAAGCCCCAGTTCTTCAGACAAAACCAGAAATTAAGTATGAAGTTATTCCAGAACCAGAAAAGAAATCC
>Ga0172371_10013850_pt1 | contig 10456 bp, 9 predicted proteins | sample Lak12m_FD_114543 | JGI IMG/M metagenome (GOLD analysis project Ga0172371, IMG submission 114543) | Freshwater microbial communities from Kabuno Bay, South-Kivu, Congo - kab_022012_12m | ecosystem: Environmental > Aquatic > Freshwater > Lake | place: Democratic Republic of the Congo: South-Kivu... | reverse complement strand
TGCGCTAAGCAGCGGGAAGAAAAACAATACGTTACATTAATTGAGGGCTTTGAGAATTCTATTTTTAGAGTCCCCCTTCAGTGTTATTCTGTGTTTTCTGTGGCCATACATAAAAAGTATTTGATTCCGGCTTGTCCGGGTCATGGTATACCGTTGCGGCCTGCAGCGGGAGGATATAACGGATGAAGAAAAACACCGTCGTTGTTTTGTTGAGTATAATAATTATTGCCGCTGGCAGCGCACTCTATTTTTCAAGAAACACCATCGTTGACACCATTTCCCGGCCGGTTGTTGAAGAAGAGAAAAAGGCATGGCAGCAAAAGACCAAAGATCTTGAAGGAGAAATCAACGCTCTTAAGGAAGAGATAAAAAAGGCTGAGCCGCAAATTCCCCGGGAAAAACTGCAGGACGCCTTTGGTACAGCGCCGGCCGCTGAGCAGGAGGAGAACGCGGGCAGCTGTGAGCAGGCAAAAGCCGGGGTGCTCAAATTTTTCAGCTACCTTGATCAGAAGGGATATCTTAAAGCACTCTCCCTTGAAGGCAGTGCCGAGGAGCAGTACCGGAAGATTATAGCGCTGCTCGAAAATAACCGGCCTCTGATAAGCGGTGAAACACAGGATTTATATATCCTTATGAGAAACATTTCTTTTTTTTACCGGATCCTGGGAGCGAAGAATATACGGCTGATTATGACACTATTATCTAAGGAATCAGCACTTATGGAGCCGACCATGAAACTGTTTTTTGCATGGACCGACCCGTGGCAGGCGTGCGCTGAAAACAACAGCCAGCGCATGACCGCTGAGGCGCTCTATGACTATGCCGGCTTTTTTCTCACGACCATCGCGGGCCATTCATATCTGGCGCGCCGGGACTCAAAAACAAGGACCCTGGTTGTGTACTACAGCGTGGTCATTCTTGATAAAGCCAATGAGCACGGCTTGAACAAATACGGCATTGATATCCGGCAGCCGCTTAATGCCGTGATCGATGATCTGGAAAACCAGCGCGGGCTTCTCTACCGGAGGGATTACCTGCAGGCGGTAAACGCTCTCAAAAAGAAATACCCAGGACAAACAACGCTCAGTTAAACGCGCATGAAAACAGATTCCCTTTCTTCACCGGCCCTGACTGAACAGCTGCTGAACGCCCTGGAAAAAATGCCGGACGGGCTCATCGTTATTGATGACCGGGGGGAGCAGGTGTTTGCCAACACCGCGTCGCGGAAGATCCTGCACAACAACAAGAGCGCGCTCTGCTTTTATGAAAACCTTCTCTATCTGCTTTCTTTTGACCCGTTAAGCTTTCTGGAAGATACTGAGAGGGAAGTGCTGATTAAAAATATACCTTATACCATCTCGGTGCTTCCTCTTTTCGCCAATGCACATAAGTCCGGCGCAGCTCTGTTTTTCAAAAATTGCCGCTTATCGAATCATGCCGAGGAACTGAAAACCGACTTTGTTTCTATTGCCTCCCATGAGCTCCGCAACCCGCTTACGGCCATGAAAAATGCCCTTGATATCCTCTGCACCAGGGGGGCCGGAGACCTGACCCCGGCGCAGGAAAAATTTCTTACCATAGCCGTGCGCAATGCCGACCGCATATCCTCACTGGTCAATGAATACCTGGACCTGTCGAAAATAACCCTCGATAAGGTGCCGTTTGAGTTCAAGCCCTGTACGGTACAAGAGATTGTGCTTCCGGTTATTGAAGAATTCAGGGAGCGGGCCGCACAGAAAAAAATATCAATAGCCATTGAGATTCCATCTCAACTTCCTCAAATCCTTGCCGATATTTCCAAGGTAGAGCAAATTCTTGTAAATCTTGTCGAGAACGCGGTAAAGTATACTCCGGAGGGGGGGGCAATCGCTATTGGCGCGCAGGAACAACAGGTGCAGGTGCGGGATGATTACGAGCAGTCAATGGTGAAAATCGTGGTGGCGGACAACGGGATCGGCGTTCCGGAGGATAAGCGGGAGCTTATATTTAATACCTTCTACCGCATAAACCGGGCGATGGAAGTTGAAGAAGAGGGCATGGGCCTGGGGCTGGCGGTCGTTAAAAAACTGGTTGAGCGCCACGGCGGACAGATTCATGTTGAGAGCAATGTGCCGCGCGGCAGCCGGTTTTGTTTCACTATTCCCAGCTATGAAAGCGAGCGCCGGGACGCGAACCTGCGGCTGCTGTTCGACCGGGAATTTCAGCGGGCGCGGAAAAATCAGAGTTCATTATCCCTGATTGCAATTTTTCTGGAGAATTTTGACGCCCTGCAGCAGCAGTGCGGAGAGCAGGAGGCGCGGCGCATTCTCGGGGAGCTGGAAGCCTCGATCAAGCGCAGCCTCTATCATCCGGCAGATATTTTCATCTCCCATAAAAAGGGGGAAATTCTGGTTATTATCTGTGAGACCGAGAAGTTCGGCGCTGAGGTCATCTGCGGACGCATAGAGCGGACTGCCGAAAAGATTTTAAATCCCCTGTGCGCGACCCTGACCGCTCAGGTGCGGTTTCGTTTCGGGGTTGCGGTATATCCTGATGATGCTTTGACCCAGCACGAATTATTCAAAACAGCGCTGGCCATGGCCAGAGGAGAAGCGCATGCAAAATAAAAAAATATTAATCGTCGATGATGAAAGCGATATTATCGATACCATAAGCTTCCGGCTGCAGCAGGAAGGGTATGCCTGTATCTCCGCCGGCGACGGCATAGAAGCCCTGAAAAAGGCCCGCGCTGAGAATCCCGGCCTGATCATCCTTGATATCATGCTGCCCAAAATGAACGGCTATAAGGTGTCGCGCCTTTTAAAATTTGATGAAAAATATCAGCATATCCCGATCATCATGCTCACGGCCAAAACCCAGGATTCCGAGCGCATCACCGGCATTGAGACGGGAGCGGACGGCTATATCACGAAGCCGTTTGATATGGACACCCTGATTGCGATGATACAGAAGCATATGCAATAGGGGCAAGAAGTTGCGGAGTCAGAGAGCTCCGGGGTACCTGAACAGAAGAAATCACTTCGCAACGCAGGAGTTCATTAACTTTTCAAGAGGTTACTGGTGACGGTATTCAGCTATACAGCGCGCGATGAAAAAGGCGGCGCCATCAGCGGTACGGTGGAAGCCGCATCCATAGACCTTGCCGGCACGCAGCTTGACAGCCTGGGCTATATCCCCATAGTAATTAAGGAACAGGCAGCATCACCGTTTCTTGATATGGCGGATTTTTTCGCGCGCAGCATTCCGCCGGAAGACATCATATTTTTTACCTTTCAGATATCAACGCTGATAGGCGCCGGGGTGCCGCTGCTTGAGAGCCTGCAGACCATAGCGCAGCAGATAAAAAATGAACAGTTCAAGAAAATTTTAGAGCAGGCCTGCCGCGACATCAGGGGCGGCAGCAGCCTTTCGGAGAGCCTGGCGAAACACACAAAACTGTTCCCCGAGGTGTATGTGCACATGATCCGCGCCGGTGAGGCCTCGGGAAAACTGGAAGAAATTTTCAGCCACATTGCCGTGATGGCCGAGCACGAAGCAGAAACCCGGGAAAAAATTAAAACCGCGGTCCGCTATCCCAAAATGGTGCTGGTCGCCCTGGGGCTGGCATTTCTAATTGTGACCGTATTTGTCGTGCCGCAGTTTGTAAAGATATTTTCCCAGTTCAAGGTTGCGCTGCCGCTGCCCACCCGGATGCTCATCGGCCTGAATACGCTTATTCAGGGCTACTGGATGTATTGCGCAGGCGTGATAGCTGCATTGAGCATTGCCGCGGTGTGGTACATCAGGACCCCGCAGGGAAGGCATCTGTGGGATACCATAAAAATAAAATTCCCGATCATCGGGTCGTTGTTTCTGAAGGCGTCGCTTTCACGGTTCACCAGTATTCTGGGGCTGCTCAACCAGAGCGGGCTCCCCATTATTGAAAACCTGCAGATAACAGCAAAAACCATCGGCAATGTGATTATTGCCGAAGCAATAGATACCATACGGGAAAGCGTTTACCGCGGCACCGGCCTGGCCGAACCCATGAAAAAGAACAAGCTGTTTACGCCCCTGGTCATCCAGATGGTCGCGGTGGGGGAAACCTCCGGTATGCTTGATGAGACGCTGCCGAAAGTTGCAAAATTCTATGACCTGGAGGTGGAAAATGAAACTAAAAAACTGGCATTGTACATAGAACCCCTGCTGACCGTGGTCCTGGGCGCGGTGGTTCTGTTTTTTGCGCTGGCGATTTTTCTGCCCATGTGGGACATGACAAAATTTGCCAGGGCTTAATTTTAATAAGAAGAAGCGTGACTAACAACCATAAATGTATTATAGGAGGAATTACTATGGATCGAAATCAAAAAGGCTTTCCCCTTATCGAGCTGATTATTGTCATCGTGATTCTGGGTATTTTGGCTGCAGTTGCCATCCCGCGGTATCTGGATCTGAAGCAGGATGCAACAGATGCCACGGCCCGCGGTATTCTGGGAGCGCTGCGTTCGACCAATGCCATTATGTTTGCAAAGAATGTGGTGGGCGGCACGACTGCGTCCTATACCATGGGTGATATTGCGGGGACCACGAATGTTCAATTGCAAGGGGTGACATACGCTGCAGCCGCGACAACGATTACTATTGGAGTCGGCGGCAACACTTATACCTTTACCCTGACTCCCACGCCGCAGGCGCCAACCACCATGGGAACAATAACTGCCGGCGCGGGCACCTTTACAACCTGGTAATCATTGGGTACTTAATAACAATAACAAACGATTCATCACAAGGAGGAAATGAAATGCTGCGAAATCAAAAAGGTTTTACCCTCATTGAACTCATCATGGTAATTGTGATTCTTGGTATTCTTGCTGCAGTTGCCATACCGCGGTATGCGGATCTGAAACAGGATGCGACAGATGCCACGGCCCGGGGCGTACTGGGAGCGCTGCGCTCGTCAAACGCCATTCTGTTCGCCAAGCGGGTGGTGGGCGGCACGACCGCTGCTTTTACCATGGGTGATATTGCGGCGACCACGAATGTTGATTTGCAAGGTGTGACATACGCAGCAGCCGCGACAACGATTACTGTTCTGGTCGGGGGCAACACGTATACCTTTACCCTGACGCCGACACCGCAGGCGCCCACGACCATGGGAACAATCAGCGCAGCCACTGCGACATGGTGATAACGCGTTAAAACCGCAGAACAATATGCTTGACAAGTTCACGCACAGGGTCAAAAAAGCTGACATTGCAGCTTTTTTGTCCCTTTTCTTATTAGCACTGCTTTTTTTTTACGACCAGTTCGGGGGCAGGTATCTTTTTACTGAACGGGACTTGAGCCCGTACTTTATACCGCCGCGCTTTTTCTGGGTGGAAAGTATCCTGCGCGGCGACTTCCCCCTGTGGAACCCTTTTCAATTTTGCGGTCAGCCGTTTTTTGCCAACCCGCAATATGCTATTTTGTATCCGCTCAGCAGCCTGTTCTTTATTCTTCCATTTGACATTGCCTTTAACAGCATCATCATAATCAATTTTTTCCTGGGCGGATTATTCATCTATCTTCTGCTCCGGGATATGGGAAGCGGCCCTGCCGGAGCCCTTATTGCCGGGCTCTCGTTTATGCTGGGCGGATACCTGATCTCGATTCACAGCCTCCTGCCCACGCTGCTTACGGTTGTCTGGACGCCGCTCATCATACTGTTTTTCAGGCGGGCGTTGCTTAACCCCGGGCTTAAGAATGAACTTATCACCGCGGTCTTTATGACTTTTTCCTTTCTGGGCGGCGGGCTGGAAAATGTGTACGGCAATATTATAATCCTTGCGCTGATGGTGCTGTTTTATGATGGCCGGCGGCGCAGCATAATACGCAGAACCGGCAGCATGCTGCTGGTCATGACCGTGTTTGTTCTGCTGTCAGGGGTGCAATTAATTCCTTTCCTGGAGCTGTTTTATCATTCTATCCGGGGGAGCGGCATTTCTTTTATGGAGGCTACCATCTGGAGCTTTGCTCCCCGGGACGCGCTGCTGTTCTTCCTCCATGATGCGTACGGCTATTTTCTCAACATGGATAAATACTGGGCCAACCAGTGCTGGATTAAAACTCTGTACACCGGGGCGCTTCCCTTTATACTCTGTACGCTCTTCTTCTTTCTGGGGACAGGCAGGCGCTTGTATGCTGCGCTTATGGTGGCTGCTCTTTTTCTGTCTTTGGGTCGCTACAACCCCTTCTACCAGCTGCTCTATACCTATGCGCCGATTTTCAACGGCCTGCGCTATCCGGTCAAGTTTCTCTACATATTCATCCTCGCCCTGTGCATAACTGCAGGCCTTGGGTTTGAGCAGCTGAAGGAGTATGCCCGGCAGGGCATAAAAAGAGATGCTCTCACCACCGGTTTTTTTGTGCTCTCGCTTCTCTGCGGGGGGGTGCTGGCGCTTCTTGCGTGGCGGCATGAAGAGGCTGAGGGGCTGCTCAGGCTGTGGGGCTTTAATGCTCCGGACTATAATTATATTGCGGTCAACCTGTATCACGCAAAACGATTTTTGTTCTACAGTATGCTGTTTTTCTTTGTGCTGTGGGCCGGCTGTTCGGTGAAGTGGAAAACCTGGATGCAGTGCCTGCTGATGGTTTTTCTGGCCGCGGACCTGTTCGGGATCATGGGGTTTTACTCGGTGGATATTGCGGCAAGCTATTTCAGCAAGACCAGGATCGGGGACATCCTGAGCCGCGACACCTCATTCTTCCGCACTTTTACCACAGCTAAAACCATGGACAGCAATACCACGGTCCTCATGCCGTATCAGCTTGTCTATGCTGACGTATCGAAGGAAAAGCATCTGCCCCCGTACAATCTCCTGTACCGGAAGCACGACATGTGGGGCATTGATGTGATCCGCCTGAAACAGCCGTCCGAGCTGTATACCGCGCTCATCGGCAGCCCGTCACTATCCGCGACCAATCTCATTGACCTGTACGCCGTAAAATATATTATTTCAGTCACCCCGCTCGATGACCCGCGCTTTGAACTTGCCTATGCCAATATTGAGGGAATACAGGGCGACCGGGAAGAGCTTATAAAGAAAAACTCGATTAAGCTGTACCGGCACCGCAATCCGCAGCCCCGGGCGCGGCTGCTAAGTAATTTTAAGGTTCTAAAAGCTCAGGCAATGCTTAAAGCCCTTTCTGCGCAGAATTTTCATCCGGATAAAGAAGTGTTTCTCGAGGAGCAGCCGCAGTGGCAGGCAGGAGCCGGCGCTGCACAGCCGCGAGCAGAGGCCGCGGGCAAAGTTGACATACTGCAGGAGAGCAACAATCGGCTGCGCCTGCGGGTCTCTGCCGCCCGTAACGCGCTGCTGGTGGTAAGCGATACCTGGTATCCGGGATGGAAAGCGATTGCATACCCAGTGCGCAAGAGCCGGGCTGATGAAAAAAACGGGCAGCAGAAAAAAATACTGCGCGCTGATTATGCATTTCGCGCGATCGCCCTTGAACCGGGCGATTACGAAGTGCTTTTCACCTATGAGCCGCTAAGCGTTAAGGCCGGACTGGCGTTGAGCCTGGTGACGCTGACGGGCATCTTGTGGGTTTTTTGGAGGAAGCGGAAACCCCGGAGTGCTCACTGATGCGCTTGCGGCCGGAAGAAAAACGCCAGCGCGTACAGCGCGAACACGCCGAGCAGCAGCGCTTTGATGCCGGTGATAAATGAAAGCGGCTCCAGCAGGCCGCCCAGGGCCGCTCCCATAAGATTCGCGCCGAAGGCCCGGTCTTTGTGCGGGGCCTGGCTGAAGGAAGTTATGAAGATAATCCCGGAAAAAAATATCGGCGCATTCAGCAGCAGCGCGGCAACGGTCGTTCCCCCGGAATAGCCCGAACTGTTCAACAGGTCCGGGGGCACGACATAGAGGATGATAATTGACACGGCAAGGGCGGCATACACCGGTATGCAGTATTTTACCCGGAACGCGTACACCACGGCATTTGCCGCCAGCGTGAGCACCAGGATCGCTGAAATAATGTAGGCATTGACCAGCCAGGTGGCGCCGAACAGCAGCGCTGCCTTGCTGACGTTCTGAAATTCAAGGAGCATGAAAGCGCACCCCAGGAAAAAGAAGTGCCGGTTGCTGGTGAGGCTCCCGCCGCTGTCCATCAGCCGCCCGGCCACCATGAAAACCACGAGCAGGGACGCGATGATGAAAAGATACATGGCCGGGATGGACGGAGTTCTTATATACAGGTAGGGCCAGTTATCAGAAGCCGGCTGCACAATGCCGGGATAGGAAACCGAGTTTTTCTTTATATAATCCTTCAGCTCCGGGTTCGAGGCAACAACGGCTTTTAACGATTCCTGATTGTTTCCGGTCACAAACATCACCCCGCCCCATTTCAGGTTCGCCGTCACCATCATTGTTCTGAAGACATACGGGACCTCGCCGAACACTTTTTTCAATGTTCCGCAGAGCCGGTCGCCGAGCCAGCCCTGTTCTACGGCAAAGGAGAGCACCAGAATGCCGGCATCCTTCAGCAGCCGCCGGGCCTCGCGAAAGCTTTCCTCAGTATAGACATAGTTGTCCAGCCGCACATTGTTGTACTGGGAAGAGAGCGTGTGCGAGTCAAGGAGGCCGAATACAATGAGGTCATATTTTTTATCGGTCTTTTTAAAAAACGCCCGGGCATCATCGACTATTATCCGCACCCGCTTGTTCTGATACGGTTTTTCCGGATGGAGCTGTGCCCCCAGCGCATAAATTCCCGGGTCAATTTCCACCGCGTCGATTTCCCGTGCCGTGCTGCGTACGGCGCCGGCTATGTCATTGCCGGCGCCGGCGCCGACAATGAGCACGCGGTCAATGCGGTCGTTGAGAGCATAGGGGATAGCATACTGATTGAACCGAACCGCGGCCGGATCAGCCAGAAGATCATGCTGCTGCAGAAAATCCCGGGAGAGATTGGCGGCGCTCATATAGCTGACCGAATTTACCAGGACGAGAACCCCGTTCGGCACGTTCCCGGAGAACAGGGGTAAAACTTCCAGCTTCTGGTAGGGGCTCCAGATAACCGTGCGGTCCGGGCGGTCCGTGCCGGCTGTCAGGAGGATTAAAAGGGCTGCTCCTGCTGCGATGGCGCCCTGCTTTTTCCCCCGCGGAATAAAAAGGAACAGCAGGCCAAGCGCGAAGACAAGCCATAGCCACGGCGGGGTATAATAAAAAGAAAGGAGGCTGAAGCACCATATCCCCGCGAGGCTGCCGGCAATATTAACCGAGTAGGCAATGATAGTATTGCGATGCGCCTCGATCAATTGCCCAAGCATCTGTCCCAGCGGCACAAAGGAGACAAGAACCATTATAAAAAGAAATACGGTGAGACAGACACCCTGAAGAGCGAAGAACAGATTGCCCCGTGATGGCTGGAACCAGATAAGAGAGTCTGAAAAGCCGCTGAGCATATCAGTAATCTGCAGAAACGGGGCAGACCTGACGGCAAGCGCTATCAGCACCAGCATGGCCAGCGTCAGTAAAGCATTTGCCTCCTTGTCCGCACGATAGCAGCCCGCGCCGATGCCGAGAAAACAGGCCAGCAGCACCAGATTGCCTGCATAGGCAAAAATCCGCACCTCGGTGGATATCCATCGGATTAATAAGAGCTCCAGGAACAGCGTCACTAAACTGACAATAAACAGCTTTCCATTGTTGTCCTGCATGGAGAATACCCCTTTGTTTTTCGACACACGGTGCCGCTCTCATGGTGCATCATCGCCCCGGCGCATAACTCACCCCCGGGAAAAATTACAACAAGCGGTGCTTCCGGCGGCAGATGCTTGCGCCGGCATTATATTTTTTTGCTCCCCTGATGTCCATGTTTTATCGTTGACACGATGATGAATTTTAGTTACATGGGGGGTGTTCATTCATTATTTCCGAGGGGGTAATATGCCGCACAATAAAAATAATACACGCAATTTCTTGAAAAGCGAGCGGGCCTTGTCGCTCATTGAGCTGCTGATCATCCTGGCGGTGTTCGCGGTGTTTACGGTGGTTGCGGTCGTCCGCTATAACAGCCTGTCGCGACAGGCTGATCAGGCAACAGTGAAAGCATTTACCAGCATCCTGCGCGCGGCGGCAACCATTACCTATGCCAATATAGCGCTGGGAAATGTGCCGAGCTGCACCATCCGGAATATCACCATAAAATCCGTGTATGACAACCTGGAAGACAAGGGCGGCATCCAGCTTGACGGTGACAATGCTTTTACCGCGGTCATTAACGGTAAAAACTACCGCTGGCTTTTTAAGCCGCCGCTGACGGTGGAGGATGGCGTTGAATACTGAATCTATAGATAACTTTGTGACTTTGGGACTTTGGGGACATCCTATAATGCTCCTGTCAAGAGAAAAGTTAAAAAAATAAAAACCGTCGTCATTTCAATGCGATAAATTTCGCGTCTGATTTTAGACGCACCACTACCGTTGTTTCGTTT
>Ga0172371_10013849_pt1 | contig 10456 bp, 6 predicted proteins | sample Lak12m_FD_114543 | JGI IMG/M metagenome (GOLD analysis project Ga0172371, IMG submission 114543) | Freshwater microbial communities from Kabuno Bay, South-Kivu, Congo - kab_022012_12m | ecosystem: Environmental > Aquatic > Freshwater > Lake | place: Democratic Republic of the Congo: South-Kivu... | reverse complement strand
CGTTGCTGGGGATATTGTGTCTTTAACAGGAATTAAAAATGCCAACATAGGAGATACAATTTGCCAAATAGACAAGGTAGAGCCATTGCCAAGAATTAAAGTTGCCGAACCTACAATTAGCATGTCTATTGGACCAAACACATCACCATTTAAAGGACTTGAAGGAAAATTTATTACCGGAAGATTAATTATAGAAAGAATAGAAAAAGAGCTTAAAACTAATGTTGCTATGAAATTTAAAATTAACGAACAAGGACAGTATATTTTATTTGGAAGGGGAGAATTGCACCTTTCGGTATTTATAGAAACACTAAGAAGAGAAGGTTTTGAACTAGAAATTGGCAAGCCTCAAGTTATATATAAGGAAATAGAAGGAATAAAATACGAACCAATAGAAGAACTAACCTGCGATGTAGATTTACAATATGAAGGAGCAATAAAAGCCGAACTTGGAAAACGCCGAGGTGTTTTAATTTCTCAAACTAATATTTCAGATAGCGTAGTAAGAATGGTATATGAAGTTTCTACCAAAAACATAATAGGACTTAGAGGAATTTTGCTTTCACAATCCAGAGGCACATCTGTTGTTAGTTCCACATTTGTAAGATACGATAAGGCAAGTTCTAATTTAAATAAATTAAGAAGTGGTGTTTTAATTTCTTCTGCTACTGGAAAAGTTGCCTCTTATGGACTAGCAGTAGCCCAACAAAAAGGACCCACCTTTGTTTCCCCACCCGATAAAGTATATTCTGGTATGGTAATTGGAATAAATGGAAGAGAAACCGATTTAGAGATTAATGTTTGCAAAGAAAAACAATTAACCAACAACCGATCGGTTGGAGAAGATACCGTATTTTTAGTTCCTCCTACAGTTTATAGTTTGGAACAATACATGGCATTTTTAGAAGATGACGAATTGTTAGAAATTACTCCAAAAAACCTTAGACTTAGAAAAAAAATATTAGATAGTACAATTAGGGAAAAAATTGTTCGAAAGAATAAAAATCAATAGTAATTTCCAATAAGTGCTTTTGAAGCAAGTTTTTTATAATAGCTATTAGAAAATCTGTGTACTTCATTTCTTCCTTTAATTAATAGGTTAAGAGCCAAATTATCTTTTGGAAGTTTTAAAACCCTACCATCTTCTGTATAAATAATCTCATCCCTTTTAGCAAGAGCAACAAAAAACACATTACTTTCCTTATTATCATTAATTTCTTCCAAATAAGATCTTTTTGCCTTTAATAATTGCCCTTTTCCCCCATCTATAACAACAAGCTCAGGAAATATCCAATTAGTATTTTTAAATCTTCTTTTAATAATTTCGCCAATCATTTCTACATCGTTTATTTTATTAACTGTTTTTATTTTAAATTTCCTATAATTATCCTTAAAAAAGGTTCCGTTTTTTAAGACAATCATTCCCCCAACTGCATATTTACCTAAAATATTTGCAATATCATAAAATTCAATGGTTTCAGTTTTTAGCTTTAACCCAAGAACAGTTTCCAACTCGCAAAGAGCCTTTTGATTTTGATCATCAATAAGATTAGGATTTTTAATATAATCCTCTTTTAAAGACGAAACCTTGGAGACAAAGTTAATTTTAGAAATTAAATCTCTAATTTTTGAAGCTTTTTCAAATTCCATTTTATGGGAAAAAGATTCCATTTCCTTTTTTAAACTATCTATAAGATGTAATTTTGGAGATTTGAAAATTGAAAATATTTTATTACTGTTTCTATTGTTCAGCTTTAAAGCTTCAAAATGTTGACACGGAGATGGGCATAATCCAATTTTTCCATATGTACAAGGCCTTTTTGCTTGTTTGTAATAATTAAATTTGGAAATAGAACAATCGGCAAAAGGATATGCTTTTCTAAATATTTTTATAATTTGAGTAATTGCCTTGGAATCTGGAAACGGACCCAAACAGTAAGGGGTTCTTTTCCTAGTTAAAGATATTTTAATTATTCCACTTGCTAACTTGTCTTTTCTTAACAGTACAAAATTTTTATCATCCCTAAGCATTACATTGTATTTAGTTTTTAGCCTTTTAATTAAATCGGCTTCTAAAAGCAAGGCTTCTACCTCGGAGTTAACTTTGATAAAATCTAAACTAACTGCCTGATTAACCATTGCTAAAGTCTTTATAGAAAGAACTTTAGGATCTAAAAAATAGCTTTTTATTCTGTTTTTTAAATTTATTGCCTTGCCAACATATAAAGGTTTACCGTCTAAATTTTTAAATATATATATACCCGGCTCCTCTGGAACATTTTTAAAGTATTCTTTTTTTATTTTTTTAATATTCATTTTCTCTTTTGTATTTAAGCTAAAAGCAAATGCAAGTAGCCCATTTATAATTAATGTAAAGGCAACTTATGATTTTACTAACAGAGATTATACCTTAATAACAATTAATAATTTTGTTACAAACACAACGCAAGAAGTAGTTTTAGATAACCAAATAATTGATACTGGTTTTGATGATGTTTTTGATATAGGCATTACTACCAACACTAAAGGTTTAACTGCCAATGTAACACTAAATAGTAGTAGGAAAGAAATAGATATTAAATTTACTAATTCTATTGTTGGAAAAGATAATTTATTTGAATACATTGTTTTTTTTAAAACCCGAAAGGCACTAAAAATAGAAGGTCAAGTTTATGAAATAAATATTCCTAAAGTAGAAAAAATTAATGAGTTTGCAAGTTACAACCTTGAAATTTTAACGCCCTTAAGTTGGGGAATGCCAAATTTTTCCTCGCCAATATCAAGAAAAGTAGTTAAAAATACATCTTACATTTTAACTACATTTAATAGTAACGAGATATTTAATAGCCCTATTAAACTGGGCTTTGGCGATTATCAAATTTTCGATGTTTCTTTAAAATACAAACTTGTAAATAATACAGCCTTTACTAAAAACGACCAGATTTTGTTAATTCCCCAAAAAGAACCGTACCAAGAATATTATGTGAAAAAATTAGAACCCACCCCACTAAAAATATTAAAGGATGAAGATGGTAACTTGCTTGCAGAATATGCTATTTCCAAAAACTCTAGCTTAAATATTTTACTTGAAGGCTCCGCGAAAGTTTTCTTTAGAAAAATAGATCTAAAATCTGGCGGTTTAATATCTAATATGCCTAAAGATTTAATATTAAAATATACAAAGCCAGATATTTATTGGGAATCAGACCAAGAAGAAATAAAAACCCAAGCACTAAAATTAAAATCAAGCACTGGTAGTGTAGTGGAAAGTGCCTTTAATACCTATAACTTTGTTGTAAACACCCTTAACTATAACTTAAATGAGCAAAATCCCCAAAGAAAAGGGGCAATACTGACTTTAACTAAAGAAAGGAACGGTGTTTGTATGGAATTTACAGATTTAACAATTGCACTTCTTAGGTCTATGGGAATACCAGCAAGAGAATTAGAAGGCTATGCCATGGATCCCTTGGGTAATAAGCTGGAAAGCTTGCATTCTTGGTTAGAATTTTATGATCCAATTTTAAAATGGGTACCTATTGATCCTACTTGGGGAAACACTTCAAAAATTGACTACTTTAATAATTTTGACATTAAACGAATTGTTTTTTTAACCAAAGGAATATCTTCTACTAAGCCTTATATTAATGGGCTTTTTGATCTGGACAATAAAAACTCTATAAATATTAACTTTTCCAACTCAAATGAAATTAATTATGAAAAATCAGTTGTAAATATGATAACTACAGAAGAAATTTCCAAATCCACAAATTTTACTAAACTTGAAACTGCTTTTGGTACTTTAGCAATTCTTTTCCTGTGTGTGAGTGGGGGTTTTTTGTTATTTCACTTAAAGGACCCGCATAAATAACTTCCCCACCTCGTTCTCCTCCTTCTGGTCCTAAATCTATAATATGGTCACAACATTTAATTAAATCTAGATTATGCTCAATAACAATTACAGTATTTCCGTAATATACTAGTTGTTTAAGAATAGAAATAAGTTTATCTAAATCGGAAAAATGTAATCCGGTAGTGGGCTCGTCTAGTATGTAAAGTGTTTTTCCAGTTTGTATCTTTGATAGCTCGGACGCCAATTTAACTCGTTGTGCTTCGCCACCAGAAAGTGTGGTAGCACTTTGACCAATTTTTATATAGCCCAAGCCTACATCAAATAAGGTTTGAAACTTCCTTTTTATAGAGGGGATGTTAGAAAAGAAGCTTAAACTTTCTTCAACAGTTAAATCTAAAACCTCACTTATGTTTTTATCTTTATATAAAACTTCTAGAACTTCTCTAATGTATCGTTTTCCATGACAAACATCGCAAGTTACAAAAACATCTGGCAAAAATTGCATTTCTATTTTAATTAACCCCTCACCAGCACAAGCTTCACAACGACCGCCTTTTACATTAAATGAGAAAAAACCTTTATCAAAACCTTTAATTTTAGATTCTTTAACACTTGAGAAAAGATCTCTAATGAAATCAAAGGCTCCCGTATATGTTGCTGGATTAGATCTTGGGGTTCTTCCAATTGGCGATTGGTCTATACTTATTATTTTATCTAAGTATTCTTGACCCATTATTCCCATATTTTCCCCGGGCTTTTCCTCTATTTTTTGATTAAACTCCTTTTTTAGTTGTCTAAGAAGTGTTTCATTAATAAGCGAAGATTTTCCGGATCCTGAAACTCCTGTAACTCCTATAAGTTTTCCAAGTGGGAATGATACAGTTATATTTTTCAAATTATTATGTTTACAGTTAAACAAGGTAAGCGTGGCATCATCTGGCCTATTTTTATTAACAACAACCTCTGTATTTGGAACAAATGTTCCCAATACTTTCTTTTTGCCGGATAAATATTTTCCGGTTATTGATTTGGGGTTATTACATAGTTGCTTTGGAGTTCCTTCTGCAATTATTAAGCCCCCGTGGCTTCCTGCCCCGGGTCCAAAATCCACAATATAATCTGATTCCAGCATTGTTTGCATATCGTGTTCTACCACAACTACGCTATTTCCTAAATCCCTAAGCTTTTTTAAAGTTTCTATTAAACGACCCTGATCTCTGGGATGCAAACCAATAGAAGGTTCATCTAGTATGTACAAAACTCCAGAAAGCCCAGATCCAATTTGAGAAGCAAGTCTTATTCTTTGAGCTTCTCCACCTGCTAAAGATTCGGAGCCTCTTGATAAAGATAAATAGTCCAAACCAACTTTATTTAGAAATTCTGTTCTTAAATATATTTCCCTTATAATGGGCTCGGCGATAATAAGCTCTTTTTTAACGGTCTTAAGGGAATTTTCAAAATCGGAAACCCAAGAAAGCAGGTTGTTTAAGGGCTTTTTGGCAACTTGATCTATATTTAAACCATCGACAGTAACTGCAAGTGAAGATTTTTTTAAGCGGGTTCCTAAACACTCTACGCAGGGTTCTTTATACATATATTTCTCTATTTCACGCCTAATATAATCGGAATCTGTTTCTTTGTATCTTCGCTCTAAATTAGGAATAAGACCTTCAAATTTATTTTCGGGTAAGTTGGATCCATAAAGCAAAAAATCTACTGACTCTTTGTTTAAATTTTTAATTGGGACATTAAGTGAAAATTTTAAATTGCTGGCGTAGTTTGCAAGCTTATCTTTAAAATACGAATCGCTTTCTAACATTTTTGCCCATGGAAATATTCCTCCTTCTAATATAGAAAGCTCGGGATTTATTACAAGTTTTGGATCCACTTTTAAAATATTTCCAATTCCCTCGCACACTGGACAAGCGCCATGAGGAGAATTAAATGAAAATACCCGGGGCTCTATTTCCGAAAGAGATATTAAACATTCAGGACAAGCAAAGTTTTCTGAATATAGTTTGTCTTGGAAAACTTCTGGAAATTCCGGAAACTGAAAGCTGGAATCTAGAATTTTAGATACAATAACATATCCTCCACCAAGTCTTAGGGCCGTTTGTACGCTTTGAGAAATTCTGCTTGCTGTTGTGTTATTTATTTCTTTGTCCAAGGAAATTTTTTCAATTACGGCATCTATTGTATGTTTGTTAGTTTTAATTAGGGATATATCTTTAGAAAGCCGATGAATTTTTCCATCTATTCGGGCATATACTATTCCTTTAGATTTTAAGTTTTCAAAAAGCTTGGTGTATTCTCCTTTTCTATCTTTTACAATTGGAGCAAGAACCATTACTCTTCCTTTGATATTTTTAATGCTTTCTGCAATTTGATCTACAGTTTGCTTTTGAATTTCTAAACCACAATTTGGACAATGCGGGTGGCCAAGCCTTGCAAATAGTAATCTTAAGTAGTCGTAGATTTCGGTTATTGTCCCAACAGTTGATCTAGGGTTATGGGAAACTGTTTTTTGATCAATTGCAATTGCTGGGGACAAACCTTCTATTAAATCTACATCGGGTTTTTTTAGTACTCCCAAAAATTGCCTAGCGTAAGAAGATAGGCTTTCTACATACCTTCTTTGTCCTTCGGCAAATAAAGTATCCATTGCAAAAGACGATTTCCCCGATCCAGAAACTCCGGTAAAAACCACAATTTTAAATTTTGGAATTTCCAAATTTATATTTTTTAAATTGTTTTCTCTTGCCCCTTTTACTACAATTTTATTTTCCATTTTATTTATAAATCTTTTTTAAATTTAATAACCTATCTCTTATAACACAGGCTTCTTCGAATTGTAAATTTTCTGCGTAATTTTTCATAATTTTCTCCAGGTTTTTTATTATTTTATTTTGCTTAGCTTTTGCAAATGTTCTAAATTCAAAATCTTCAAAATTGGAATCAATATTTTCATCTGTTGTCTTTATTTCCCTTTCGATTATTAAAGGCTTGATATTGCTTTTAACTGACCTTGGCGTTATTCCCATTTTTTTGTTGTATTCAAGTTGATATTTTCTTCTTCTATCTACCTCTTCTTTGGCTCCTTGAATTGATTTAGTTATAGTATCGGCATATAAAACCACCTGACCGTTTACATGTCGCGCTGTTCTTCCCATTGTTTGAATAAGGGCGGTTTTTGATCTTAAAAAACCTTCTTTATCGGCATCTAGTATGGCAACCAGTGATACTTCCGGAAGATCCAAACCTTCTCGAAGCAAATTTACCCCGATTAATACGGAAAATTCTCCTTTTCTTAGTTTGGTTAAAATCTCGGTCCTTTCTAGCGTTTCTATATCGCTGTGTAAATAAGCTGTTTTTATATCTGTTTTGTTTTGTAGATAATCGGAAAGTTCTTCGGAAATTTTTTTGGTTAGAGTTGTTACTAATACCCTTTCATTTTTACTTACTCTTTCTTTAATTCTTTCAATTAAATCTGGTATTTGGTTATTAGTGGGCTTTATTAAAATCTCTGGTTCGGGTATACCTGTTGGTCTAACTAATTGCTCGATAACTGTGTTATTAGATTTAGCAATTTCCCAAGTATTCGGAGTTGCCGAGGTAAAAATAACCTTTTTAATTTTAGATTCAAATTCAGCAAAATTAAGTGGCCTATTATCGAGGGCAGAAGGTAACCGAAAGCCATAATTTATTAATGTCTCTTTTCTAGAACGATCGCCGTTATACATTCCTCCAATTTGGGGAATAGTCATGTGACTTTCATCTATTATTAATAAAAATTCTTTTCCAAAAAAATCTATAAGTGTAAAAGGTGGTTCTCCCGGGTTTCTTTTATCAAAATACCTAGAATAATTTTCTATGCCGTTACAATAACCTATTTCTTTTATCATTTCCAAATCGTTATTGGTTTTTTGCTCTAATCGGTATGCTTCCAGTGGTTTTCCACTGCTTTTTAGATGTTGAACCTGACTTGTTAAATCCTGCCTTATTTGATTTAAAATTTCTTCATTTTGTAAATTTGGTGATACATAGTGTTTGGCAGGAAATATTACAAAATTATTAAAGCTTTCGGTTTCTTCTCCGGTAATGGGGTTAAATAAATAAATCTTCTGTAGAATTTCCTCGCTAAATTCTAACCTAATTGGATATTCGGTATAAGCTGGCCAAATATCAATTACCGATCCTATCTGTCTGAAATTGCCTTTTTCAAAATCTATTTTAGAGTTTTGATAGAATATTTCTACTAGCCTTTCTAAAATTTCTTTATGTGTACTTATCCCCCGTTTAACATTTAAAGAATAGGTAGTAAATTCCAAAGGAGATCCGAGGTTGTAAATGCAAGAAACCGAAGACACAACAATAACATCTTTCCTACTCATTAAACTGGCGGTTGCTTTTAATCGTAAACTTTCTATAAGTTTATTTATATCTGCTTCTTTTTCTATGTAAGTATCGGTACTTGGAATATAGGATTCTGGTTGATAGTAATCGTAGTAAGAAACAAAATATTCAACAGCATTGTTAGGAAAAAACTCCTTAAATTCTGAGTATAACTGACCAGCTAGTGTTTTATTATGAGAAATTATTAAGGTAGGAAGTTGTAGCTTTTCTATTAAGTTGGCAACTGTATAGGTTTTACCGCTTCCAGTAACCCCAAGAAGAACTTGAAAGTTGGTGCCTTTTGCAAAATTTGCCGTTAGATTGCTTATTGCATTTGGCTGATCGCCAGATGGGCTGAAATTGGAAACTAATTTAAACTCCATATTTCAAATTAATAGAAAATTAGAAAGACCAATTTTTAAAATTATTTAGTATTTCAAAGGGGTAATAAATATTTAATGGTCTAGAGATTGAAATTTTAGAGCTGTAATATAAATTAACTCCGGGGTGGTATATAAATATTGCGGGGGCCTCTTCGTAAATTGCTTGCTGAAATATTTGATAATGTTCGCTTCTTTTATTAAAATCTAATTCTTCTCTTCCTTTCTCTAGTGCTTTATCTACTCTAATATTAGATATATTGGAAAAATTTAGCCCTACGCCATTTTTTTGTGTAGAATGCCAAAAAACATACCTATCGGGATCTTGTCCCACCTCTTCTCCAATAATTACAGCGTCGTACTTGGCGCCTTGTGTATTTAATTCTATTATTTTATTTTGGGGCAAGTATTCAACTTCCATTAATAAGTTTATTTTATTCCAGCTGTTTTGGATATTTTCAAGATAGTTTTTTATTTCGGGTAGGTTAAGTGCCAATATTTTTACTTTTGTTTCTGATTTTAATGGCGTATTGTCGGGTTTATTTGTATAAAAATCTAAACTTTTATCTGTGTATAAGCTTTCGGAAATAGGCCCTTCTACCTTCGTTTTGGGAAGAGACAGGGTCTGACTAAAAATATTTTGATAATCTATGGATTGAACCGCCAATTTACGGGTTTCTTTTTTGGAAAATACGTCACTTTCCAAATTAAAATGTAAAACAAAATATCTTCCAATTAGTGGTATTTTATCTTCCTTTATCCCTTCCCAAATAAATTTTCTTGGAGAATAAAATCCATTTATTTCCCCAGTTTTTAATGCGGTTTCAAGTTTTGTATCAGTATCATAAATTCTAAAGTTTAGTTTTCTAATGTTATAAGAAGGATTAGAAGCAAACAAAAAAATTTCTGATACTCCAGAAGCAGTTCTTTTTGCTTTTATTATTTTAAAATCAGAAGATGTTGGATAGACAAGTTTGTTTTCGGTAATTGGATCTTTAGATGAAGCAACTGGAAAAGTAAGAATAGATAGCAAAGGGGAATATTTATTTGGAAGAGTAAATTTAATAGAAAAATCGCCGATTTTATCTATTCCGATATCTTGAAAATACGAAAGATTGGACGCGGTATATAAAATATCATCAGCACCTATTCTATTACCATCGCTCCATGTGGCGTTGTTTTTAAGTGAAATTGTATATTCAAGACCATCTTCTGAAATTTGATAATCGGCTACTAAGTCTTTTTGTAAATTTCCCGAAGTGTCAAAGTAAAATAATTTTCTATACAAAATATTTGTAATTTGTAGTTCCGAGTCGGATTTTGCTCTAATTGGATCTATATATAAAACAGGGCCGGTTAGCCCATGAGTATAAGAAGGATATGGAACTAGTGATTCTAAAAAGATTAGGATAGATGAAATAAATCCAAATATGTTAAACATTTTAAATAAAAATGCTTGCTATAGAAAATATTCCAAAAAGAACAAAACAGACAATTGTTGCATAAAAAATATACTTATCAAAACCTCGCTTAGATGAAAAATAATTGGCATACAGCGATCCTCCACCAGAAAGTCCTGCCCCGCCTCCTTGTAGCAGTACTAAACCAATAAGAAAAACTGCGAACATAGCTTGACCTATTTTAAGTATTAAATCAAAATTCATACATCAAATACCCAAGATAAAACGAATACTAATAAATTTAAAATTAGAGAAATAAGAACTACACTAGAAATTATGCCGAAAGAATATGCAGGAACTATAAATCCTTGGAAGGAAATCCCAGGAAAGTCAAAAGCAAAAATGTTAAATTCGGAAATTAAATAAGAGGT
>Ga0172371_10013848_pt1 | contig 10456 bp, 13 predicted proteins | sample Lak12m_FD_114543 | JGI IMG/M metagenome (GOLD analysis project Ga0172371, IMG submission 114543) | Freshwater microbial communities from Kabuno Bay, South-Kivu, Congo - kab_022012_12m | ecosystem: Environmental > Aquatic > Freshwater > Lake | place: Democratic Republic of the Congo: South-Kivu... | reverse complement strand
AAGCGTATATTCGTTGGTGTCCACCAAGCCACCTTTTTCGAGTATACACTTTTTTGTTCTCTACTCACCGGTCAAACCTATTCGAGTCTCACTGGTAGAACCAGTGGATTACCTGCTGTTATTTAGGATTTAGTGTTTAGGATTTAGAGCTTGCCTGGTATTTATCTTAGGCTGAACTTTATCCTGCTTAGCTTTTCTATTTCACTATTGATCTTGTTTTCAATTATGCCAAGATTTTCCATTTCGTCAATATATTTTTTCGCGCTCCCGAAAAATTCATCTTCTTTTTGCGAAAATATTTCATAGCTGGCATCCAGTTCGGAAGCGTTTTCCAGCTTTAGCATCGCCATATCCTCCATCTTCGCCAAAAATGCGTTCATTGAGTCTTTGAGTCCTTGGGCGCTGGCTTGAAGATTCGAGGGCAGAGAACCCGTTTCCACAGCGTTTCCTTTTTCCTTCGCATCGGCAATCAGGCTTTTCAGTTCTTCGAGTGAAGCATTTTCCTTCATTTCCCCAAAAACCGCCGCCGCTTCAATAATCTGGTTCATATAACCGACAATTCCCTTGAGATCGGCGGCCTCGAGCGCTATTTTTGCATAATATTCTTCCACCAACTTTTTTGTTTCTCCTGTTTTTTTTGAGGCATAAAGGCTGGCGATTTCTTTTTTCGCCGCTTCCGCCTGCCTGCTTATCTCTTCAAGCTGGTCCGAAAATTGTTTTGATTCATCTCTGATTTGGGATATTTCCTTTTTTCCGTTGTCCCGAAAGCTGGCTTCGATTCTTTCGATTTGCGGCACCAGATCATGGCTTTCCTGAATCCGGGAAACCTGCGCCGCAAAACTCTGGGCTTTTTTTCCGTTCAAAAAGCCGTAGGAAGAAGTCGCCACCGCGGCGAACAGCAACGCCAAAAGAAAATAGAGGATGAATTTTCTCATTGCATTTATTATGCTTCAAGGAAAAGGAAAAAGCAAGACGGGCTTATTGAATTTGGCACAAATATACAACTGCGCTCGAACCTTTTTCCAAAAAAACTGTTGATTTCTCGTATGCGCCCGCTTCCGCGCCAGTTTTCAACTGGCTTTCAAAAACCGAAAAATTTTCCAACTCCTTTCAGAAAAAAACGGGCGCGCGGGATTTTGAAAAATTGAAAGGAAAATTTTGCGGATTTTGAACTTCGCTGAAAGCGAAGGCGGAAGCGGCGCGGCTATAAAAAGGTAGGTTGTGCTTGACCCGCTCCACCCATTCGCGCACAACACTTTACTCCCTATTGGTATATTGTGGACTATATTTTTTAATTTTGCAATATACTTGAGAAAATGCGGGCTTGATGATAATATGCGATAATCTTCATCAACTTTTCATTTTTTCATTATATTCTAAACTAAACATATGCGGATACTTGTCGTAGAAGACAATCAAAAACTGGCCGGATACATCAAAAAGGCGCTGGAGCGGAAAAGCTACGCGGTTGATTGCGCCTATGACGGCGAAACCGGAGAAAAACGTGCCCTTATGGATGAATATGATCTGGTCATTTTGGACGTCATGCTTCCCAAGAAAGATGGTGTCTCGGTCTGCTGTAACTTGAGAGAAAGAAACATCAATCTCCCCATTATTATGCTTACCGCCAAAGACGAATTGGAAGACAAGATTGAGGGACTTGACAGCGGCGCGGATGATTATCTGGTGAAACCTTTCGAACTCGAGGAACTGTTGGCAAGAGTGAGAGCGCTCCTGCGACGCCCGCAAGAGAAAACGGGAGAAATTTTGTCCGCGCGGGATGTCGACATTGACCTTGCCAAGCACCAAGTGATCAAGAGCGGCAAAACTCTTTCCCTCACGACCAAGGAATTCGCGGTGCTTGAATATTTAATTAGAAACAAAGGGCAGGTGTTGACACGAGACCAGATTCTGGACCATTGCTGGGATTTTGCCTTTGATTCCTTTAGCAACATAGTTGACGCCTACATCAAGCAATTGCGAAAAAAACTAAAAGACGACGATGAAAAATATATCAAAACGGTTCGAGGAATTGGCTATCAATTTCAGGAATAATTATTTCCTGAAGGCGCGGCTGAAGTTGTCTGCTTATTATGCCGGCGGAATGCTGGTTGTTTTGATTGTTTTCAGTCTCTTGGTCTATAGCCTTTTCGTGAAACATATTTCCGATAATTTTGAACACGAGGAAATCGGCGAAGAGGAAGAGGAAGAGGAAGAATTGATGGAAATGCAAGCCGTTGAAAAGACCAAAGATCAATTGCAATTTATTCTCATTTTGGTCGATGGGCTGACAGTCGCTCTGACTATGGGAGCCGGATATTATCTGGCGGGTCGGACACTTGAACCTTTGCGAGCAGCTTATATCAGGCAGAAAAATTTTGTGGCCGATTCCGCCCACGAACTGCGGACGCCGCTTGCCGTAATGAAGACCGGAGCCGAATCCATTTTGGAAAGCGATGCCAGCACAGGAGAATACAAAAAATTGGTGAGCGAATATCTGGACGAAGTAAATTACCTGTCAAAAATCGTCAACGATCTTCTTTTTTTGGCGCGGACCGACAGCCTCAAAAGTGCGAAATTTGAAAAAATAGATCTAGCGGCCCTAGCCAGAAAACAAATTAATCTGATGCGGCCCTATGCCGAGAGTAAAGGGATTCATTTGGAGTATGATTCCGGCAGCGCGGCGCATTTTGAAGGCAACAGCATTTATTTGAAAAAACTTGTTGCCAACCTCGTGAAAAACGCAATTGATTACAATAAAGCCGGAGGGACAGTGCGCGTTTCAGTTGAAGAAAACAAGCAGGGCGTGGTACTGGAAGTGGCCGACACTGGTCTGGGGATGACGAAAGAAGAATTGAGGAATATTTTTGACCGATTTTACAAAGCAGATCAATCTCGCGCTAAGAATTCTTCCGGCGCCGGGCTGGGACTTTCCATCGTCCGGGAAATCGTCGAGGCGCATCACGGAAAAATAACCGTTTCGAGTGTTGTTGGAAAAGGCTCACGATTCACGGCGTTATTTCCAGAAAAAAACTAGGTCTCGGTTGGACAAAGAAATTCATACTATTTTCATTTATTCAGCGTATGCTTAAGCAAGCTGAATTTTTATTTTGGAGAAATATAGTATGAAAAGAGGCTATAAAATACTCGTGATTGCTTCCGTGCTTGTTTTGACTTCGGGCGGCTGGTTCGCGATCAAAAAAACTCTGCCTAAAAATAGCGTGAATCAGATCAGAAACCAGGCGACAGCGGAAAGGGGTTGGATTGCAAAATCGCTCAAAGGCGCGCTGACAGTCACGGGTAACACATTACAGCCAAACGGCGAAAATGCTGCGTCACTAATAAGAGTTGCAAATAAATCTGAAAATAATCCGACCGTAGGCAGCAGTTCCGATCCCGCCGGCCAAACTCTCGCGCAGACACCTTTCTCTTTCGCCGTGATAGGAGACACAAAATCCTTTGATAAATATGGCACGCTGGCTCAAACAGTGAAATCTATTGGCGACAAGAATGTGAATTTAGTCATGACGGTGGGTGATCTTATCCAAGATTGCGGCGAATTCAATCAGTGCAAAAACAGCTACAATGCATGGAAATCGGTGATGCAGCCGGTTCTCTCAAAAACGTACGAAGTCGTGGGCAATCATGACCGCCACGGAGGAGCAGCCTCGGACAGAGCCTGGCAGGAATCTTTCAATCTTCCAACCAACGGCCCGGACGGGTTTTCCGAATTGGCCTATTCTTTCGATTACGGCAACGCCCATTTTGTGGTCCTGGATACCGAGAAGCCCGAGAAACACTCCCTGGGCCCGAACCAGCTTGCCTGGCTCAAAAAAGATTTGGATATAAACAAGCAAACAAACATTTTCGTTTTTTTTCACGAGCCGGCTTTTCCAGTCGGCTCCAAGATCGGCAGCGCGCTGGATGTGAACAAAAGTGATCGCGACGCGCTCTGGAACATTTTGGATTCCCATCGGGTAACGGCGGTATTTTCCGGCCACGAGCATATTTTCAGCTTGAGAACGATTGGCAAAACGGTTTTTCCGGAAGCAAAAAACAACATCCGCCAGTTTGTGGTTGGAAACACGGCTGCCCCCGAGGAAACAGGACCCGCGTCCGGCCTGGCAGATTATTCTTTCGGCGGTCGTCATTTTGCCCTCGTGAAAGTAGATCAAGATAAGACAACGGTGGAACTTTACGAAACGGGAGGTAAGCTTATACGTTCATTTTGATAACCATTCAATAAAAATATATGCGCAATTCGGAAAACCATTCGTAATCAGATATTTTTCATCCCCTGTTCATATTGATCTCGTAATATTGTTCGAAGGCTGGTGGTTTAGTAAATAATTATTAAGCGTAAAAACGTATGAAGAGCAAGAAAACATTGTCTCTGATAGTTATCGGCTTGCTTCTTGGCGCGGGATCCGTGGCGGCAATGCAGGTGGCGGCGCAAAAACAAGAAGCCGCGAAAAATGTGAAACAAGTGGGACAAAACTCCGAGACTTCTGTTTCCAGCACCGTCGAGACTGGCGCCGGGAGCAGTGACACTTTCGATTCAGAGAATGTTAGCGGCGATAACAGTGAAAAGGATGATATCGATGAAAAAGATAGCGTTGACAAAAAGGATGGAATTGACCATCAGTTTGAAGGAGACGAAGGCGATCACCAAGATTAAGACATGCTTGATCGGAAAAAACCTCCCAATTTGGGAGGTTTTTTCAATTTTCAAGGAAAAATTCCGCTTTGTTTGAATCTGGCACAAATATACAACTGCGCTCGAACCTTTTTCCAAAAAAACTGTTGATTTCTCGTATGCGCCCGCTTCCGCGCCAGTTTTCAACTGGCTTTCAAAAACCGAAAAATTTTCCACTCCTTTCAGAAAAAAACGGGCGCGCGGGATCTTGAAAAAAATGAAAGGAAAATTTTGCGGATTTTGAACTCCGATGAAATCGGAGGCGGAAGCGGCGCTTTCATTATATACTCTTTAGCCGCCCTTGTCCCGCCCAACCCAACGCGGGCGGCATAGCAGGAACTCCCTATTTATTGCCGAATCTCCTCAACCGGAATCGGGAAGCTTGTAAGAAATCTACCAAGCATATCTTCGTTTTTTCGAAAATCGACCTCTATCCAATTTTCAAGAACGCCGTGTCTCAATAATTCTTCTCTTTCTCTTTCGAAAAGATCGTCATCAAACCATAAAAAGGGATGGGAAAAATCAATTGCTTCAGTCTTCCATGTTTGCCATTCGGTCGGCTTTATCTTCCGGATATATTTCATCGTTTCTTCCGAAAAATATCGCTCGAGAAGTTCTGCGGCATAATTGTCCGAACCCTTACAGTGAGTTGTGAGCCAATAAGTGGGATAATTTTCAACTACGAATTTTATAAACTCGTCGGCATGCTTCGCCGGATTTTTATCGTTTGCCAGAAGAACCCCGTCAATATCAAGATAAATGTTTGTCATAAATTCGCATTACTCAAACATTCAATATTGGGGACAGTAAACCGTAATTATTGTGCTTATTGTCCACCCCCGAAGTCCATAATACTTTTAACCTTACGACCATCCTTTGTTGTCAGAATAGCCTCGACTCTTTTTAGTATTTCGGATGGCATTTGATCAGTTCGGTCGACCCGAATCTCGCCGGTTCCATTATCGATAATTAAATGAACTTTTTTCGTTTTATCGTCTTTATTTCCAATAAACAAATGCTGATCCTTTCCTTGCGCACGAGATTCGACCCATAAATTCTCATCTTCTAATCTATTTATAATCTTCTTGTTTGTTATGTATCTTTCAAAAAAATCTTTCCAAGGCCTAATTTGAATTTGCCCATCGATTGGATAACCGTCATGATCCCAGATTGCACGAAATCTTTTTGCTTGGGTTTTTTTGAATTTTTGATACTCTAAACTTAAAATGTCGTCTTGGTTAAGATGCAGATCAAGAAAATCCTCGAGGGCTTTGATAATCCCCCGAAACTCTTTTGATGGTATAATATTTTTACTTATTGCTTCTTCTTTCGACTTTATAAGTTTTAGAATTTCGATTTCATCCATAATTTATACATTTTTAATATTCTGTTGGCATAGACATCTCAAATTCCGGATCTTCCCTGCTTGTAATATTCACTATATTCTTGCAAATGTGGCAGTCATAAAAATTATTATAAGAATTCGTTGGTAAGATTCTGATTAGTTTTTCCTTGTCGTCCCAACATGCTTGGCAAAATGGACCATCGCCATTTTTAAGGTAATAAGCATTATTTCTAAATTCCAAATTTTCCTTAATTTCTAATTTATTTTGTAGCGTCAGATTTTCTCTTTTTAATTCTTCTATTCTTTCCCGTAATTTGAATTGGCTGTCGATCAAATCCAGAATTTTTTGATATTCTTCAATTTTACCTGCCTCATTAAAAACATTCCATAAATCTTTAATATTAATCATATTTTTATCTTTCAAAAATAATTGACAGCAATGGATAATGTATTATAATATTTTGCAGAATTCCTTGAAAAGCTGGCGGGGATACTTTCGGACTTCTTACTTTTGTCAGGTCAGATCGCCCTCATTCTCCTCCTTGAAATATAAATTTTATATTTCGCGGCGGGGATTAAATGAGGTGTCGATTCCCTGATAATAAATAAGAACCTAGAAAGGAAACGGCTATTATGACAAATCCACGATTTGTTATTTATACCGACAAAGCTGGGTATTATAGATGGTATCTTCAAGCCAAAAACGGCGAGAAGGTCGCTGCTAGTGAGGCATATGTCTACAAGCAGTCAGCGATAAATTCGGCTCGTCGTGTAAAAGAGATCGCTTGGGAAGCTGATATTGTAGATAATACAAATTAGTTAACTAGGCAAAATTCCTCGTCAGCTTTTTGAGGAGTTTTTTTATTTCAAAATCTGAATTGTTTTTAATCTCATGCTCCCAAATTCTTAAAACTTTCCAACCATTTCTACGCAGAAAAATTGTAGTCTTTTTGTCTCGCTTTCGATTATTCTCGATTTTATCTCGCCAAAATTTATTTTTTAGCAAATGTTTCCATCGAGGATATTGCCAGCCGTGCCAAAAATCACTATCAAGAAAAACGCACAATTTTTCATTCAGGAAAACTATATCCGGCTTGCCTTTAATTGAGGATATATTCGTTTTGAATTTTTTTTTCGTGGCCTTCTTCAGCGCGGCAATGAATTCCCTCTCGAATTTCGTGTTCCTTGAACGAATTTTCGACATTAACTTTGACCGCCTCTCCGTTGAAAGCGAATCTCTTCTTCGTTTCCTCTTGAAATTCCTATTCAGATAATTTCTCGTTTTTTTCATGAAAGTCCGTCGTCGAAAATAGAGGAAGCTTTGACGCCGACTTTGACGAGAGCGAATTTTTTATCCAGTAACTTTTTCCATTGGTTGAGACGATTTTTTTCCAGCTTTTTCACTCGCCAATAAAAAACAATCCTTTCGGCGTCCATTTCTATTATTTTCTTTTTGATTGCTTTCGCCCTAAAGCGTAATCGATGGGCGAGTTGGGGAACGACAACGTTTTTTCCTCCGATTTTCAATTTCACCTGTCCACCAGCGGTGAATAAATCCCTCAAATTCGCCGAAACAGCGTTATACTCGGCGATTAGATAAGCCGCCGCCCGTTCAAATTTAGTATTACTATTACCAAACATTTCCGGAAATAAAATCATGGCCTCTATGATAAAATTTTCTTTCTCTTTGTCGCTCAAACTGCGAAAAGGCTTTATTATCGGACTTACCGACTTATCGTCGCTGTCCTGATCAATCCACCACAATTCCTCGCCTTCTTTAAGCTGCTTTCGGTAAAAATCTTTAATTCTGCCTATCGAGTTAGCGTCTTTTCGCAATTTATCGTACTCTATCCCGATTTTATCAAAAATTGATTTTCCCGCCGGCAAATCCATTTTTATTCGATATCGGGGTGAATGCGTGACGCTGACTTCCGGCAGGCATTCTTGATATAATCTGTATTTTATATCAAATTTTCCGCCGAATTTTCCGAACATGATGTAAATCCTTTCAACGTCTTTGACCCTCGATGATTCCAAGACGCTATTGCCAGTCGAGGTCCAGTGATCACTAAGCGTCATTTTTACTTCGACTCCAAAAAATTTATTAGCTACGATATCAGGAAAGGCGTGCGGCCCGGTTTGCTTCACTTTTCCTTCAAAATTCGTGCCCTTCGCCGCGACATTCATCCTCTCATAAACAATCGTCTCAAAATGAGTTGGCGAGATATTTTTCTTGTTCTTCAAAAATACTAGTAAAAGTCCTTTGGATTTTTCCAAAAGAGATACAAAATCTTTCTCTTTAGTGTTTGGTTTCTCGACGTAAATCATGATCGTTTTAAATTTTTATTTAGAAATTTTTCAACAGCGGCGGCGATGTGCCAAGCCAAGACTGGCGGGACAGCGTTACCGATTTGTTTATAGGCCGCCGAAGTGGAAGGATAAAAAATAAAGTCGTCGGGAAAAGATTGAATTCTGGCCGCCTCCCTGGCGGATAATCTTCTTTTGCCGTTCCAGTGAAATTCGATGTTTCCGTGATGTTCCGTTCTCATTGTTGGACCAGGCTTATCCGCGGAAACCAGGTTGTTTCCTTGTCCGTTATTTTTTTTCGCTTTCGACCAAAAATGATTTGGGATTTCTCCTTCTTTCTTTTTTTCAAGATCTCCGATTGCTTCTTTCAACGTAATCCAACCATTTTCCGCGTGAGTGGGTTTCGGAAAGTCATTTTTGTCGAAAGGCGGCAAAATATTTTTTTTCGTGCCAATTATAATTACCCGTTCCCGCGTTTGCGGAACTCCGTAATCGGCAGCGACAAGCAAATGATAATGAACATGATATCCAATGGCTTTGAAATCATCGACAATCTTTTGAATCGCCTCCCCCCCATTCATGGTAAGTAAACCTTTCACGTTTTCAGCCACGAAAATTAGCGGGTTTGTCCTTCGAATAACTTCTATCATGCTTTGGTAAAGTAAACCTCTTTCACTATTAAATCCTTTTCTTTTTCCGGCGTGACTAAAATCCTGGCAAGGGAACCCGCCAAGAACGACGTCCACTTTTTTTGGAAGAGGTTGATCAAATAAACTCGCCGAATGCTTCCCGCTTAATATTTGCGTTATGTCGCCGCAAACGACCGCGTGCTTAAAATAATTCGCGAACGACTGACAAGAATGTTCGTCTATATCATTAGCCCACGCGACCTTGAAATTATTATCCTTATATTTTTTATTTAGGAAATTAAAACCACCCATAAAACCCAAGTCTAAACCTCCGCAACCGGAAAACAATGAAGCGATCGAGTATTTTTTTCTAGCTTTAGGTGATTTTTCAGCGAAGCGCGTTTCTTCGCCGTATGCGGATCCTGTTTCTCTCACCACGAAAGGCGCCCGCCGTTTTTCGGAATATTTCACGTTGCGAGAAGAAATTATTTTCTTCTTCCTTTTCATATAAGATAATTTTCTTTGAAGCTATAAAAATCTTTGCTTGATACAACGATATGATCCAAAATATCAATCCCTAAAATCGCACCCGCTTTACGAAGCCGCTTGGTCAGCGCCAGATCTTCTTGGGATGGTTCAATATTTCCCGACGGGTGATTATGGGCAAGAATAACTCCGGCCGCCGAACATTGAATCGCTTCTTTGAAAACTTCTCTAGGATGCACCACGTTCGCGTCGAGCGAACCCATGGAAACAACACTGATTTTAATCAGATTATTGCGCTTGTTTAAGGATAGTATAACAAATTTTTCTTTCTTTTCATAGCCGATGTTTTTCTGTAAATATCTGGCGACTAATTCCGGAGAGCCCAGTGGAATTTTTTCAAGCAATTTTTCTCGCTCATATCGCTCTGACATGGCTTGAAATAACTTTATTCCAAACGCGTTGGACGGACCAATTCCCTTGATTTTTTGCAATTCTTCGAGTGACGCGTCAAGAACGCCTCGCAAGCCTCTGAATTCCTTGATTGCGTCTTTCGCAATTTGTTTGCAATCTTTTCGGGGCGTTCCCAGGGTTAAAAGCAGCTCAACGATTTCATAATCCAAAAAACTATCCAGCCCTCCCTGCAAAAACTTTTTTCTCAACCTTCCTCTGTGTCCGGCCCCTTTTTGAAGGTCTTTCGCTCTCATATTTCAATATTATCTCAATAAAAACGCGTAGTCAAAGAAAAGGGAGCTTTGTGTTGCCCGCGCACGGGTGGGCTGGGGCAAGGGCAACTTTCCGCTTTTAAAAGTTTCTATTCCTCCTAGCTTCCGCCTCCGATTTCATCGGAGTTCAAAATCCGCAAAATTTTCCTTTCATTTTTTTCAAAATCCCGCGCGCCCGTTTTTTTCTGAAAGGAGTTGGAAAATTTTTCGGTTTTTGAAAGCCAGTTGAAAACTGGCGCGGAAGCGGGCGCATACGAGAAATCAACAGTTT
>Ga0172371_10013845_pt1 | contig 10458 bp, 6 predicted proteins | sample Lak12m_FD_114543 | JGI IMG/M metagenome (GOLD analysis project Ga0172371, IMG submission 114543) | Freshwater microbial communities from Kabuno Bay, South-Kivu, Congo - kab_022012_12m | ecosystem: Environmental > Aquatic > Freshwater > Lake | place: Democratic Republic of the Congo: South-Kivu... | reverse complement strand
GACAGTAGGCCAGCAAGCCGGCGACGTGGCCGTTGCGACAGTCTTCCTCGATGTCATTGGGCGGGCTGTCCACCAGTGGACGCAGACGCGGCCAATCGCGTTCCAGCTTGCTCCACTCGCCGCTGGCATGGGCCCACAGCCACAGCGGATACAGACGGGCGACCGGGCTGCGGCCGAAATCGTCCACCAGCCGCAGCAATCGCTCTGGCACGTCGTACGCCGAACGGACCGCACCCGCATCGGCCGGCAGCGTGCGCCGGCCAGTGGGATCGGCCAGGGGACCGTCGGCGGAAGACCAGTCGGCGACGAACCGCCGGACGGCCTGCTGCCGGTCGGCGTCGACGTGCGGATACGCGCGGGCCAGCGTGTACAGGGTCTCGGTCGGGTCGCTGAACAAGCGATAAGCCTCTTCCGGATGCTTGCCGGACGGAAAGACCAGGGGACGCCAGGGCTGCTCGAGCAACTCTTGGATTCCGCGGTCGAGGGTTTGGCCAAGCCCGTCGGACTGAGGTGCGTTGGACGCTTGCTCCCCGACCGCTTCCCAGATGAATCGATCCAACTCGGCGTCGCTGAGCTTGGCGACAGCCTGTACCGCTTCGTCCGTCAGCGGCGCCGCTCGAGTTCCTGGTATCGCCTCCGGCAGGGCCTTCAACACGTGGTCCAGTCGCGGCAGGCCGAGTGTGTCCCAGTCCCAGCGACGCGGTTGCACTTCCTTCCACTGGTCGTCCGTCAGCCGCTCCGTGGGCGCGCGGACCGCGTCCTGGGCCCGTCCGTCGGCCTGCATGCGGAACGCGATCACCGCCACGCCGGCGTTGATCTCGTGGGTCGGGACGAAGTAGAAGCTATCGCCGGCCACCGATACAGGCACGTCGATGACCGAGCCGCCGCCGTAGACCGCGGTCCCGCGAGCCAGCCACTCTTGGCCCGGCGGCAACGGACTGCCACGCAGCAGTTGAGCCCAGATGCCCACCGCTTGACCCGCTTGCGGCTCGTGGATGTTCCGGCAGAAGGGCTCGCCGTAACCGCGGAGCGTATCCAGGTCCAAGCCGTTGACGTTGTCCTGGTGCGTGTTGATCAGCACGCGGCCGGCGACGCTCAACTGGCACTGCTCGTCGTGCACCAGCAGCAGGCTGTCGTGCCAGCCGTACGTCCGCGACTGGTCCATCAGCGGCGCGATCTGGCCGCTGGCCGGATCCAGATAGCCGACGTTCAGGAACGGCGAGTAATGTTCGTAGCGGCTGCGGAGCAGCGCCTGGTACTTGACGATCACCCGGCCGTCCGGGGCGACCACCGCCGGCGCCCCGGTGCCGTTCATGCTCTCGGAGTACACGATCGGGGCAACGAACCGCTGGCGGCCGGTGGCCGGATCGAGGACAAAGAACGTCTGCAGGGCGGGCTCGTCCTGCAGGCGGCGACGGAGATAGTCCAGTTCCCGCGAGTACGTTTCCGGCTGGCTCAGCAACGCGAAATTGGCTTCCCGCAGACGGGCGTTTTCTTCTTTCGAATGCCGCCAGCTGGCAAAGTCGCCGAACACCTCCTGGACCATCTCGAGCAGCACCGCTGCCATCCGGTCCAGCGAAGCGGCCGGGGTGACCGTGACGAGCACGGCCTCGTCGGGAGCGATCACCGGGTGGTAGCCTCGCAGGCTGACGCCGGGCAGCTTTTCACTTCGCCAGATCTGGCTGCCGTCGGCCAGGGAGAACGCATAGACGTGCATGTCTTCGCTGCCGACGTAGACTCGCCCGGCCCGAGCGTCCACCGCCGGACTGCACAGCAGCGGGCCACCGGTCGCGGCGGTCCAGAGCAGCTTGCCGTCGTCGGCCCGGATCGCGTACAACGAGCCGTCGCGGCTGCCGATGAGGACGGTTCCCGCGTGGACCGCCGGGGCGTTCCACACCGCGGCGCCGGTCGGTACGGTCCAGGCCAGGGAACCATCCGCCGCGCGGAGGCCGTAGATCCGGCCGTCGGCGCAGCCGAAGAACACCTTTCCGCCGTCCGCTGCGCACGTGTGCAGTACCGCATCCGGAGCGCGGAATGTCCAGCGGTCCTCGCCCGTCTGGGCGTCCATCGCGTGGATCACCCCGGCCAGCGTGCCGACGTACACGCAGCCGTTCGCCACCACGGGCTGGACGCCGGACATCAGACCTTCGTCCGGAAACAAGCGATACCACTTGCGGGCAAACGGCGGGCGGATCTCCGTGGCCGTGGCGCCGCTACGAGTCGCGTCGTGGGCCAGCATGGGCCAGTTCGCGTCCGCCGGCTCGGCGGACCAAGCCCGAAGGGGAGCGGCTGCCAGCAGGGCCAGGGTGGCGAGCGTTCGAACCGCGCGACGGGGTAATCCAAACGGCCGGACCGTCGCAGGTGCCGATTCTTGCCTCATGGTGCTCCCCGTTGCTTCAGATCCTTCAGGGCGTGGTCCCAGTAGGTTCCGGCGCCGACGGCTCGAACGAGTTCCGTCAACAAGGCCTGGACTTGGCGATCGCTGGGGTCACAGGTGCGAACGAGGAGGATGACCGCGCTTTCGAGCTGCGGGTTATTCTCCGCGCTCATCAGATGCCGCGGCCAATCCGAATGGCCAAAGCTGGCCGCACGCTGCTTCGCCGCCGTGACTCGCGCGCCGAGGTACGCCAGCAGCCGGTCTCGCAAGGCCGGCCCCAGCCGCTGGCCGGCCTCGCCGAGTGCCGCGAGATGCTCGGCGGGAAGTCCCTCCGGCCCGCCCTTGGCGTACACGTAGTACGGCAGTTTGGCCTCGGCCCAACTGGCCACCGCCGCGTCGGACGACGCCAGGGCCTCGGCGATCCCTACGGTCTGAGCCAAGTTGACAAGCGGATAGAAGGCTTCCGGCCCCTGCAGAGTCTGGCGGTGGATCCGGTCGTCCAGTCGGCGCATGACCTGAGGTGTCAGCGTCTCGGAGATCCGCGCAAGCTGCAGCTTGTCCCACTTCAGGTCCGGCACCTCTTCGGATAACGCGGGGCACAACTTGCGGAAGTCGTTTCGCAACGCATACCCGCTCATATCGCCATAGCCCGCGGGCAGTCTCGCCCGGGGACCGAAATAGTACACGAGCACATCGACCAAGCCGGGATGGACCGCGCTGATCCGCAACGGATAGATCGGCACGTCGGTCGGGAACTGCAGCAGGATAGGAGGCAGGGTTTGCAGGCGTGCGGCGGCCGCTCGGACCTTGACGGCCGCAAAGAACCAGTGCTGGTCGATGTACTCCTGCAGGATCGGCCCGGCTTGGGGCGGCGCCGCGTAGCCGTTCTTGGTCAGCCAGGCCGCCAGGGATTCGCCTTCGCGGGCCGACACGACGGCGATCTCGTAAGGCCCTGCCAGCTTGACCTCGTGAACCTGAACCTCCTGTTCCTGCGGCTGCTGGCCGCCGCCCAGCTGCCCCTCGTCGAAGCCGCGACGGCGGAGTTCCTCCTGCCAGGTCAGGACTTCCAGATGATGGTAGTACTTGGCGACTTCCTTGAGCACGGTGGAGGCAGCCGTGCGCACCTCGGGCTTGGCGGGACACGGCACGATCCAGGCGAAGCGGTCCGCGGCTCCTTGGTAGTCGACGAACAGGAACAAGGATTCGCGGCCGTCCGCGTGGACCACCACCGCCCGCTGGCTGGGTTCGGTCAAGTCCTGCCCCGAGTAGTCGAGCGGCGGCAGAAAACAGCCGTCCCCGCGCGCGACGCCGGCCGCGGCGAGGCAGACCAGCCAACTGGAGACCATCGCGAGCCGCCTGAGACCAACCGCAAGTCTTGCCATCTTCGTTGCCCTCCAACTGGGAGCCGGCGCTGTAGCAGCCGCTCGCGGAGTGTCTTCGTCCGTTTCCGTTTGACCCCTCACCCCGACCCTGGGGTGATGCAAAGTTGGGGTTGGCGTGTGCAAGCAGTGGGGTAGGTTTTGTTTACGAAGATCTCCCACTGGAGACCGTAGATCTTCCTGGTTTTCTCGCCCCGAAGGGGCCAAAACACATCAGCCCAGGGCAACGCCCTGGGTGGCGAGGCAGCGAAGTCCCGCTAGCCCTGAAAGGGCGAAACAAGGAGAGAACCCGGGCCTTGCCACCATTCTATTGCGCCCTTTCAGGGCTGAAAGCCCGGATGCGATCATAACCCAGGGCGGCGCTACGCGGCTGACGCCGCTCCGCTGTGCCCTGGGCTGTCGTGTTACGCCCCTTCGGGGCAAAAGACGAAACAAGCTCCCGCCTTTCCCACCAGGCCAATTTCCCACGCCAACCCCGACTTTGCATCACCTCACCCCGACCCTCTCCCCGGAGTACCGGGGCGAGGGAGTCATTTCGTGCGTGTTGCTGCCGCCGTTCAAACCCGGCGGGCCGCCACGACCGCATGCATACCGTCGTCGGGGCGGACGAGCCGCACGTCCGCAAAGCCGGCCGCTTCCAGGTCGGCGCGGATTTCCGCCAAGGTATAGGTTCCGCCGCCGGGCGTGGCCACCAGCATGTTCACGGCGAACAAGGCGCCGGCCACCGGCGCCGTATGGGACTCGTCCATGACGATGTCGCGAATCAGGACGCAGCCGCCAGGCTCCAGGGCCTGGGCGACGCGGCGGTACAAGGCCCGGTTCTCGTCCGGCGAATTCTGATGGATGATGGCACTCAGCCACACCAGGTCCGCCCCGCGCGGCAGCGGGTCGTGATCGAAATCGCCCGCGACCAAGTCGACGCGATCGGCGACGCCGCAGGCAGCCAGACGCTGGCGAGCCAGCGGGATCACGGCCGGCAGATCGAACAGAATCGCCCGCGACTGCGGTTCGGCTTGCAGCCAGGCCAGCGTCCACGTGCCCGAGCCTCCGCCGACGTCCATCACGCAACGGAAAGGACCGGGATGAATTTCGCGGATCAGCGGTTCCGCCACCGCGTTGGAAACGTCGTGCATGGCGCCGATGAACGAGGCTTGATCCGCCTCGGGACCGCGAACGCTGGACGCCGGATCCGCGGGACGCCCCGTCTGCACGACCCAGGGCAAACGCGACCAGCGGCGCAGGCAGTTGGCCTGGTGCCGCAGCATCGCGGCCACGCTGCGCGGCGAATCGTCGACGACCAGCGGCCCGGCGGATGGGGCCAGCTCGTACCGCTCGCCCGTCTTGAGCAAGATCCCGATTCTGGACAGGGCGTCCAGCAGGATCGTCATCGCCCGCACGTCGCAAGCCAATCGCGTGGCGACTTCGGCCGCCGACAGGGGCGCCCGGGCCAGCACGTTGAATACGTCCAGGTCGGCCGCCGCCGCCAGGACACAGGGCACCTGGAACCCTCGCATCATCGCGAGCAGTTGCTCGCCGTTTTGGATGGTCATGAGCTTTCTCCTTGAGTCGCTGCTGCGCCCGATCATACCAACGTGGCGGGGCGGCGGAAAGCAACCGTCTCCCTGGCGTCTCCCTGGCGGACTCGGCGGGCGGCTGTTAGGATTTTCGCTGACGTCACCAAGACCGGGCTCAGACGTACAGAATTCAATTTTGCCGGGCATGGACTTCACCACTGGAAACGAGTGTCCCCGGCAAAATTGAATTCTGTACGTCTGAGCCCTTGGACTACACGCCATGCCGCCAGAACCAGCAACCACGCGACTTCCTGCCAGCGAGCCGGCCCCACGGTCCGACGCGGTCCGGCTGAGCCTGCTGTTCGGCGCGATCTATTTCATCCAAGGGATCGGAGAGCCGGCGGACCTACCTGATCCTGACCACCGCGGCGACCGCCCTGAGCCTGGGCTATCTGTATTTCACTCCGCCTGAACCCGGTGCGACGCAGTTGCTGCTGTGGCTGCTGGTGATTCCGACGGTGGGCGTCGCTTTTTCCGATGTGGTCGTGGATGCGCTGATGGTGGAACGCGGCCAGCCGCTGGGCCTGACCGGGCGTCTGCAGTCCGTACAATGGGCCGCCATCTACGCCGCCACGGTGCTCACGGGCAGCGTGGGCGGCTGGCTCAGCGAACACGATCGCCAGGCGTGGGGCTTCCTGATCTGCAGCGTGGCCACCGCGGTTTCCTTCGTGTTGGCCGTGGTGTGGGTTCGCGAGGAGCCGCGCGAATCCTCGGCCGAAACGGCGGGAGAGGCCGCCGCGGCCCTGGGGCGAGCCGTTCGCACGCCGGCCGTGCTGACGGCGGCGGCCTTCCTGTTCCTGTGGAACTTCAATCCCTTCTCGTCCTCGTTCCAATACATCTACATGGTCCGCGACCTGGGGCTGTCGGAGCAGTTCTACGGCCACACGATGTCCTTGTTCGCCGCGGCGGCCATGCTGGCCAGCCTGGCTTACGGGTTCTACTGCCGGCGCGTGCCCTTTGGCTGGCTGATCCACTGGTCGATCCTCGCGGGCGTGCTGAGCACCTTGGCGTACTGGTGCCTGGCGGGCAAGCTGTCCGCCGTGCTGGTCACCGTCGTGTCGGGCTTGACGTACATGACCGGCAGTCTGATCCAACTGGATCTGGCCGCCCGCGTCTGTCCGCCGAGAGCGGCCGGGACGGTGTTCGCCGTGCTGATGTCGGTCTCGAATCTGGGCATCGTGCTGTCGACGTGGATCGGCGGCCTCTGGTACGATCAATTGCGTGCCGGGTGGGGCGAGCGTGCGGCCTTCAACACGCTGGTGGCGATCGGCGCCGCCTTGACGGCCGGTTGCTGGCTGCTGGTGCCCTGGCTGCGAAGCGAGGACGGCTCATGCTGACGCTGATCAATACCAATCGCATGCAGCCGCCGATCGCCCCGCTGGGCCTGGACTATGTTGCCGGCGCGGCGCGGGCGGCCGGGCACGACGTGGAGCTGGTCGACCTGTGCCTGAGTCCGGACGCCGACGCGGCCCTGGCGGACCACTTTCGTCGCCGGCAGCCGGACCTGGTCGGGCTGACGTTCCGCAACGCCGACGATTGCTTCTGGCCCAGCGGCGAGAGTTTTGTCCCCGTCCTGGAACGCGACATCCGCGCCGTGCGCCGGCACACCGACGCGCCGCTGGTGCTGGGCGGCGTGGGCTATTCGATCTTCGCCCCGACGCTGGTCGCTCGTACGGGCGTGGAGTTCGGCGTTCGCGGTGACGGCGAACCGGCGATCGTGGCGTTGCTCGAGCAAGTCCGCGGCCCGCGGCATTGGGACCGCGTACCGGGCTTGATCTTCCCACAGGACGGCCAGCTGCGCTGCAATCCGCCGGCGTGGCCGCCAAGGCTCGAGGTGCCCGTCGCGCGGGACCTGGTAGACAACCCGACGTATTTTGCCCGCGGCGGGCAACTCGGCGTCGAGACCAATCGCGGTTGCCCGCGGCAGTGCAGCTATTGCGCCGATCCGCTGGCCAAAGGGCGGACGCATCGCCTGCGTGAACCGGCCGAGGTCGCCCGGGAGGTGGCGGGCTTGGCCGACCGCGGACTGGACGTGCTGCATCTGTGCGACGCTGAATTCAACCTGCCGCTGGAGCACGCGTTGGCGGTTTGCGACGCGCTGAGCGAGCGGCGATTGGGCGAGCGGGTGCGCTGGTACGCGTACCTGGCCGTCGTCCCGTTTCCGGAGGAGTTGGCTGCGCGGATGCGCCGCGCCGGCTGTGTGGGCATCAACTTCACCAGCGATTCGCTGCACCCCGCGATGCTGTCCGTCTATCGGCAGCCCCACAGCGCGGAGGACGTGGCGGCGGCGGTGGCCCGCTGCCGAGCCCAGGGAATCACGGTCATGTTGGACTTGCTGCTGGGCGGTCCTGGCGAGACCCCGGAAACCGCCGCCCAGACGATTCGCAGCATCCAGCGGCTGGAGCCGGACTGCGTGGGCGCGTCGCTGGGGCTCCGCATCTATCCCGGAACGCAGATCGAGACGCGGCTGGTGGCGGAGGGGCCGCTGGAGGCCCAGCGCGGTCTGCGGCGGCACTACGCGGGACCGATTGACCTGCTGCAGCCCACGTTCTACATTTCTCCGGCCCTGGGCGAACGGCCGGCGGAACTGGTCCGCGAGTTGATCGGCGACGATCCACGCTTCTTCCCGCCCGAAGAGGAGCCGTGCGGCGCGGGGGAAGCGTGCGGCGCGGGGGAAGCGTCGGGGGCGCGGGACCACAACTACAACGCGAATCAAGGACTGATCGACGCCATTGCCGCCGGGGCCCGCGGGGCGTACTGGGATATCCTGCGGAGACTGCGACGGAACGTACAAGGGGCTTGAGATGACTTATCTGATCACGGGCGCCACGGGGCTGGTCGGCAACAACGTGGTGCGGCGGTTGCTGGAACGGGGGCAAGCGGTCCGCGTGCTGGTCCGCCGCGATTCGGATCCGCGGCCGCTGGAAGGCTTGGACGTGGAACGCTGTTACGGGGACGTACGGGACGCCGAGGCGGTTCGCCAGGCTTGTCGAGGCGTGTCCACCGTCGTGCATTCGGCCGCCGTCGTGCATTTCGGCTGGACCGGCCTGGAACTGCAGCGGGCCGTCAATGTCCAGGGCACGCAGCATGTGGCGGTCGCGGCCCTGGAGGCCCAGTCGCGGATGCTGCACGTGTCCAGCGTCGATGCGTTGGGCGTGGGCCGCCGCGACCAGCCGGCCGACGAGGATTCACCGCGCGAGGGCAAGGTCCGTTGCACGTACGTGGTCACCAAGCGGGAGGCGGAAGCGGTGGTCCGGCAGTACATCGAGCGCGGGCTGGACGCCGTGATCGTCAATCCGGGCTTCATGCTCGGGCCTTGGGATTGGAAGCCCTCGTCCGGACGTATGCTGTTGGAGGTGGCCACGCGTTTCACGCCGCTGGCCCCGACCGGCGGCTTGACCTCGGGCGACGTCCGCGACGTCGTGGACGGACTGCTGACCGCCTGTGAGAAAGCCCCGTCGGGCCGCCAGTACATCCTGGCCGGCGAGAACTTGACGTACCAGCAGATCTGGAACCTGTTCGCCGAGATCAGCGGGGGCAGCAAGCCCTGGTTTCGCGCCGGACCGCTGATGCGGTACCTCGGAGGCTACGGCGGCGACCTCTGGGGCTGGCTGACCGGCCGCGAGCCGGACCTGAATTCCGCCGGCGTGCGGGTGACCAGCCAGTTCCACTACTACAGCAGTGCCCGCGCGATCGCGGAACTCGGCTACCAGCCCCGTCCCTTCCGCCAGTCCGTCGTCGACGCCTGGGGCTGGTTCATCGAGCACGGGTATGTACGCGGGAAGAAGGGCGCATGACGAGCCCCGGCGTCATTCGCCGTCGTGGCGCACCGCGTACGCCTGGATCCATTCATAAATCCGCTGTTCGGCTTCCGGCGGAACCGCGTGCCCTTGGCGGTGGTTGAACAGCCCGAGGCGGGGCGTGCCCCCGTACAGCTGGTACACGGGCAGGGCGGCGGAGATGAAGGGCCAGCTGCGGGCGCCGTCGGCCGAGTCGCCGCCCAGCAACAGGAACGCTCGCGGGGCGATCAAGCCCAGCAGCTCGTGATGCTCGTGCGCGAACGAGTCGCCGCGGATCGCGTCGCCCAGGTACCACGAGGCGTCCCAGTTGGAAAACCGGGTGCCGATCCCGCCTTCGCTGCTGACCGTGACGCCGATCCGCGGATCGAACGCCGCCAGGTACAGCACTTCCTTGGCCCCCAGCGAATGGCCCACGGCAGCCAGCCGCTGCGAGTCGACCTCGGGCAGGCTGCACAGGATGTCCACGGCCACGATGGCGTCGTACAGCATCTTTGCCATGCCGCGGGAACCGGGGTGTCGAGCTTGAAACCGGGCCACATGCTGTTGATAAGGAATCTTCAAGTCGTCGGACCACAGGAAACAGCGTGGGCAGAGTGTGACGAATCCCCGCTGAGCCAGTTTCAGCCCGAACGCCTTTTCCGGTTCGCCCTCGACCCCCGCTGGCTGGCGGATGGTCAAGGTGTTGGTCGAGTGCAGGGCGACGGCCGCCGGGCAGGATCGCGGCAGGGGATCGGGGCGCAGCAGATAGGCTTCCGCCAGCACGCCCGGCTCCACCTCGTAGCGGATGCGCTGCCGCAGGACGCCCGCCGGGCGGTCCTCTTCCAGCACCTCGATCCGCGGCGCGGGCGGGCGATGGGGGTGGTACGCTCCCAGGAAGTCCAGCCACCAGGCCTGTAGCTGGTCGCGTCGCTGCAGCCAGGCGTCGCGCGACGCGATGGGGCGACCGGCCTCGTCGACCAGCAGCGGCTTCAGCGCCGGGGCCTCCGCCGGCAGATTGGCGGGCGGCTGCTGGACCTCGGCCAGCCAACTCACTTCCGCTTCGCCGCGAGCGGCCAGTGCGGACAAACCGCGGGGGCAAGCGACCGCGGCCACGGAAGCAGCCAGAAAACGACGGCGCGTTGTCAACAGCACGGGTCACTCCTTCTCGGCAGCCTTCTGCGGGGGCGGAAACACGGCGCGGACGGGACGTTTCCCGCTGGGGTGCTTGCAGGATAGCGTGCCGCCGGCGCCTCGGCAAGCTGCGACTCGAGGCCGTGCCGCGCCCGACAGCAGGTCGGGTGTGGCACGGCTTACTCGCACACCGTCAAGAAGCATGGCCTTGGGGAAGG
>Ga0172371_10013843_pt1 | contig 10459 bp, 10 predicted proteins | sample Lak12m_FD_114543 | JGI IMG/M metagenome (GOLD analysis project Ga0172371, IMG submission 114543) | Freshwater microbial communities from Kabuno Bay, South-Kivu, Congo - kab_022012_12m | ecosystem: Environmental > Aquatic > Freshwater > Lake | place: Democratic Republic of the Congo: South-Kivu... | reverse complement strand
TCTGAATCATATGATGAAAACACAGCGACAAATCTGGTAATGCCGTATTCGTCAACAACTTCAAAAACGACATCTGCGTTTATAAGACCAGACTGTGGTCTTGCATCGGGAGTGTTTTCAATCATTATTGCCAGTGGTCTTGAATTCAATACTTTATCTGAAATTTCCAATCCGCTAAAAATATTAATATTGCCGGTTATTTCCATATTGTTTATTTTGCCATCTGTTTCCTGAGTGGTTTGGCCGTTGGTATCAGAACTTGTTTCACTTTGGACTGCTGTTGTTTCTTCCTGTATGGTTGTTTCGCTGCTTGTTCCAGTGGCTTGTTGCTTTTTGCAACCCGCAAGACCCATTGTTAAAGCAAGAACTAAAACAAATCCAAATAATATTAAAACTTTTATTTTCTTAAAAACTTTTTTACCCAAAATAATTCTCCTTTACCCTCTTATAAATAAATTTTTAATTATTATAAAGATAAAAATCAAAAAGTAAAATGGTAACAGGAAAATTAGTACTTTTTTTGGATTCTGGTTCTTTTCAACAACTATGCTTTGAGTAATTATTGGTTTATCTATAGAATTTTTAGAAATGAGTTTTATATCCTTTACATTTTCATTATTAATATAAACACTGATTTTTCCTATTTCTTGTCCTTTGGCCACAGGAAGAACCAAATCAGTGCTTAAGGTTTCGGTTATCTCAATCTTATCATTAATATTTATTAATTGTGTAAAATCTGTTTGGGGATATAAATCCAGTGAAACCTCACTGGGACCGTTTTTTATTTTTATTGTTTTATAAATTTTACGACAATTAACAATATTTGTATTAGAGTAATTATCATTTGCCCAGTCTATGAGTTTTAGAATATCTGCCGCTCTTTTATTCTCTTCACTTTTTAAAACCACGGTAATCAATTTAAGTCCTTGCCTTTCAGAATATAGAACGAGGCAGTACCCTGCATTTTCGGTAAAACCTGTTTTAATACCTTTAATATAATCAAAAAAAAGTAATATATTTGTATTGAATATATCAACTTTTTCATCATTTATAATGATGTAATCGTTTTTTATACTGATAATTTTTCTGAAAAGCTCATTGTTCATGCAATATTTTGCAATTAACGCCAGATCCCTGGCAGTTGTCTTATGTTCGGGATATTTTGTATCTAATCCATTGGTATTTTGAAAGAAAGTATCAAGTGCACCAATTTCTCTTGCTTTTTCATTCATCAATTTAACAAAATCTTTTTCATTCCCGGATACATGTTCTGCAATTGCAATAGCAGCATTGTTGTTCGAATTTATAAGTGCAGCCTTAAGCAAATCCATAATGCTGATCCTGTCACCTCTTTTAAAAGGAAAAAACGAACTATTCGTACCTGAAGCATTTTTTGAGATTTCTACTATTTCATTCAAGTCAGTGATATTTTCGATTGCAACATTCCCGGTCATTATTTTTGTTGTGCTTGCAGGGTATAACTTTTCGCTTGAATTTTTTTCCCATAAAATCTTGCCTGAATCATAATCCATTATTATCGCCGCTTCTGCTGTTATATCAATAAACTCGTTACCGGCATTGAGATGCTTTGGGGCAATTGTAAAACTTATGATGGGAATTAAGATTAAAAAAATAAAAAATTTAAGTAAGATTGATATGCGCTGGGTTAGTGGTCTTTTAATAATCATTTATAATTATCCAGAAAATTTTTATTTTCCTTTTTAAAAAGTAATTCATGCAGTTTAATGAAATAATCTTCTAACTTATAAATAGTTCTCTGTGCTTTTTTATGAGAATCCTTATTTGAAGATTTAATAAGCGGAAAAATAATTTGCTGTATGAATATAGAAAATCTATTTGCGGAATTCTCGAATAACTTGAGGTGTTTAACATGAATACCAAATTTTTCAAGTTCACTTACAATCCTTAGTATCTCAATATCAACTCCATCTATGATTAACTTACCATCCTCTTCATGCCAGGAAATTATATTATCAGTCGCAAGCTCATTTATAGACTCCTGTGAAAGCTTGTATTTTTCCTTTATGTCCTCAACAGTTAATTTTCCTATTTTGAAACTTTTATTTTCATCTTCTAATTTCAATTGCAACTCTTTTAAAGCTCCTTTATCTTTTTCTATTTTTCCAAAATCTACAGAATCTATTTTCTCCTTAATTACTTCCAATGGCATGAAGTAATCTTTCTGGAGTTTGAGGATAAAATTTATTTTTCTTACATCGTCTCTAAAATAGACTCTATACTTATTGTCTGCCCTTTTAGGAATTATTAATCCTTTTGATTCCAGAAACCTTACCTTACTATGAGTAAGATCCGGATAATATTTCCTGAATTTCCTGACCAGCTCACCAATTGTAATATAGGACTTTTTTATATTTTCCATTTTTTTATTTTTTATTCTCCCTGGTTATACGGTTGAAAAAAATAAAAATATGTATTTTCCTATCTGTAATTTATCACCGTTATTTAATTTCGATTCATTAATTATCTCACCATTAATATAACTACCGTTAAGGCTGCCAAGATCTCGCATTATAAATTCTTCGTTATGCTTTTCAATAACAGCATGCTGCCTGGAAACAGTTATATCGTCAAGCAAAATATCTGAATCCGAACTTCTTCCAATACTAAACTTATCTTTTGTCAGATAAAATTTATCTCCTATATTGGGCCCTTTTATTATTATAATACCGGATTTATTTTTAGGTATCTTTTTTAAATGGTCAATTATGTCCTGAGATAATTCCTTGACCAGCTCGATTTCCTGTATCTTTATGGAATCAGTTTTAGTGTTTTTATTTTTTTCTTTTTCCATTTTATTTGTAATTAAAAAATATTAAGTTGCCAGTATGCACTGTTATTGTTTAATTATAACCTTTTTTAAATTAATTTTATATTCATAAATTATTATTTATAACTTAATTGGTGAGTTTATCAATATTTGTTTTTACAAAATCTTTTAAAAATTCAAAATAATTTTTATCCTTTGATTCAATGTAACATCTAATTAAAGGTTCTGTTCCCGAGGGTCTTACAAGGATCCAGCTTTCATTATCAATAACTATCTTAACGCCATCTTTTTCACTAATGTGAAATACCTTAACACCCGAAATTTCTTTACCTTTTAAATTTAAAAAATAAGCTAAAATTTTATTCTTTTTTTCTAAAGGTATTTCCAAATCTAACCTTATATTTTGGTAGAATCCAAATTCTTTATAAATTTTATCCATATATTCTGAAAGATACATTCTTCCAAAATTTTTAATCAAATACGATTGTATTTCTATTAGCAAAAGACATGCCAGTAACCCATCCTTTTCAGGAATATGTCCCTTTATGCTTAATCCTCCACTCTCCTCACCGCCAATTATTACGTTTCCTCCAAGCATAGCTTTACATATATATTTAAATCCGACTGGTGTTTCTAAAACTTTTAAATTATATTTTTTGCATATTTCATCAATCAAATGAGTAGTCGCTACAGTTCTAACTGCAATATCACCTTTAGAAAACCTCTGAGTTTTTATGAGATGATACAAAATCAGCGCAATGATGTTGTTAGGGCTTATAAAAATACCTTTACCATCTATTACCCCAAACCTGTCGGCATCGCCATCAAGCGCTATACCTATATCAAAATTATTACCTACTACAAAATCTTTTAATATCGTTAAATTCTCTACCGATGGGTCCGGCAATTTGCCGCCAAATAAAGGGTCCCTATAATTATTGAATAGTTTTATATTAAGGTTTAAGCTTTCAATTAAAATCTCAGGCATTATTTTACTTCCTGCACCAAACATAGTATCTAAAGCAATTTTTGGTTTTACAGTCATAATTAAATCTGTATTTACTATTTGAAGCAACCTTTCTTTATAGCTGCTGAAATCAGAAAGTATTTCGATATTACTGTTGGGACAATCTGTTTTTTGACAATATTTTGCATTTTTATCTGTCAATTGCCGCAAGTTTTCTTCTATTTCTTTCGTAATCCCATCTTCGGCAGGGCCTCCGTAATAAGGAATAAATTTGATCCCGCTGTATTTAGGCGGGTTGTGGCTTGCAGTTATCATGATTGCACCACCAAGATTATGATGTAATGTCATAAATGCTGTAAGAGGTGTCGGTACTGAAATATTGGATAATAAAACTTTAAAGCCCATTGCAGCAAGTGTTCTGGCTGAATGTTCTGCAAAGTATTCAGACAAGAACCTGTTATCAAATCCGATGAATACACCTTTTTTATCCAGGCTGTTATTTTTTAGATATTGAGCAATTGCCCTGCTGACAAGTTCTACATTATTGAAAGTGAATTCATCAGCAATTACTGCCCTCCAGCCGTCTGTACCAAATTTTATTTTTTTTTCTTCAGGCATTTTTTATTTTTTCAGTGGTCGGGATGAGAGGATTCGAACCTCCGACCCCCAGTACCCCATACTGGTGCGCTAAACCAAGCTGCGCCACATCCCGATTCCATGTAAGATTATTTTAAGATAATAGATTTTATTAGTAAAGTAACATTAAACATTAATAAATCTACAGCATTTTTTTAATGTGTTTGGACGTCTACCAAATACTTTTACAACATTAAACTTATGATTTAATCTTTCAGGTCAAACTTCCGACCTGAATTTTCTGGTCATTAGTTTATTTACTGAAGCGGATGGACTCAGGCCATTGTAAAGGATTTTATATACTATTTCTGTAATAGGAGCTTCTATATTATTATTTTTTGCTATTTCATAAATTGCTTTTGTAGTATTTATACCTTCGGCAATCATATACATACTTTCAATAATATCATCGATACTCTCACCTTTTGCAAGTCTTTCGCCCACATTTCTATTTCTACTGTTTTTACTTATGCAGGTTGCAATTAAATCACCCATACCGGCGGCACCGGAGAATGTCTGAAGATTTGCACCGAAAAATTTTCCTATTTTACCGAGTTCGTATAATCCTCTGGTAATTAACGATGCCTTTGCATTTGCTCCATAACCAAGTCCATCTGAAATACCAGCAGCAATAGCGATAATATTTTTTACAGCCCCTGCAATCTCGACACCGACTATATCTTCATTGGTGTAAACTCTAAAATAATCAGTAAAAAAAACATTTTGCAGATATTTAAGCAGTTTTTTATTTGTTGATGAAATTACTGATACACTTGGAAGTTTATTTACAATCTCCGCAGCTATATTGGGTCCTGAAAGAACTGCAATTTTATTTGACAACCTTTCAGGAACACATTCCTTTATTACTTGCGTTAATCTTAAGTTTGTTCCAATTTCAAAACCCTTCGCCACATTTATAACAGCTTTTATTTTTGTAGAATTTTTTAATAAGTCTTTGTTAAAATTTAAAATTATTGTTCTTATTGTGTGGGATGGTAAAGCCAAGATTACAATTTCTGAATTTAAAAAAAGTTCACTGCCATCAAATACACCAGTTACATTTTCGGGTATAACAATGTTTCCGGTATATTTGAAATTTGTTCTTTTTTCTTTTATCTCTTTTAATGTTGACTCGCTTCTGGCCCATAATTTAATATCAAATCCTTTTTTTGCAAGCATTATCGCAAGCGTAGTTCCCCAACTTCCTGCCCCAATAATTGAAATACTAATTTTTAATAATTTTTTATTTTTGTTCATATATCATAAAGAAGTTATTGGTATTAAAATTTAAATTTGAAAAAAATTGGTGATCCGGTAAAGCCGAATTCTTCCCTGATCCGGGATTCTATAAATTTTTTAACATTGTCCTTCTTTTTGATGTCCATATTTGAAAAAACTAAAAATCCCGGTGGTGAAACCCTGATTTGCTTGATAAACTTAATCTTAAATTTTTTTTCTTTTAAATAAATGGCTTTTTCCTGTTCAAGATTTTTAAAAAGCTGCATTAATTTATTATCTGTTACTCTCTTATTTCTTTCTTCAAGCAAAACATCTATCATTTCGAAGATTTTATCAATTCCTTTCTTATTTTTGGCACTTATCTGCAAGAATGGAATAAATCTTGCAAAGTAAAGTTTATCATTGAAACTATAAATAAGTTTTTCCAGAATTTCACCATCTACCAGATCCATTTTATTGAATAAGATACAAACACTTGCACCTTTTTCAATACATAATTCAATAATTCTTAAATCCTGATTTGTCAGCTCTCTTGTAGAGTCTATTAAAATAAGGCTTATATCAGATTTTTCAATTGTTCTTAAGGTTCTGAGTTTACTGTAATATTCCAGGTCTTCTTCTTTTAATTTATTTTTTTTCAGCCCTGCAGTATCTACAAATCTATATTTTTTACCAGAGACATTCACTATACTGTCGATACTGTCTCTTGTGGTACCTTCCACTTCATCAACAATAACCCTGTCTTCATTTATAATGTTGTTGAAAAGTGTGGATTTGCCAACATTCGGCTGTCCTAATATGCAAATGCCCGGAGTTCCCTCGTCATCTGTTTCGGTCTCAATCATGTCTCTGAATCGCTCTCTATATTCTTTGATAATAACAACAATTTCATCCAATAAATCTCCTATATTTAAGCCATGAATTGCAGAAATCATTATGGGATATCCAAAACCTAGTTTTAAAAAATCTTCAGTATAATAACTTCCTGTCTGATTATCCCATTTATTTCCGACAAGGATTATTTTTTTATTTGTTTTTCGTAAAATAACAGCAATTTCTTCGTCCAGAGGTGAGATCGGGAACTTCAGATCAACAAGAAAAATAATACCATCTGATTCTTCTATAGCTTTAGTAGTTTGTCTAAAAATTTGATGTGATAGTTTTTCTTCTGATTTTAAATCTATTCCTCCCGTATCCATCATATAAAATTCATATCCGTCCCAGTCAGCCATGTAGTACTTTCTGTCTCTTGTGATCATTGGCTCGCTATGCACAATAGCTTCGGTACTACTGCATATTCTATTTATTAAAGTAGATTTACCTACGTTTGGTTTGCCTATTATTGCTATTTTCGGAATATTTTTCTTCATAACTGGCAATTTTGGATTATTTCTTTTGTAAGCATAAAACCATTTTCTTTTATTATTTTTATTTTCCTGTTAAAACTTTTAATTGTATCTCTGCTGATATCGTCCAGGGTATTGCCTTCAGAATTAAAAATACATTCCGGGATTAATATTTTACTGAATTTTTCTAAATTCTCTTTCTCTAAGCTTTCAATAATATCTTCTCCGGTCAGCAGTCCGGTTACTTTAACGTTTCCGCCCAATAAATCATTTTTTACAGCTAGAATTTTAACATTAGCGTTATTATATCTTTTTTCCAAAGATTTTAATTTATCTTTTATAAGCTTCAATAATTTTTTAAGTATCACCTCTCCGTATTCGGAAGTTATAACAAGAATACAGCCTCTTTTTTTTAAATAATTACCGGCAACTTTACTTTTCTCAAACCAATTTTCAGCTTGTTTTAGAAAGTCCACTGATTTACCAATGCCATTTTGAATCTGGTAAAATCTCCCATATGAATTATACTCAGGAAAATCCAGGTCTGCCATTATATAAAATTCATCAGACAGGAATATTTTGTTACAATTTTTATCAGATTTTCTATCACTTTTAAAATTTTTCATAAAATTGATTAATGCCAGGCTTCTTTTTTTATCAAAACCAGTCAAGTCATTTATTTTATTATATTTTGTAATTCCAACAGGCACCATACCTATGGAAAGTATATTTTTAAAATCAGATACCAAGCGGCTCAAGCTTTTTTCAATGTCTTTGCCGTCATTGATGCCTGGACATAGAACGATCTGAATATTTGTTTTTATCCTGTTTTTATCAAGATCTGCCAGGCTATCTATAGCTCCCATATTACAGGTGTTGCCAAACAATTTATTTCTAATTTTTTCATCGAAGCTGTGCAAAGATATATGTAACGGTTCAATCCTGTATTTTATTATTTTTCCAAGGTCTTTTTTACTTAAGTTGGTTAGAGTAATAAAGTTGCCGTGCTTGTAAGATTCAAGATAGTCGTCATCTTTTATATATAATGTAGGTCTTAACCCTTGAGGCAGCTGGGAAATAAAGCAAAATATACAGTTATTCTTGCAAGTTTTTATTTTATTCAAAATTTATTTTCAATAAATTTTTTAACTTCCAGTATATCCTGCTTGGGTGTGGATGCTCCCCCGCTAATTCCAACTTTTTTAATATCTTTCAGCCATTCTGTTTTTAATTCCTTATAATTTTCAATATGATAGGTATTCTTATTTATTTTTTTTGAAATTTTAGCAAGATGTGTGGTATTAGCGCTATTTTTACCTCCAACAATTACCATTATGTCTACTTTTCGTGCAAGATCCTTGGTAGCATCCTGTCTGTTGCCTGTTGTATTGCATATTGTATTTTCTACGAGTATTTCTTTGCCTATTTTAGTCAGTTCCGAAACAATAGCCTGTACATTTTCCAGGGTTTGAGTTGTTTGAACAACTACACCAATTTTTTCTTTTTTGTCTATAGAATCTAAGTCACTAAGATTTTCTACAACCAGATATTGGGAACCTTTTGCATGATTTTTAATTCCTATTACTTCCGGATGTTTTTTATTGCCGATAATTATTAAAAAATATCCTCTTTTACTAAGTGTACTTGCTTTAGCATGGGCATTTTTTACAAATGGACATGTCGCATCTATTATTTTTATATTTCTCGATTTTAGCCTGTCAATAATATCTGGCGGCATTCCATGGGTTCTGACTATAAAAATACTTCCAGGTTCTATATCCTCTTCTTTATCAACAAATTTTATACCTTTTTTAGAAAGCTCTTCAACCACACCTTTATTGTGAATGATTTGTCCCAGACAATAAATTTTTACATTTTTATTTCTATATTTATTTAGAGTATTTTCTGCTATATCCAGAGCTCTTTTTACTCCAAAACAATATCCTGAATTTTTTGCAATTTCTATTTCTAAGCTCAATTTTATTCAATCCTTTTATAAAGTTCCTTGATTGAACCCATTGTTTTATTTAAAATTATACTAATTGCAGTTTTATTATCGTTTTCCTTGATTATTGACCTTGTATCAATCAAATTACCATAGATTATTTTTACTTTTGGAAAAAAAATTCTTTTCCGGGGTTTTTGAATGATTTTATTAGTCCCACTTAATGCCATTGGCAATATCGGGCTGTTACTACTCAATATCGATATTAATCCGACACCTTTGTGTCCATCTTTAATTATGCCTTCTACAGATCGTGTGCCTTCCGGAAACATTGCCAGAACTTCGTCAGAATTTAAAATTTCAATAGAACTTTTAATTGCTTTTCTGTCTAAAGAATTTCTATTTACAGGAAAAGCATTTAAAAATGATACAATTTCACCCAATATCCTGCTATTAAATACTTCTTTTTTTGCCATAAAGTAAACATGCCTTGAAAAATATGCGACAATTATTAAAGGATCTACATAACTTAAGTGATTTGAACATAGAATCAGCCTTCCCTTTTTAGGTATATTCTCATATCCGGATAATTCAACTCTATATAATATTTTAAACAAAATGGTTAGAATTAATTTAAGAAAAGAATAAAGCACGTGGAATGCTTTGGAACGTTTTAACTTAATCTTATATTCTTTCATAATAAAATCTTTTTATCTTATCAGCTACTTCTTTTATACTCATATTTGTGGTATCAATCACAACTGCTTTTTCAGGTATGATAAGCGGGCTGTCTTTTCTTGAACTGTCAATCTTATCCCGGCTTGATATTTCCTTTTTTATATCTTTTTTTTCTATTAAATGACCTTTCTGTTTATTTTGCAGGTTTCTTCTCTTTATTCTCTCTTGAAGGCTTGCAGTAAGAAAAACTTTTAGTGTTGCATCCGGACATACGACACTTCCCGTATCCCTGCCTTCAAGAACTGCATTTCCGTGTTCAGAAAGTTCGCGCTGCAGCTTTACAAGATATCTTCTTATGCCTGAAAGACGTGAAACTATTGAGACTGCTGCACCAACTTCTTTACTTCTTATTTCATTTGTAACATCTTTACCATTTAATCTGACAATCGTATATTTGCTCTCGTCAGCCGGGTTGTTTTCAAGTTCAAGACTGGATTGTCGAGCAATTTCAAGAATTTTAGTTTCGTCTTCAGGATCTATATCGTTTTCCAAAGCCAGCAGGGTTATTGTCCGATACATAGCTCCGGTGTCAATATAATTAAACCCAAGGTCTCTTGCCAGTAGCTTTGCAATTGTGCTCTTTCCACATCCGGCAGGACCGTCGATTGTTATTATTTTATCAGGAAACTGCTTTTTTAAGTTCATATTTAAAACTTGGAAAAGAAGTGCCTATACACTCCGAATCTAATATTTTTACTTTTCCCTTTGTTTTTAATGAAAGTATTGCTAATGCCATTGCAATCCTATGATCTCCGTTACATTCCAGAGAACCATCACCT
>Ga0172371_10013842_pt1 | contig 10459 bp, 10 predicted proteins | sample Lak12m_FD_114543 | JGI IMG/M metagenome (GOLD analysis project Ga0172371, IMG submission 114543) | Freshwater microbial communities from Kabuno Bay, South-Kivu, Congo - kab_022012_12m | ecosystem: Environmental > Aquatic > Freshwater > Lake | place: Democratic Republic of the Congo: South-Kivu... | reverse complement strand
TACAGGACCAGGGATCTTTCGATACTCAATAATGCACAATGTGCATGCGGCAGAACGCACAGCAGGATGAGAAAACCGATGGGCAGGACAGATGACATGCTGATAATAAGAGGAATTAACGTGTTCCCGTCACAAATTGAAGAGGTCCTTATGAAAGTAAAAGAAATAGAACCGCACTATCTCATTGTTGTAGACAGGAAGGATTATCTCGACACAATTGAGCTCTGGGTTGAAGTTTCAGAAGATATGTTTTCGGAAAAGGTAAATGATCTCGAAAGATTTGAATCTTCGATAGAGAACAAACTTTATACGTCTATCGGTATAAATATAGACGTAAAACTTAAAGAACCAAAAACTATAAAAAGAAGTGAAGGTAAAGCAAAAAGAGTCCTTGACAAGAGAAAAGGGGAAAAACTTTAATGAATAAACAAGAATTTTGGGATCCGGAAATATCAACTGCAAGTCGTGACAAGATTGCTGCCATTCAGCTTGAAAACCTAAAAAAGACATTATGGCATTGCTATAATAACAATGCATTTTATAAAAAAAGAATAGATGAAGCAGGTTTAAACCCTGACAAATTAAAAGATTTAAAGGATATTGAAAAACTGCCATTCACATCCAAGGATGAATTACGTGAGAATTATCCCTTTGGTCTGTTCTGCACCCCACTCGCCGAAGTTATCAGGGTCCACGCTTCTTCGGGCACAACGGGCAATCCGACTGTCGTCGGTTACACAAGAGAAGATCTTGAGATGTGGGCGGATAATCTGGTTCGAATAATGTATGATGTCGGGGTAAGAAAGGAAGATATTGTCCAGGTCAGCCATGGATTTGGTTTTTTTACAGGCGGTTTCGGATTTCAGCATGCAGCTGAAAAACTTGGTGCGCTTGTAATACCGATTTCAGCAGGAAATACCGAACGACAGATAAAAACAATGGCTGATTTTCAATCAACCGTACTTGTATGTACGCCATCTTATACCTTGCATATTGCAGAAGTTGCGATGAAAATTGGAATGGATTTGAACAAACTGAATCTGAAATATGGTTTTTTGGGCGGGGAGCCATGGACCAAATCCATGAGATCGGAAATTGAGAGCCGTACCAGCATGAAAGCTTTTAACAGTTACGGACTTAGCGAAGTTATAGGCCCGGGAGTTTCATGCGAATGTCTTGCTCAGGACGGACTCCATATAAATGATGATAATTTCTTTACCGAAGTTATAGATCCTGATACAGGGAAAACTTTGCCTGCAGGAAGCAAAGGCGAGCTGGTCTTTACGTCTCTTACGAAAAAGGCATTTCCGGTACTGCGGTATCGAACAAAAGATGTTTCATATCTGATCAATGAGAAATGCAGCTGCGGAAAAACATTTACAAGAATGGCAATACCTATGGGCAGAACTGACGACATGCTAATAATCAGAGGAGTTAACGTATTTCCATCTCAAATCGAAGAAGTCATTTTTAAAATAAAAGATCTTGAGCCCCATTACCTGATAGTTATTACCCAGGAAAATTATATGGATAAGATAGAAGTTTGGGTTGAAGTTTCTGAAGATATATTCCACGAAAAATTGATGGATCTTGAATTTTTTGAGAAATCAATTGAAAGCAGGCTTTATTCTTCCATAGGCATCAGGATAAAAGTGAGCCTTAAAGAACCAAAAACTATTGCCAGAAGCGAAGGTAAGGCAAAAAGGGTTTGGGATCGAAGGCAGGAAAATTGAGTGTTGTTAAAAATAAGGTAAGAGGATTAGTTACAAAAGAAATAAAATATATTTCCAATCTTTTCCCCTACAATATAAAGAAGTTTTTCGATCCAAATCTGATTTACAGTCAGAATATATTAACATTCTTAAACAACGATTATCCTGCTGATTCAGTATTTTCCCCTGACTACTTATATAAGCTGACAAATCTGCTGGCAGGAATTGAACTAACGGCAATCGGTGCAAATGTTCATAGCTTTAATGCTAAGGATTTCATGTTGCTGGCGGACGGCAGAAAGTTCAGCAAGAAAAATGAAAAGTCTTATACTCTCAATCTTTTATTTGGGGATATTTTTTATTCGAGGGCAGTGGTCTATTTTATGGAATATGGAGATTTTTTAATTTTTAATGGAATACTTGATTCATTGAAAGAGGCACATAAAAACAAACTTCTTTTTCATCAACAATTAGTTGAAGCAATAAATAAGAACATAGTTGAAATGATAGAAAAATTATTGGATGAAAATCTTGATTTAATAATTGGCATAAATTCACTGTTGAAAGCTTCATTCATTGTAGGATGGGCACTGTTTGCAGATTGTGAAAAGATAAAGTTTCCCGGAAGCATTGTAAACAAGCTGATAATGATAAAAGCTTATAATGATCTTAAAGAGTTTTTCAACCAGCTTCCCGAAGAAGCGGTCAGTCTTAAAAGGTTAAAAGAAATAAGCTCCCGGAAAAATTTTATTAAAGACGAATTAAATGATATCATATCGAATTTGGAACCTGATTGGCTCAGGGTAAATTTTAAAGTTTTGAGAAGGTCCTATTTATGAAATCTGACTTAATATTGGTGCATGCGCCCAGTGTTTATGACTTCAGAAAAAAAAGCATAATGTTTGGTCCAATGAGTGACCTTGTTCCCTCTACCCCTATTTTTGAGATGTACCCTATTGGATTTTTAACAATGGCAAACTACTTACTTAAAAGAGGAGTGCAGGCAAGAATAATAAATTTAGCCTACAGAATGTATCAGGAACCTGAGCTGGATGTTGAGAAATTCATAAAAAATCTTAAATGCGGTGCCTTTGGGATCGATCTCCATTGGCTCCCACATTGCCAGGGTTCTACGGAGATAGCAAAAATAATAAAAAGATATCATCCTGACACCCCTGTAATTTTTGGCGGTTTTTCGGCATCTTACTTTTATAAAGAACTTGCAGAATTTCCGGAAGTTGATTATATCATCAGGGGAGATTCCACTGAAGAACCTCTATATAATTTGATAAAAACAATCAAGAGCGGCAGTCTTGAAAACCTTGAGGATATTCCAAATTTAGTATGGAAAAAAGACGGAAAGACTGTTTGTAACCCCATAAAGTGTATTTCTTCCGATCTGGAAGAAATAGATTTTGATTATAGTATAATGTTTAAAGAGGCACTCCGGTATAAAGACATAAGAAGTCTGGTTCCATTCTGTGACTGGTTTAAGTATCCTATTACAACTATTCCCGTAATAAGAGGATGTAACCGAAACTGTTCTAATTGCGGTGGTTCCAAATATGCATTCGAGATTTTTGCGGAAAGGATAAAACCGGCATTCAGAAGTCCCCGAAAGCTTGTTGATGAGATAAAAAAAATTGGAAGATTTATAAATTCCCCGATATTTTTACTAGGAGATTTAAACAGTAATGGCAGACAGTATGTGGCGGAATTCTTTGAATGCGCAAAACAGCTTGATAAAAACTTGCAGATATTTTTTGAATTTTTTGATCCACCCGGCAGGTGGTTTTTTGACGAAGCCGCGAAAGTATTCAATAATGTTTGTTATGAAATTTCGCCTGATTCTCATGATGAAAAAATCAGAAAGATAATGGGCAAGACTTATACAAATGAGGAACTTTTAGCAAGTATAGAATATGCCCTTTCAAAAGGGGCACTAAGATTTGACTTGTATTTTATGACAGGATTGCCTCATCAGACAAGAGAATCCATACTTGATACTGTAAAGTTTTCGAAAGAAGCGTATGAGAGGCTGGGCTGGGACAAGAGGTTTATGACATTTATTTCACCTATGGCACCATTCCTGGATCCGGGAAGCAGGGCATTTGAAAATCCTGAAAAATATGGTTACAAACTGCTTCGTAAAACATTAAAAGAACATATTGAAGCAATTACGATGCCCTCCTGGAAATATATCTTAAATTATGAAAGTGAATATATCAGCAAGGATGAATTAGTATATGGCACATACGAAGCCGCACTTGGCTTAAACAGGCTGAAAGGTAAGGCAGGCTCGGTAAGTGACAGAGTAATGGCTGACAATGAGGAAAGGACACTTAAAGCTGTTGAGATAATGAAGCAAATAGATGAAATAATGGAAATAAAGGACATGGGTACCCGGAAAAAGAAACTACTGGAACTGAAAGATAAAACCTACAGTTACAGCCTGTCCACCGTATGCGAAAAAAAAGAACTTGAATTTCCGTTTTCAAATAAAAGCTTTAAATGGTTTGAAATTTTCAAGAATTCTATTGGTATAAAATAATCTTAATTTTTTAAGGTTTTTAGTAAAATTATCAACAATAACTTATTATCAAAATGAATGACAAGCCTGTTATCAGTGCCGGATTTGATTTTTTAAAAAAAGACATTGTAAAACTAGAAACTTATCTTTTAGATTATACTGACAGCCTTAATGGAATACTTCGCGAAACTATAAGGAATACTCTTATTGTTGGTGGAAAACGCATAAGACCTATTCTGTTCTTGATTTGTGCCAGAAATGAAAATTACAATATAGATTATCTGCTGCCGGCAGCCGCATCAATTGAGATTATACATACCGCATCGCTCATCCATGATGACATAATTGATGAATCAATTTTACGGAGGGGAAGAAAAACAATACACAATGCATATGATAAGGATACGGCAAAATTTGTAGGGGATTACTTATTCACTCACACATTTTCGATTCTAAACAATTATGAGAATCGGGAAATCCTTGAGGAAATGTCATCTGCCGCCCAAAATCTTGTAAAAGGTGAGTTTGGCCAGTTAAAGACTAAAAGAAAATTAAACCAGAGCGAGCAAGTTTATTTTGAGAAAATAAAAGAGAAAACTGCTTCACTTTTTAAAATAAGCTGTGTTCTTGGCGGGATACTTTCCAAATCTAATCAGAAAGATATTGATAATATGAGACATTTCGGGGAATATGTAGGGATATCTTTCCAGATAAATGATGACCTTATTGATATAGATATCAGCAACTCCGCGATAAAGGTCGGAAAACCCATAGGAAATGACTTAAAACAAGGAGATATCACACTTCCACTGATATATGCTCTAAAAAACTTTAAATTTAGAAAAGTTGCCGAATCAGTTTTGTGCAAAGATAATATCAGCGATAATGATATAAAAATAATTTTTGAAATGCTTATGCAAACCGGAGCCATTGAAACTGCCAAAGATAAGTTTTCATTTTATCTGGAAAAAGCCGGTGAAATCGTAAACTCGATCGAAGGTAAAGAACGAAGAGAGGGGCTTGCCCGGGTTGTTGAATCTATCAGGCAGGGCAAAGGTATATTGATTTAGATAAATAGCCCCATAGAGTTGATTTATATGAATAATTTTTTAAAAATTCTTCTTGAAGTAATAGGGGTAACTATTCCTATTTTTGCAGTAATAGCTGTTGGTTTTTTCGTTAAAAAAAAAGGTATTATCAAGGATCAGCATGTCCCTGTTTTAAATAAGTTAACTTATGATTTTGGTCTTTCTTCTTTGGTTTTTTTAAATATTACTGAAAATAAACTAAAGGAAATATTTGATGCAAACATTTTAAAAGTAGTTTTTCCTACTTATTTTCTATTTTTAATTTTTGTGTTTTTATCGTTTTATTTTTTGAAAATTAAAAACAAAACAAAAAGTGCCGCAATTGTTTCTGCTTACAGATCCAATATGGCCTTTATCGGAATGCCGGTACTTTTATATGCTTATGGTTCTTTAGCAACAGCAAAGGCAAGTATCGTAATTGCCTGCCTTTTACCGTTAAATGTCATATCTACCGCATTGTTCTTCAAGCTTTTAAACATACAGGATAATGAGGACCGTAAATCAGGCATAAAAAAACTTTTAATTGAGATTATTACAGATCCGGTAATAATTGCCGTAATAGCGGGCCTTATAATTTCTTATTTCAGTTATGAAATTCCTGCACCGATCTTTAAATTCTTTGAAATGTTGTCAGGAATAGCAGTGCCTCTGGCACTTATGTCAATTGGCGCCTCATTCAGATTTTCTCATATTAAGAGAAATATAAAGTATCTTTCACTGATAAGTTTTGGAAAATTAATACTCCTGCCATTCCTTTCATTAGTTTTCAGTATTTTTATCTTTAAAGTCGAAAGCCTTGACAGGGATATAATCTGTCTCCTTTTTGCCATGCCCCTTGCGGTGGCCACTTTTATTCAAAGTGAAAAATATCACTCAGATACCGATTTTGTTTCTTCGGCGCTTATCAGCACAACTCTTATCTCTGCGGTAACCATTACTGCATGGCTTTTTGTTCTGAAGCTGATTTAAATAATAAAATTTACACCAGATTAGGTTACATAGAGTCTGAACCAAACATCCTTCAAATTATAATTTACGAAACATTATTATTTCCATATTCCCGAGGCTTATTTATCAATAATACGGTATCATTTAAGGCACGTAGCCTTTTTTAGGGGTATAACATCTGGTAAAAGAAATAACTTCCCATTACCTTTTTTATATAATTACGTGTTTCATCATATGAAACATACTCTATGAATTCATCAATATCTTTATCTCCCCATGATGATATCCATTTACTCATTGAGCCAGGTCCGCCGTTATAGGCCCCACATGCATAGTATTTGTTCTGGTTAAAGCTCTCAAGCTGTTTGCTTAGATAGTATGCCCCCATTTTTATGCTTGTTTCAGGATCCAGCAGCATTTGGCTGGTAAAATTCGATATGCCTAGCTGGGATGCTATACCTTTACCTGTTTTTGGAATGATCTGCATAAGGCCCAAGGCTCCGGCATATGAACCTGCATCAGGCTGAAATCTGCTTTCTTCTCTGATAACAGCCAGGACAAATAGCGGATCAACGTTGAATTGCCCGCTATATTTATCAATATATTCTTTAAATCCATATGGGTAGAGCAGGTAATAGACGTAATCCTTGTAAGGATTATCAAGATTGGATTTTAGTTTGGAGAAATATTTTGCTATTAATTTCTGTGAATTCAAGTAATCTTTTGCTTCAAGGTAAAGTGTTGAAATTTCAAGAATTCTTAAATTATCATGCTCGAACTCGCTGCTTCCTGCTTCTATTTCTGTTGCTGCGCTTGTATAAAATTCCAGGTTCAGTAGTTCCCTGGCTTTATCTATATGTGTGAATTTGCCATCCTGACTGCTGCCGCTGATGCTGGCAGCAATATTTTCTATATCCTGATAAATTCCAGGCAGCAATGTATCTATATCCGGGTTGCCGGGATAAACATTATTGTCAATTTTTGGAATGTCATATTCTATGCCCATTGATTTTAAAGACTTCTGCGAAGCAAATGTATAATAGGTGTAAGTCTTGCTGTCAATTATCTTTTTATAAATATTTGCCGCAGTTTCATTTTCCCCAAGTTTCTGAAGACATCTTGCTTCCCAGAACATGGCTTCCTCTCCAACCGAAGAACCTTTAAACTTAACCTCCATCCCTCCGAAAGTGTTTTTTGCATTATTATAATCTCCGCCCTTAAATTGTATCCAGCCCAATTCCCAGTAAGCATCTGAAATCTTGTCACCGCCCGGATAATTATTTATGATTTTTTCATAACTTGCTGCGGCGCTTTCAGAATCACCTCTTAAAAAGTATATTCTGCCAATCCTGTAAAGACTATCATCGGCATAATTGCCCTGCGGGTATTTTGCCAGAACTTCATTGTAGTATTTTATTGAATTGTCTTCTTGGTTCAAACTGGTAAAGGCTCTGCCAAGAAAATAGAGGCTGTCATCCGCATAGCTTTCAGACGGGAATTTTTCATAGCATGAAATAAGCAGCTCTGTGGATTTTTGATAATCTCTCAAATTGAAATGGCACATTCCCAGCTTGAATAAAGTCTTTGAATGCAAAGCTGGAGGAATTGGTGAATTTTTATCTGATTCAATTATTTTATTAAATTCACTGATTGCGCTTTCGTATTGATACAGGCCAAAAAAGATTGCTCCTCTTTCATAAATCTGTTCGTTTGAGGGGGTAAAAGGTCCCGCGAGTTTCCTGTCTGAAAGAGAGGTGATATTCTTTAGTGCATCATCGGCAAATTCATTTTCAGGAAAATTCAGCCATATTTTCTTATAATTTTCAAAGGCACTTTCAAATTTGGAATTTTTTTCCTGGCATGTTGCCAGTTGGAAAAGCCCGTAAGGAATCAGAGCTGATTCCGGGAAATTTTTTACAAAGCTTTCATAATTTATTTCAGCTTCAGGATATTCTTGCTGAATATAAAACAGGTCAGCGTATTCCAGGTTAGCCTTTTCCAAAAAAATTGAATCAGGATATAAATTCTTAATCTTTGAGTAATCTTCTGCGGATAAATCATATTTTTCCTGCATCAAAAGGCTTTTGGCAAGGTAATAATTTATATGGTCCGAAAGTACCATGTATGTATCTTTGATCTTGTTAAAATAGTATTCTGCCGCCAGGTAATCGCCTTCTTCAAATTTCTTAATTCCCTCAGAAAACAATTCTCTCTGTTTTGTAATATCGGCAGCATTGGTGGAATTACCCGCATTAGTTGAACCAGTAACATTATTTTCCTGGTTTGCACCGGTTTCATTGCTATTGCCTGAATTGTCGGAACCTTCCGATGTGCCGGCAGAAGTCATATCGTCAGTTGAGCCGGAAAAAGATGTGCCACCCGTATCCGTACTTTCCTGTATTGATTCCGGTGAAGGATCCTGAATATCTTTTCCGGATTGTAATGTTTTTTTAATTGCTGCGCAACTTGACGTCCCGAATGTAAAAAAGCTGATTAAAAAAAATATCGAAACTATAAAACCCGCAAGCTTCAAAAAATTTTTATTTGGCATTTTTATTTAGTGCATATATTATTCTGTTTCTATTAATATTGTAAGGAAATTTTACTTTATTAATATTTTAAAGTAAATGAAGTATCTAAAGAAGTATATAGATATTATTGGTTTTACGGCAGATATAACAGCCTGGTCTACAGTGAAGTGGTTCGAATCTTCTCTCCCCAGCCAGTTCGGTATGCATGTCATATAAATTTCAATAGATAGTGGGCAACCAGACTTTAAATTAATTCTTTTAATTCCGCTTTATTTATACCTGCACTTTTTAAAATTGTAATACAGGTGCCTATTGGTAAATCTCTTTTGTGAAATGGAACAACAACTCTTATTTTTGTTTCAGGTTGGTAATAAATATGATGACTTCCTTTGGTTCTGTCCAGAACAAACCCTTTTGATTTTAATATCTTGATAATCTTGGCTGATGTTAAAATAGGTAAATCAGGCATTCTCACTTACCGTTAGGGTGTACTCTAATATATTTTCTTCAGTAGGTATATCTTCACCATGAGATTTTAAACTCTCAATATATAATTCTATTGCTTCTTTTGCATTTATTATGGATTCATCAATTGTTTCACCATAAGTAATACAACCAGGAAGAGAAGGGACAAGTACTGTATATCCGCCGTCAGGTTCCATTTTCAATAGTATTTTATAATTTAATATCTTCACTTTTTTGCTTTCAGATTTTTAAGAATTTTAATAATCATATTATGCTATTGTTTTATTCAAAAGTAAAATAATTAAAGCATTTTACCCGCAAATCATAGTTCCGGTATAAGAATAATCTTATCTGAACTTAGAATCCTGGTTCTAACAGTTTACTATGGCCAGCCACAACAAGCATCACAAAAAATGATCACTCTCCCTAATTTGATGGGAAACCTAATTGCACTGTTTAATGGTGATATTTAATTAAAGATAATACTCATTTTATATTTACTAAAAAAGATATTAGTACTATGCTGCTTTTTTAATTTTAATCTGGACACCTGTAAGAATTTCATCTTTTTTTATTTTAAATATTTCTTCATCTTCTGCGTCAACTCTATGACCTTTAAAGACTCCACCTTTTTGCAGAATAAAATCTGTATCTTTCATAATTAGGTTGCCAAAAAATATTCCAGTTGAGGTTATCTCCACTTTCCCTGATGCTATTAAATTACCTATTAACTTACCTTCAATTAATGCATTTTCAGTTTTGATGTTACCCTTGGCAATTCCATATCTACTAATTATAATTCCTTCTTTAGATATAATTTCTCCAACTAATAAACCTTCTATTTTGGTGGCATAAGGTGAATACATTCTGCCTTCTAAATGTATTCCCTCACTGATAGTAGTTATTATTTTTTTTAGTTTCATACTGTTAAACCTATTTCTATTTTTTATGAACCTTTAAAGCTCTCTCATAGCATTCGTGAGATTCTCCAAATTGTCCATGTTCAACAAGAACTGCTCCTTTGTAATACCATGCCCTGTAATGTAATGGGTCAATCTTTATAGCTTCATTAAAGCAATCTAATACTTTTTTGTATTTTCCAAATTTATCAAGAATAATACCTTTGTCGCACCAGGCATCCGCAAATTCTGGGTTAATCTTTATGGTTTTATTAAAGCAACACAG
>Ga0172371_10013841_pt1 | contig 10460 bp, 11 predicted proteins | sample Lak12m_FD_114543 | JGI IMG/M metagenome (GOLD analysis project Ga0172371, IMG submission 114543) | Freshwater microbial communities from Kabuno Bay, South-Kivu, Congo - kab_022012_12m | ecosystem: Environmental > Aquatic > Freshwater > Lake | place: Democratic Republic of the Congo: South-Kivu... | reverse complement strand
GGGGAACTTGGCGTTGACGATTCTATGTTCTTTTGCACCGCCAGCCTGCTCGATTATTTATCACTTGATAAAATGAAACAAATTCTTACGACCCAGGAGCCGCCGGTCGCCGCGAGAACACTCAAAGACCTGCTGCTCGAGGCCAGTATTAATACCGCTTTTGCGGCCATTTTAATCAAGCTAGCAGCGCAAATTAACGAGATAAAAGATAAGCAAATTGAGCTGCCCCAGCGTTCGCTTGAACACCTTGTGGTCACAGAAAGAGCGACCGAATCATACCTCTCCCCTTCCTTTAAAATTAATCTAAAAAAATATTCTGCCTCGGTCCTTGACCAAGGTAAAAAAATCGCCGGCCTGACCGCCACAAGAATCAACTCTAGAATCCAAAATTGGTACACAGAAAAACAACGGATAAAGCTAGCCAAAGAATCGCTCGCGGGCGAACCCGAGCTCTTGCTCGAACAAGAAGAAAGAATCAAACCGATCTACCTTGAGCCATCATCTGATAAACCAATAGCTAAAGCGATCATTATCAGTAAAACCATCTACTATTCAGCTGTTAATTTCAGCCAAAAACTCTATGCGGCTTTAAAACCAGCCGCGATAAAAATTTGGCTATGGCTCAAAAAATTTTCTGTTTGCCTCTATTACCTCATTACTAATAAAAATAACTTACGCGTCGCTACCTACCGATCAATGTACCGCGACCTTATCGGCTGGATCGCTCACTGGGTAAAAAAAATCAAGCTCATGCCGCGGACAAGCCAGATTCTCCTCGCGGCCATCTTGGTCGTCGCCGTAGTCCTTGTTTACAGTGTCGCCGCTATGATTGAGAATAAAGGCAACGAGCAACAACTCTCGCAATTTAATCAAATAATTGAGGAAATTAAAACCAAAAAAGATCTGGCTGACGCTAGTATTATCTATAAGGACGAGGATAAAGCCAAAAAACTGTTAAACGAGGCCGAGGCCCTGATCGTTCAGCTCCCCAAGAGCAATCGCCAAAATAAAAAAATCGCCGATGATTTGGCGGCAGAGATTGACCAGAAACTAACTGAGCTACGGCATGTTTATGAGGTGCCAGATCCGATCGAGGTAGCCAATTTAGCTAATGCGACTGAGGCGCAATACGATCTTGATGCCGGCAAATTAATCCTAACTAAAGACAAAATTTATTCATTCAATAAAAAAGATAACACGATTTTCCAAATTAATGTATCTGATCGCAATAGCCAAAAACTAAATCTTCCCTCCCCCACCAACGGTCGATTTCAGCTCGCCGATTTTAACGCCGACGATAACTCCATTATTTTCTATCACGACGCCAACGGTCTGGTAAAGCTTGGCCTCAAAGCCAAACCAGAAGAACAAAAAATCGTTAATCTGGAAATTAATCTGAGTGGGCAGGAAGGCAAGATTACAGCCCTAGCTACCTATGGAAATAAACTCTACATCCTCTCCGCAGGAAATAATCAAATTTATAAATATTCACCAATTTTAACTGGGTTCGGCGGGCCGACCAATTGGCTCAAACGAAGTGACCACGATGTTAAAAACGGCGTCTCTATTGCGATTGACGGCACGCTATATCTCCTTGAATCAAATGGTAATATCCAAAAATTTGCCTCGGGCATACCGCAAAAATATGAGCTTATCGGTCTTGACCCGGCACTAAACGCGCCGACTAAAATCTGGACTAATGAAAATTCCGGCTTTCTCTATATTCTCGATCCGGCGACCAAACGTCTGGTGGTTTTCAAAAAAGACACCGGCAAGCTTATCGCTCAATATACCTCGCCCAAATTTGACGCGCTCAAAGATTTTGCCGTGAACGAAAAAGAAAAGAAAGTTTATATCCTGAACGGCAATATCGTCTACGGCCTCGTGGCCAATCACCTCTAAAAAATCTTATTTACTATTCAAAAACACCGCACTAATTTATAAACAGCGCGGTGTTTTTATATTCTTAAATACTATTAACCTAATTTATTTTTTGGTTAAATCCTTAAAATTTTCTAAATCCATCGGCGATATGGAAACAATAAATCTTAAAGCTCCGTCTTCATCCGCACCTTCTAATTTAGTTTTTGCCGTACAAAGCGCCTCTAAAACTTCGGCGTGTCTCGGCGTCTCAATAATTTTTTTTATTATCGCCTTTTCTTTGTCTCCGACTGACCATAAATATTTTTTAACCTTTTCAATTCCACTTAATATACAAAGAAGCTCCTCACTGCTAAGATCGTTTAAAATTCCGAATGCTTCCTTTAATTCATTATTTGCCCTATCTTTCGAAGAAATTAAACCCTCTGGTCCTTTTTGTCCGCTCATATTTTCGTTAAATTTAATTAATTAATAGCAACCTGAATATATTTTACCCCCCCCTATAAAATGTCAAATTTATTTTATCCACAATCAAAAAAGGCCCCCGAAAAGGCCTTTTTTGTTATTAGTCCTAAAATTTTACTTCAGTGTTATCTTGCCGCCGGCTTCCTCAATTTTCTTTTTCATCGCCTCGGCATCGGCCTTGGCCGCGCCTTCCTTAATCACTTTCGGCGCGCCATCAACGAGCGCTTTCGCCTCGCCGAGACCGAGACCGGTCGCTTCGCGAACCGCCTTGATCACGCCAATTTTATTCTCGCCCGCCGCGGTTAATTCCACGTCAAAAGACGACTTTTCTTCCTCGGCCGGAGCCGCCGCGCCAGCAGCCGGGACGCCAGCCATCGCCATCATCGGCGCGGCAGCGGAAACACCAAATTTGTCCTCAAGAACCTTTACCAATTCGGAAAGATCTAATACGGACATCTTTTCGATTTCCTCAACTAAACTTTTAAATTTAGCTGGAACTTCCACTACCTTTTTTTCTTCGTTTTCCATAATATTGTTATTTATTTGTTATTTAAATTTTTTATTTCTTCTCACCCACCGCCTTCAAAACATAAACCAAACCGCGCAGATTGCCTTGAAGCACATTAACAAAACCGGAAACCGGCGCCTGCAATGTGCCGACCAGCTTCGCCAACAGTTCCAGTTTGCTCGGCAGCTGGGAAAGATTAATCGTCGCTTTGTCATCAATCAATTTCTTGTCTAAAATACCGGCGACAAATTTCAGTGCTTCAAAATCCTTCGCAAATTTTGCGATCATCTTGGCCGGCGCCACCTCATCGGTCGTGCTCGTCACCACCGCGATCTCGCCGCCAAGACCGGAAACATCTACGCTTTCCAGGCCCGCGTCTTTCATCGCCCGTTTCAAAAGAGTTTTTTTGGCAACAATATAATCAATTCCTTCTTTGCGGCAAGTATTGCGCACCGCAGTCGCGTCTTTTACTTTCAGACCGGAGAAATTAATAAATACCACGCCTTTGGCCGCGGCCAAATTATCGGCGAGTACTTTAACTTCCGATTCTTTTCGTTGTTTTGTCTTAGCCATAAAATTATTTGCTTTTATACTTTAACTTAATTTTCTTGTTAATTTTTCTAAAAATCGTTTTTCTATTTCCCTTGTTTTAAAATTCCAAGTTACAAGTCACAAGTTCCAAATAAATTCAAATGATTAAATTTTAAATTAAACTGCCTTTCGGACTCCAAATTTTGAGCTTGGTTTGAACTTTGGATTTCAAACTTTGAACTTAATTTAAATATTTTAATCACACTGATCAGCTAATCAAAGCTTAGGTAATTTTCTCAACAAAAAACTGTGGCTCAGCACCACAGACAATATATTACTTACACGCGATTAAAAAAATCAACGTTTTTCGCCTCGGCAGGACTTATTGATTGCCCGCTGTCTGTGGCTGATTTAATTGCGCCTATATCCTATCAAACCTCTATAAACTTGTCAAGGTTATTTTTCAATAATCGTTCCGCGAAATTTCCTACCATTTAGATATTTCTTAAAATTGGCTAATCCTCGCAAAATTATTACTTTTAGGCCAATTTTTTGCGCTAATTGGCTCGCTACGGGATCAAATGGCAGATTGGCCCCGGGCACCCATTTATTGCCCACAATCCGCCGAAATTCACGCCAGGAGAGCGTTTTAAACGGCCGGGCAGCCTTAAACTTCCGCGGGTCCTTATCATAGACCATCTCAACATTAGAAAGGTTAATCACCTCTTTCGCGCCATATTTCCATGCCAGCATAACCGCGTCATAGTCCGTGGAAAATCCCGGCTTCCAGCCGGCGGCAACAAGGATTGATTTTTTCAACGGTAAGACTTTCGTCGGGTTTTTATTTATCTCCGGATTGGCCTCGTCCCGAAATATCGTTCTAATCAGATGCGCGTTCAGCCGCGTGCTGTGTATCCCGAGCCAGTCCAAATCTTCCACGGCAATTTTAACCACTTTTTCCGCCGCGATCTGATATACTCGCGCCGGCTTTCCCCCGCCGCAAACGATAACAAAGCGATACCCGCGCCGAATAAAATCCAAAATCAGCGCGCGAAATTTTTTTAGAAACGCATAGTCAATCACGCCTTCCTTCGGCGCGATGATTGATCCCCCTAGTGAGATGACGATTATTTTTTTAGACATAAATTATTTTATTTTTTTCAGCTCCAAAATCTCCTTTTCCCACCACTCTTTCACCGCCTTAACATGCGCCTTTGGCCCGGCTTTTCTTAAAAATTGAAATTTTTCTTTGAAAAACTTATGATACTTTTTAAAATTTCCTGGCCTCTTTAGCGCCCATAAATCATACCTCAGAATCACCTGCTCTTTTTTAGCCAAAAACTCCGGCTCAAGATATCTATTGGCCGACACATCAAAATCAACGGGGATAATTTTCAAGTCATATTTCACGGAAAAAATTTTTCCAGCTAAAATTCTTACTCTCTGCGCTCGGGTTTTTTCGCAAAAAATAAATAAATTTGCTTTGTTTATCTTTTTTTTCTTCAAAAGTTTTTGGCAACCCAAGAAATTTTCCAGGGTAAAAATTGATTTATTCTCGGGCATAAAAGACCAATCTTTTGTTGTTTGCTTCAGGCCGGGACGTTGACTTAATTTTTTTAAAAATTTTACCATTTCCTCGCCCTCCATCCGACGATAAGGCGGAAAACAATCTGTCCGCCCGCCGCTACAAATAATCAACGGCCGGCTGTCTTTATTTTCCACCGCAAAATCGTAAATCCGATTAAAAACCATCTTGAGATAAAAATTATAATTTTCATCCCGAAAAATATTCTTTGGTATGCCGTAGCCAAAAACTAAAAAAATATTTTTCACGCCAGCCAAGGTCATAAGTTTATATTAGTAATTATTCCAAGTATTTCTGCTTATTTGCTATATGCTCACTATATGTCCGGGAATAAATCACCTGCTCGTCCGGCGTGGTCAAGAAATACCAATAGTCATTGGCCTTGGGGCCAACCACCGCCTCGATAGAGTCCAGTCCGGGGCTACAGATCGGGCCCGGCGGCAAACCGCGATGGGTATAGGTATTATATGGCGAGGCAACGCTGATATCATCGGCTGACGGCTGAAGCGCGCCCTTGCCGGTCACATAATTCACGGTCGCGTCGGACTGAAGCGGCATACCGATAGATAGACGGCGGGAAAAAATATCGGCCACGAGCCGACGATCAACCGGGGTATTAACTTCCTTTTCCACCACGGAGGCAAGTGTAATTATTTCGTATAAATTTTTGTCCTGCTTTTTTAACTCCGGCATAATCGTCGTGGTCTTCGCCGCGAAATTATCCAGCATTTTTACCACGATTTCCTCAGACGTGGAATCAATATAGACACGATAGGTATCCGGAAAAAGAAATCCTTCCAGCGTTTTGCCCCAGACATTTTTTAAAAATGGATATTCCGTCGCATATTTTTCTTTGTACTTGGCCGCGTTCGTCGCCTCGGTCTTAAATTCCCCGGCGGTGATTATCCCCTCGCCCGCGAGATAATCGTCAATCTGCGTGATCGTCCAACCCTCAATAATTTTTATTTCCCGTTCCCGCGAGATCTGTCCATAGGCCAGCATATTACCGACCTCACGCAGGCTCATGCTCTTTTGCAGTAAATAATCGCCGGGCTTGAGCGCGCGATTTTTATGGAAAAGGTAGAAATACATTTTAAAATTGGCGGGGCTGTGAATAAATCCTTCGTCGTATAAATTCTCGGCCACCTGTGAAAAATTATCCTCCTTGTTAATTTTAAACAGCTCAAAATTAGCCGACTTATTTTTATCCGCGGAAAAAACATCACTCAAAAAATAGCCGGCGTAAATAATTACCACGACCAAAATTAAACTCAAAATTATTTTACTTTTTCTCATAACAATTTGATAATCTAACAATGTAATAATTTATCAATTTAATCCCTCCTCAACCACATCTCTACAAAAAACTATTTTTATTTTTTTCTTCCAATTCCGAGACGATCCTTTTCACGTCCTGCGACCGCCCTTTTGGGCAGACCAGAAGCGCGTCCGGCGTGTCCACAATAACGAGATTATCCACGCCAATCGTGACGATTATTTTCCCTTCCTGGCCATAGATTAAAGCGTCGTTCGTATCAATCCCGACCCAGTCACCCTTAACCAGATTTTTATTTTCATCCACGGCACCAGCCAGCTGATCAGCCAGCACATCCCAGGCGCCGATATCACTCCAGCCAAAATCGCCCTTGATAATCAGAACCTCGTCCGGATTCATTTTCTCGGTGATCGCGTAATCAATCGAAATCTTTGGCAGGGTGACATATTCCGTTTTAACCGCGGAAAAGTCATTTTTCATTAGCGCCTCGCGAATTCGCGCGAGCCCGGCGTAAATCTCCGGCGTGTATTTTTGATAGGCGGAGAGAAATCGCGCCGGCGTCCACATGTAATAATTGCCGTGCCAGAGATAGTTGCCGTCGGTTAGATATTTTTTGGCGGTTTCAAAATTCGGCTTTTCGGTATGACTTTTAAATTGGTAAACCTCGACATTATTTTTCTCCAAATATTTATCGCCAATCTGGGTGTAGCCCAGAACCGTGCTTGGGAAATTCGCCGGAATCGCGATGTCCATCATCTTTCCCTCTCGTCTTATTAATTCCTCACCCACCTTGAAACAATTAAGATATTTTCTAACGTTACCGACATAGTGGTCCGATGGAACAAAAACCATCGGCTCGTCCGGCGCGATAAGCGACAGAGTAACGGCAACATAGCCCATCGCCGGACCGGTATCACGTTTCTCCGGCTCAACAATAATATTTTTGTCCGGAAAATCCGGCAATTCTTTTTTTAGTAGCGGCAACAGCTCTTCGGTGATAGAAATATAAATATCATCGGGAGAAAAATCATCGCGGAATCGATCAATGGTTTCGCGTAATAAAATCTTATCGCCAATGATTTTGGTAAATTGCTTGGGTAAATTTTTCCGGCTCATGGGCCACAGACGCGTCCCGCCGCCGCCGGCCAAAATGACGATTTTCATGGGATAGGAATTAAAATATTGAGTGTAAAATTTAAAATTTTAGAGCAAAGAAATTATAGCATAATTACTCCTTTTTAGGAAAAAATCGCTTAAAATAAAAAAGAGGTATCCTGCAAAACACCTCTTCCGCCGTCCTTTCCACTGGCGGATTCAATTGGTGGCGATCATCACTAAGGAGAGCGCGACTTTTTGGCAACTAAGACAATTACCAACCGCTCTTTGATGAATGGTAACCACCATGTTGTGCTTTGACGAATGGCTTTCCCTCTTCCCCGGAATCGCCGCCTGATCGGGCGGATCACGGACAAATCCCTCGCCAAGACCCCACGGGAAATGTCCGCCAGATGCATCGATCATCCTAACTTCCATTACTCTATGTCCCATACTATCCTCCTGTTTTCTCCCTACGGCTCTATCTTAGAAAATAATTTGATTCCGTGCAAGGTCGTCCGATTTTCGTTCATCACATCGCGATAAGCGCCGCGCGGAATAACGATACACTTACCCGCGCCAATATCATAGACCTCGTCATCAATCTGCACCCGCGCCATCCCCTGCAAAACGCCAAAGATTTCTTGCCGCTCTTCATCCCGCCGCAGACCGAGCCGCTCATCGGTTTTTAAAGAAAAATATTCCGCTTTCAAATTGCGGGCGGGAAAAATTTTGATTATCTGATCAATTTTTTCAAATTTTCTGATAATTATTTTATCATCCCCTTTTGTTCTCCGCATAAAAAACACAAGAAAATTAGACGTAGCGTGCTACGTCTCTACGCTAATAAATAAATTAAAATCGCCAACCCTAAAATAATCCGGTACCAACCAAAAACCTGCAACGAATGCTTGCTTAAAAATTTCAAAAAATATTTCAAACAAAAATAACCGACTACCGCGGCGGTTAGAACTCCGACAATCCAAACTCCCCAGTCAATCGCCACGCCCGCGCCGGACAGGTCGTGAAACTTCTTTATTCCCGCGCCAAGAACCGCCGGAATAGACATAATAAACGAGAAACGCGCCGCCGTCTCACGCTTTAATTTCCGACCCAGGCCTGCTATAATGGTAATACCGGATCGAGACACTCCGGGGATGAGCGCGACGGACTGCGCGATACCGATCACCACGGCGTCCAGCCAATTTAATTCCCCCATTTCACGCTCCCGCCGGCTATATTTTTCCAACAGAAAAAACAACAAACCAACAACGATCAGCATAAAAGCAATTGATGAGGTTGATCGAAAAGTTGCTTCCAGCCAATCACCGAAAAAATAACCAACCACGCCTGCCGGGATAGTTCCAAACACGATTAACCAAGACAATCGCGCTTCAAAATTATTTTTCAGATCAAAGTTGGTCAGCCAACGAAAGAATCCTTTTGTCAAAATCCAAATATCGCGCCAGAAAAAAATTACGAGCGCGAGAAGCGTTCCCCAATGAAGCGCCACATCAAAACTCAAATCGTCGGCCAGCTCGAAATGAAAAAAATCATGGAGAACGGCCAGATGGCCCGAGCTGGATATCGGCAAAAATTCCGTAATCCCCTGCACCGCTCCAAAAATAATCGCATAAAAAAAATTCATAAAAAAATTAAATCATTAAAAATTATCATTTTGTCACCCCTATTAACGCGTTCAAGGGATTACTCCACTTCGTTCACCCCGGTCGGAATGATAAAAGAATTAAATAATTAGAAATTCACTAAAAATTGAAAAATAATAATTAAAAATTGTTATGTCTTACTGGCTTTTTATTCTTCCCATTCTCGCCGCCATCATCGCTCAACTAATAAAAGCTTTAATTGAGCTTGGCCAAGGCAAATTTTCTTGGCACCAGCTGATTAACTACGGCGGCATGCCATCGTCTCACGCGGCAATTGTTTTTGCGGTCTTAACCGAGGCGGCAGTCGTTGACGGCTTTGACTCGATCACCTTTGCCATTGCTATAGTCATTACGATTCTGACCGTCCGTGATGCTACTGGCTTTCGCCGCGATCTCGGCCGCCACGCCGAAGTAATCAACCGGCTGGAAAGCGAGGCGAGTGACATTGACCAGCCGAAATTGCGGCACCTGGAAACCAAGGTCGGCCATACTCCCTTGCAAATCTTCTTTGGCGCGCTCGTCGGCATTCTCATTATCCTCATTGCCAATCAGTTCATTCTCTTATAATTTTCTCGCTATCATTATAATCAAAAACTAAGCAACTGATAAACCAAGCAACTAATTAACTACTTCTGACAACCGTCACAATAATGCGTTCCCCTTCCATTTAATTTAATCCGCTCCACTCTTCCACTGCATCGCAAACACTTTTTCCCCTTACGACCATAAACTTTAAGATATTTTAACATTTCACCCGGCTCACCGCTAGTCCGTACATAAGTATCGGCCGAGGTGCCCTTTTTGCTAATCGCCAATTTTAAAATTTTAACAATACAAATAAACAACAATCTAGCATCTCTCTGGTTCAAGCTCCTGGCCAGCCGCCAAGGCAAAATTCTGGCACAAAAGCAACTCTCGTCCGCGTAAATATTGCCGATTCCCGAAATTAATTTTTGATCAAGCAAAATCTGCTTGATTTTTCTTTTGGGATAACGGGTTAAAATATTTTTGAATTCTAAAAAATTAAATTTTGCGCTCAATGGTTCTACGCCAAGCCCTCCAACCAATTTATCGACTTCTGATTTATCAATCATCTTTAGCCAACCAAACTTACGTAAGTCGTTAAAAAACAACTTTGAGCCATCGGCAAAAGAAAAAATCGCCCGCGTAAATTTATTAGGCAGATTGTCCAGTCCGCCTCTCTGGGGATGTCCGCCAGCGATCTTCTTTTTATTCTTATTCTCTGGTACGAAAATCAGCTGACCGGTCAATTTCAGATGTATGATAATAAATTTATCTCCGCTCAACTTGAAAAATAAAATTTTGGCATGTCGCTCTACCGCCAAAATTTTTTTATTCAAAACTTTTTTACGAAATGACGGCAAAGAATCCGGGCGAATCATTTTTAAAAAATCCACCGAAAAATCTTTGATGATTTTACCGGCCACGGCC
>Ga0172371_10013840_pt1 | contig 10460 bp, 10 predicted proteins | sample Lak12m_FD_114543 | JGI IMG/M metagenome (GOLD analysis project Ga0172371, IMG submission 114543) | Freshwater microbial communities from Kabuno Bay, South-Kivu, Congo - kab_022012_12m | ecosystem: Environmental > Aquatic > Freshwater > Lake | place: Democratic Republic of the Congo: South-Kivu... | reverse complement strand
GGGCCGGTCGGCGTGGAGGCCGTGGCCCACACCATGAACTTTTCGGCCGACACCCTGGTTGATGAAGTCGAGCCGTATCTCTTACGGAGCGAACTAGTTGTGCGGACCCCGCGGGGCCGGAGACTAACCCCGGCGGGGTTTGAGCACCTCGGTATCCCCCCTACCGGGGAATTGCCTGGACCACAGCGAAGCCTGTTTCCGTAGGTGGTTGTCAGGAAACGGGGATTCGAAAAAAGGGGCCTGGCTTCATGGCGCAATCTGTTGTGGCGTAAGGGGAAACGTTGCCGCCACGGGGATCTGTCCCCTTTTTCCGCGCAAGCCGCAACCGAGACTTCCGAAGTCTCGGAGACTTCGGAAGTCTGCCCAGCGTGCAGTCGCAAAAGGGGACAGGCACCGTCGCCATAGACCGCATTGGCACAGACACCGCACAGAGGCGACGGAGCCAGTCCCCTTTTGCGCCGACATGGGGCTGTAGTGCCCAGAATGTAGACAGAATCGGCAATTTTCGTATTCTCACCCTATGAGGGGTATTGTTGTCCGAAGTAGGACCATTATGATGGTTGGTTAGTTGGCGCTTTTCTTGGCTGGCGTTCGCCGCCGAAAGGAGTCACGCCATGCTCGCCATTGCTCCGGGATGGGAATTGAAGGTAGACCGCGGGCCGAACTGGCTGTGGGTGAAGATCGAGCGTCCCGAGCCCTATTGCGTCGACACGCCGCCGCTGGCCGACGAAGTCTGGACGCAACTCGATCGCCACTTCGTGTACCGGCTGGTCCTTGAAATGGACGACGTCCAGATCCTGGACAGCTACTTGATCGGGCAACTCGTGCTGCTGGACAAGCGGATCCGTGAGCACGGCGGGTTGCTGCGGCTGACCGGGATCAACTCGTTCAACCGCGAGATCCTCCGGACCCACGGACTGGATGGCCGGTTCCCCATCTACGGCGACCTGACCGATGCCGTGATGGGCGCCTGCCCGCGCAAGCCCCGTTAGCCGTTTCCGAGCCAAGCGGGCATCTGCCCGGCGGGCGGGAGCTGGACGATCCATGCCTTGGCGACGCTCGGCAAGGCCAGCACCTCGGCGAGGGCTTCGGCCGAGGGCTGGGCGTCGAGCGACAAAACGCCGATCGCCTCGCCGCCCGGCTTGTTCGTCTCTCGACCCACCGACATGTGGGCGATGTTGACCCGGTGCTTGCCGAAAATGCCCCCCACCTGGCCGATGACGCCCGGCACGTCGCGGTGGATGAACATCATCAGAATGCCGTCGAGGTAGCTTTCCAGCCGGCATTCGGCCTTCTGCACCAGACGCGGCATGTTGTTGCCGAAGAGCGTGCCGGAGGCGATCGCGGTGCGGTTCTCGCTGACCACTTCGGCGGTGATCATCGAGCTGAAGTCGGTCAGATCGCTGGACCGCTCTTCCACCAGCTCGATGCCCCGCGCGCGGAGCGACACTTCGGCATTGACGATGTTCACCGGCGACTCCATGGCGCGTTCCAGGAGTCCCGCCGCAAAGGCCGCCGACAAGAGCCGGGTGTCCTTCTTGGCCACCTCGCCGCGATAACGGAGCTTGCAGGCGGTCGGCGGAGCGTGGTCGACCTGGGCCAGCAGCAGACCGAGCCGGTAGGTGAGGTTGAGCCAGCCGCGGAGTTCTTCCAAGGTCTTCGGGTCCAACGGCGACATATTGACGGCCTGGCGGATCGCGCCGGTGGTGAAGAAATCGACCAGGAGCTCGGCGGCCTCCACGGCCACGTTCGACTGGGCTTCCTCGGTGCTCGCGCCCAGGTGGGGCGTGCAGAGCACGTGCGGCATCCCGAACAGCGGGCTGTTGGTGCAGGGCTCGGCCTCGTACACGTCGAGGGCCACGCCGCCGAGTTGTCCGCTGGCGAGCCCTTCGGCCAGGGCGGCCTCGTCGTAGATGCCGCCGCGGGCACAGTTGATGAGGCGCGCGCCCTTCTTCATCAGTTTGACTTCTTCCGGCCCGATGAGCCCCTTGGTTTGCTCGTTGAGCGGGGTGTGGACGGTGAGGAAATCGACGTGGGGGAGCAATTCCCGGGGCGAGCCCATGGTCTTGACCCCCAGCTCCTTGGCCCGCTGCGCCGAAAGGAAGGGATCGAAGCCGAGCACCTTCATTTCCATGGCCAGGGCCCGCACCGCGACCGCCTGTCCGATGCGGCCCAGGCCGATGATCCCCAGGGTCTTGCCGGCCAACTGGGTGCCCATGTAGTGCTTGCGGTCCCAGCGGCCTTCTTTGAGGCTCTGGAAGGCGGGGGCCGTATTGCGCGCCAGGCCGAGCATCAAAGCGATGGTGTGCTCGGCGGTCGAGATCGTGTTGCCGCCCGGGGTGTTCATCACCACGATGCCCTGGCGCGTGGCGGCGCCGGTGTCGATGTTGTCGACCCCGACTCCCGCCCGGGCAATCGCCTTCAATCGGCGATTCCCTTCCAGGACCTCGGCCGTGATCTTCACTCCGCTGCGGCAGATCGCCCCGTCGGCCTGCAAGAGGGCGTCGCGGAGCGATTGGCCTTTGAGCCCGGTGCGGACTTCCACCTCGATGTCGCCGGCCGATTCCAACAGAGTCAGTCCTTCCGCAGACAATTCGTCCAGAACAATAACCCGTGGCATTCCTGTCAACCTCACTTTGTTTGCCGGGACCTCTGGAACATGCCACTATCCGAATAGATAGCGATCCATGTTCAGGGCCGCGTGAAACACACCCACAATGTCGATGTTGCCATCTGCCTTATCTCGGCCATGTCGCTATCCTGCGATCCATCTCGTCGTTGCTGATCGTTCGCCCGGCGTCCGAATCAGCAAGGCCGCGTCGGACCATTAGTTCCAGGGCAATCGCCCGCACGATCTCCTCGTAGGAGCTATCGTCCGGCTGGCCCGCCACGATGGCCATCACCTGGTCTTTGGGCAGATCATTGGTCGCTGTCATGCTTCTATCACCCTTCACGCGAACGCCGTGCCGACGCCGTCTCTCGGGCCACGATCCGGCCTGGCAAGCACCTCGCTGGCGGCGGCGACGGCGGACCCTAACTTAACCGATTGGCCCATCTCCACAAGTACCAGTTCCATGGCGGCAAGCGCCGCGAGGATGTCCAACTCGTCGATCGTCCCGAAGTGGGCGATACGAAAGACCTTCCCCTTCCATTGGCCCTGCGCCCCCGCCAGTTTGACCCCGAAGCGGGTCTCCAGCCGCTTCAAGAAAGCCTTGCCGTCGACCCCTTCCGGGAAATACGCGGCGGTGAGGCTGTCGGCCGGCCGGGCAGCCGCGAGTTTCATCCCCAGGGCCTCGATGCCGGCCCGGGTCGCCCGGGCCAAGAGCTTCGCCCGGGCCCAGACCTCCTCAATTCCCTGGGCCCGGATATCGCGGAGCGACTGCGCCAAGGCCGCCACCAAGGGAATTGCCGGCGTGTAAGGCGTGTCGGGCTCCGTCAGGGCCTTCCGGTAGGCCATGAGGTCGAAGTAGAACGCCTGCCGGTCGATGGCCTCGATCTGCCGCCACGCCTTCGGGCTGACGGCCACAAAAGACAACCCCGGCGGGCCCATCAGTGCCTTCTGAGACCCGACCACGAGCAGGTCGATCCCCCAGGCGTCGGTGCGGCACTCGATGGCCCCGGCGCCGCTGATCGCATCGACGACCATCAGGGCCGGCGTTGCGGCAACCGCCCTGGCGATGCCCTCGATGTCGTGCCCCACTCCCGTGCTGCTCTCCGAAAGCGTGGTGTATACGGCCACGGCGTCGGGATGCTCGCGGAGGAGCCGGGCTACGTCGTCGGCCGAGAAGGCCTCGCCCCAAGGCACCTCATGCCGCACCACGCGAACGGCGAATGCCTCGCAGATCAACCGCCACCGCTCGGAGAACTTCCCCGACTCCAAGACGATCGCCGTCCCCCCGCGCGGCACTACGCTGGCAACCGCCGCCTCCATTGCGCCCGTGCCGGAACTAGTGAGCAGGAGCACGTCGTGGCTAGTCTGGAAGACGTACTTCAGGCCGTCGAGGACCTCGGCAAGAACGCGGCGGAACTGCTCCGTCCGATGGTGCCGGGTCTGGCGAGCCAGCGCAAGGCGGGCGTTCTCGGGAACTTGCGTCGGACCGGGGGTCAACAATCGGTAGTTTGCCATGCCACGCCGATCGCGAAGGGCTCAATCGCAAAGGCCGCCGCCTCGTTCCGCCGGCGACCAGACCGACAAGCAGCCCATTCTACCCGGATGCGCGGGAAGTGACGATGGGATTGCCCGCTTGTAGGTCAGGCTTTCCAGCGTGAGTGTTCGACCGTCAGGCTAGAAAGCCTGACCTTCGGGCCAGAGAGGTTCTGCTCAGCGGAGTGGAGACGAGCCCCGCGACACGGTTTCAGATACACCGAGCGAGGGGGTGCCTGCATACGCGCCGCCGACCGACGACTGCAAAGCCGCGAGCCGAGACGCTACCTCAGGCTGGAAACGGTTTGCCGACAACGACTGCTGGTAGTTGCTGAGGGCCTGAACTTGGTCCCCCTCTTGCTCTCGAATCCGTCCCAGGGCGGCAAGCGCCCGGGGATTGGTCGCGTCGGCGAGCAAGGCGTCGGACAACTGCTGCTTGGCCCGTTGGCGGTCGCCGAATTCCTCGTAGAGTCGGGCCAATTCGATCTTCGGGTCCGGCGAGTTGGGCCGCCGGTCGGCCCAGGCCTGAAGCAATCGGAAGGCTTCTTCGCCGCGGTTCTGCTCGACCAGCAAGACCGCCAATCCACGGTAGCACTCGCGGTGTTCCGGGTCTCGGTCGAGGCAGAGGTAGTAATATCGCTCGGCCTGGACCAGGTCCGACGCGCGATGGTTCACCGCCCCGATCCGGTGGTAGGAAGCGGCCAGATTATAGTATCCATCGGCATTGGTCGGGTCGTGGTCAATGGCCCGCTGGAACTGCTGCATCGCGTCCTCAACCCGGGTCTGCTCGAACAGGCGCACTCCCTCGGCATTAAGCCCTTGGGAGGAAAAACTGCCACAGCCGGGACACGCAGCCAGGCAGCACGCTCCTAGCAGCGCGCACGCCACGGGCAAATAGACGGGCCGTCTTCGCCAGGCGACCATAGTGAATGTCGACACGCCGCTCAAGCCTCGAATGGCAGTCCGTTGATCGAGCTCAGCCGAACGCGAGAATGCGCACCGGATGGGACGCGAGAGAATACCTGCTCAGTCCGGTCGCTGCAAGACCGGAATTCCCCGCTTCGGGGCATTCGGCTCTGCGGGAGCCACCTTCTCTGGGCAACGCGGTGGTCCGTTTAGGTGGCTGCGGCGGGGGTGATTGCGGTCTCCATTGGGGTAGGAGCGTCCATCTCTTGTGGCATGAGCGACGCAACGGGGGCGACCACCGGACGTTTTTCGTAGCCGAGGTCCCGGAGCACTTCGAGGATCTCGCTGCACGTGGGGAACATCCGTCCGCTGGTGTGTTTGTACGCGTCCAGCGCGTTCATGAACTCGATCTCCTCGACGCTGTAGTTCCGCTCGCAGGTCGTCGGATCGATTTGCCTACGCCGACTCACCTTCTCACGGCGTTCCAGGTGCCGCCGCTCCTGAGCCACCGGCACGGTGGCTTTGCGGCGATCCTCCGCCTTGCGGCGGTCATTCTTGGTCCTGCGGTCGAGAGCCACGGAGCCATTGGCCTTAGCCGAGGCATTGGAGGAGTTGGCTGCGGAGGGTTTCTGTTCGGCGACCGCGTCCTTTGCCTGTCGCGCGTGTGACTTGGCAGAGCCGGTTTTCTTGACCTTACCCACGTGTTCGCCCTTTTTATCTAACCCATGCACACCGAATTTCTTTCCCATTCCACGGAGGTCATCGGAAAACAATCTGGGTAATCTTGGAGGTTCGTGGAAAATATAACCCTGTAACGGCTTCTCCGGGCGGGGTAAAGTTTACTGTCGCCGCAGGTTTGGCGATTGCGCGGTGGTCGGGCCTGGCACATCTGATAGGAACGGCCCAGCCATACCACCCCAGGGGTGGGACGGACTTTCCACGCCGTCGAGTGACCGCCGGAGAAGACGGCCTGGAAAGGCCATCCTACAGAAGATGTCGAGCCCGGCGCCTCGTGACAGAAGGACCGAGAAGCGAAGGTCTCGCTCCGAATCTCGTCATCCCAACCCTCCCCTAGAAGGAGAGGGCATGGCAGATCGCCATTTCAAGGTAGCCCCTCAAGGCTCCGAGGGCCTCTGATCTTGCCCGATCGACTCGGTCACTTCGCGGAAGATCTTGCGAAGCTCGCCCACCGGAACCTCTTCCAACCTTCTTCCGCTTTGGTCGAGCCGCTCGTTGACCTTGATGGCCGTCTCTTGCATGACGGCGTGGGTATCCTGGCTGCCTCCCACCAGGACGAAATTCTGCCCGCGAGTCAACCGGGTGTGCCCATCGTCGTTGTCGAAGGCCAAGCCGAGAATTGCCGCCGATTTGGGCTGCCTGTTGGCTCTCACGCTACGGTTCCCTCTGGGGCGGCCTCTCGTTGCAGGGGGTCGTCCCGGCCAGGGCACCGCGAGGCCATTGGCGGCATGCCCACGTGGAGATTTAGAATCGCCGCAGCAGGTCCTTCAGTCCCCTCGATGCCGCGTCACGGGTACTGGCCGAGTCCGGCTTCTGGGGCTTCGCGGCGTCGGACGACGATTGCGACTGGTCCGCTTCCTCTTCCTTCGGCGTTTCCCGGGCCGTTTCCGGAGGTGGAGGCGTTTGCCCCGTTCCAGACAAGTCGGCGAGATTCTTCGGCAGCATCGTGGTGGTATCGCTGAGCGTGCTGCCGGTGGAATCGTCGAACCATTCGCCGAGGTCCAACTCCCCCTCGCCGGCTTTCGGGCGAGCCGACTGGACCGTGCGGGCCGCCGCCTCCTGGACGCTCTTGACCTTCGGGGCCTTCTTGCCGGCCAGCGTCGGCGCGATCTGGACCTCGAACTCGATTTGCCCCACCTTCAAATGATCGCCCGACTTGATCTCCGCCTCTCCGGCGATCTTCTCGCCGTTCACGAAGGTGCCGTTCTTGCTGTTGAAGTCACGAACAGCGACGAACCCTTCTTCGACCATGACCACGCAGTGGTGCCGGCTGACCAGATCGCTATGGGGCCGGAGATTGCAATCTTCCGCCCGGCCGATGAAGAACTTGGGGCCGGGGATGGGGATTTCCTGACCCGCGTGCTTCCCATGGACGACAACCAGTTTGACTTCCATCGCCTTTCACCACTCCCATGAAACAAGAAGGGGAAAGCGGAGGAGGATACGAGCGACCTCTCATCCGCACCGAGCCAAGCGCCTCCTCCCCATCACCCCTTAGTATGAACGAAATCGGCGAAGATGCAACACGAGACCTGGACATTTTGCGGCTTTTGCGTGATCCTAGCCGGCCTGAGGCGCCGTGTCAAATCGGTCTCCGGCGGTCCCTCGCCCGCGGCTGCGAACCCAAAGTTCGCTCCCATGCTTCTCTGCCACCAGTTGGGCAGCCCGATCCCGCTCGTCAAGGGATAGAGTCTGCTCGACCCATTGCAGTCCGAGCCGCTCGGAGAGCCGCGGGAGCCAAGCGGTGATGACCTGCTCCGGCGCGAGACTTCGTCCGGCGATTTCTTCCAGTCCGGAGAGTTCCGGCGCGGCCTGCGAACGGGCCAGCAGGAGGCTCCCGTGCTGGAGCACCGCGAGTTGGTTCCTCCGCTGCGCGCTGCCCGCCACCTTCACCGGGCCCACGAGCACATCGCCCGGCGCTCGCCGCTGGAAACACAGAAAGGGTTGCACGGTCTGCCGGGGCGAATCTGCCGCAGGCTGAATCGAGGCGTGAATGCCGAAAGCCGCGAGAAGCTCGACCATGGCCCCGTGGACGGCGTCATAAAGCCGTTGGCGGCCGGCGGCTGCTGGATGCCGGGCGGGCACGACCACGGAGTAGGTCAGCTCGACGTCGTGGACGATCGCCCCGCCGCCGCTGATCCGCCGCACCACCGGGCACGACCGGCTCGGCGCATGCTGCTGCCGTTCGTCGTAGGCCTGGAAGTAGCCCAACGACAGCGTCGGCTCGGCCCAGCGATACAGGCGGAGGCAGCACCGGCCCGTGCCGCTCGACCATTCCCACAGGACCTCATCGACCGCCATGTTCCACGCCCCGGCGGCCGGCGGATCGACGAGTAAGCGGCAGGCAATCATGGCAGAAAGGATGAAGGATGAAGGATGAAGGATGAAGTGAGCACGATAGACGCCGGACGCGCGGCCTCGGCCCCGGCAATTCGTCGCGATTTCAGCGGCACTTCATCCTTCATCCTTCATCCTTCACACTTCATCCTTCAGGACCGGCTTTCGCGCCGCGCGGGTTTCGTCGGGGCGGCTGATGGGGGTCGAGTGCGGCGCGTCGTGCAAGAGTTCCGGCGGTTCCCTGACGATTCGCTCGAAGGCTTCCGCCGCCGCGTCCAAGGTGGCCTTGCTCTCGGTCTCCGTCGGCTCGATCATCACGGCTTCCTTGACGATCAAGGGGAAGTACACCGTGGGGGCATGGAAGCCGTAATCCAGCAAGCGTTTGGCGACGTCCATGGCCGCCACGCCGCGCTCGGCCTTCAGCCGGGACGCCGAGGCCACAAACTCGTGCATGCAGCGGTCGCCATAGGGTATTTCCAGGACCCGCTTGAGGCGGCTCAGAAGGTAATTGGCGTTCAGCACGGCATTCTCGGCCACGCTCCGCAGCCCCGGGGCGCCCAGCGTGCGAAGGTAGCAGTAGGTCCGCACCAACACACCCGTGTTGCCGAAGAAGCTCCGCACGCGGCCGATCGACTTGGGGCGGTCGTCGTCGAGCCGGTAGGCGCTATCGTCGTTGCGGGTCACGATCGGGGCGGGGAGATAGGGGGCAAGGTCGCGCGTCACTGCGACGGGCCCGGCGCCGGGTCCGCCCCCGCCGTGCGGACCACTGAACGTCTTGTGCGGATTGAAGTGCATCATGTCGGCGCCGAAATCACCGGGCCGCGTGATTCCGAGGATGGCGTTCATGTTGGCCCCGTCGAGATACACCAGCCCGCCCACCTCATGGACCCGCCGGGCGATCTCGGCTATCTGCCGATCGAACAGTCCCAGGGTGTTCGGATTGGTAATCATGAACACGGCCACGCCGCGGTCCAGCTTGCGGCTCAAATCGCCGAGGTCCACGAGCCCTTCGGCGGTGCTCTTCACCTCGACCGCATGCCAGCCGGCCATGGCGGCACTGGCCGGGTTGGTGCCGTGGGCCCCGTCGGGGATCAGGACCGTGCGGCGGCGATCCCCGAGGTCGCGGAAATGGGCGGCCGCGACCAACAGCGCCGTCATCTCTCCGTGCGCCCCGGCCGCCGGTTGCAGGCTCACCGCGGCCAGACCGGCGATCTCGGCCAGCATCTCCTGCACCCCGTACAGAACGGCCAACAGGCCCTGGAGCGTGGATTCCGGCTGATACGGGTGCAACTCGGCGAAGCCCGGCAGGGCGGCCAGCCGCTCGTTCCGCTTCGGGTTGTACTTCATCGTGCAAGAGCCGAGCGGGTAGAAGTGCGTGTCGACCGACATGTTGAGCGCCGAAAGGTCCACGAAATGCCGAACCAGGTCCGGCTCGCTCAACTCGGGGAGCGGCAGCGGGGCGGCGGCCATGGCGTCAGGCGGGATCAACTGTTCCAGGGGGCGCACCGGCACGTCGCACTCCGGCAAACGCTCCGCCTGCCGCCCGGGCCGGGAAAGCTCGAACAAGAGTTGCGTGGCTTGCTGATTTCGCATGACTGGACGTAGAGAGCGTGTCGGGTTCAGGGTTCAGGGGCCAGGTGACAGCACTCGCGGCCCCCCAAATGCGAAGAACTTCTAGGAAAGCAAGTATAGTGCCTCTTCTCTGTTTCCGCACTCTTCCCGGGCGGAACAGAGAAGAGGCATCATATTCTCGCTCCTGCTACAGGACCAACGCTCCGGGGAAAAACGTGTCACAGGGGCCGCGAGTGCTGTCATCTGGCTGTTCAGGGTTCAGGACTTCACATCAACGTTCTCCTCACATCCTGAACCCCGAATCGTGATCCCTTTGGTTGCGACCATAGTCCGCGCTGGGAATGCTCAATCTTCCAAAGCCGCCGCCAACCGGTCGATCTGCGCCTTGGCGCGTTTCTCCGTGACCGCCACGAGGAAGCAGTCGGCCAGCTCGGGATACCACCGGGCCAACGGCACGCCGGCCAGGATCCCTTGCTCCAAGGCCGCTTGCAGCCGTTGGTCGACACGCCCGTCGGCGGCACGGACGACGAACTCCTTGAACACCGGGCGGTCGAACGCCGCGCGGAGCCTGCCGCCCGAGGTCAGCCGCCCGATCGCATAGCGGGCCTTCTGGACGCACAATTCGGCTACGGAGCGCATGCCGTGCGGGCCCATCGCCGCCAAGTACACCGCCGCCCGAAGGGCGAGCAGCCCTTGGTTGGTGCATATATTGCTGGTGGCCTTCTCGCGGCGGATGTGTTGTTCGCGGGTCTGGAGGGTCAGG
>Ga0172371_10013838_pt1 | contig 10461 bp, 10 predicted proteins | sample Lak12m_FD_114543 | JGI IMG/M metagenome (GOLD analysis project Ga0172371, IMG submission 114543) | Freshwater microbial communities from Kabuno Bay, South-Kivu, Congo - kab_022012_12m | ecosystem: Environmental > Aquatic > Freshwater > Lake | place: Democratic Republic of the Congo: South-Kivu... | reverse complement strand
GTCCCCGCATCGGAGGGATCAGAACTGCCAGCGGCATTTCCATTATTCGTCATCGCAGCGTTTGATAATGTCAAATCAAATCACTTTCTACGTGTTACCCAATAAAAAAAGTGTTCCACCTTCATCCAGAGGATCATTTACATCAAGGTGAAACAAATACCTCGCTCTTTTTACCTTAACTTTCACGAGTATAGCAGTTTGTTCCGCGCTTCGCAACGCAAATTTATCAGCATACTCATTAAAATTTCAAGAGAATAACCGATTATAGATTCATGGTATTACTATAAACAAGATTCTGGACGAATAAACCTGACAGGTCTTTATACCCTGTATTCGGCAAGGCTGTCTTAAGACAAATTAGTATAATAGTGATATCTATTGAAACTTTTGCCCATTAATAATAGTTACGAGAGCGTTATGCCTGTCCCCATCCTATTAACCAAATTATTCACCCCGTCACTCCCACTCAAGAGTGTCGTGCGTCCTCGTTTATTTGAGAAAAAGGTATCTGTCCTCGACAAACCGGGCGCCTGGGTCTTGCTTGCCGGACCGGCCGGGTTCGGAAAAACCACCCTTTTGGCCGAGTTCAAAGAACGTACTCAACAGCCCCTGGCATGGTACTCTCTCGATACGAACGACAACGATCCGATGCGATTCCGGACCTATTTCATTGCTGCGCTGCAAACCGTCTGACCCGGATTGAGAGAGTCCGCCCAACAATACACAAAATAAAGGAGTACTCCCTAATGAACGACAAAATCCTGGTAACGTATGCCAGCCGAACCGGATCCGCCGCAGGTGTGGCGGATGCGATCGGCAAGACCCTCACTGAATCCGGAATGCAGGTGGATGTCCTGCCCATGAAGGAAGTTAAAGACCTCGCTCAGTACTGCGCCGTGGTTGCCGGCAGCGCCATTCACGGACAAAAATGGCTGCCTGAAGCCGTGCTCTTCCTGCGTGAGCACCAATCAGCGCTTTCACGCAAACCCTTCGCGGCTTTCATGGTCTGCATCACACTATCGATGGCCAATGCCAGTCAATATCGCGACGGCCTGAGAGATTGGATGAGCCCTGTCCGCGGTATTGTGCACACGGTATCGGAGGGATATTTCGCAGGCACCATGTATAGTTCCAAACTACCCATCACCCCAAACGGGATGCTGATGCGGCTGGTGGTTCTGTTCGGCCTTTGGAAACAGGGAGACCACCGCGATTGGGCAGCCATCCGCAGTTGGGCGCAATCGCTGCCCTCCAAATTGCTCACAGATCGTGCATGAACATGCCCTGCGTTTACGAGATCCGGGTGGCGGGCAGCCTGGCGGGGGAATGGTCCGCCTGGTTCGAGGGACTGGAAGTGTGCCCTGCTCGGCATCCTGATGAAGATGCATGCACTGAACCTTTACCTTGTTTCGGTAAATGCAATGAGGGCAGAGTGAATCTTGTGGTCAGGTTTTAAATTATGGGTGTTTTTCAAATTTTCCTCATGAAATTGTCATGAGGAACATGCTGATTTTTAAACACTATATGTTTGATGACACTATAATATGGCAATGGAAACTGTAAATCATCCATGAAATTAATCCGAAGCTGTCAGAAAACATGGAATATCTTTTATTTCAGATATCATTTTAAAACAAAGGGGATCCCAATGAAAAAAGCTCTCATCGTGATATGTCTGATCCTGTTTATAAGCGCCTGCACAACTAAAAGCGCTCAAACGCCATTCCCTGCGACAACTGAGACGAGCACAGCTACAAACGTTCCAACAGCCAGCGTGACACCGCAGCCAAGCCCCACGGCCACGCAGGACTACTCCGCGGACTACCAAAAAGTGCAGGCAGATCCATGGACGGCCACCGACGAAGAGAAATCAGGCTACGACGCCTACGTCCGACAGCAGTTGGCGGCCAAAGGCATTAAGAATGCCGGGACGCTTTCCGATTACGACTTGTTGGAAGCAGTGATCGCCTATCAGCAAGTGTTGATCGCCAAGGGCGGACTGGAGAACCCGGAAGATTATCTGGTGGAGCTGCCCATCTCGCTGCACATATTGATAAGAACAGACAGAAATAACCTCATGATTTACCACGATGATGTCGGTCGAACGCGCGGATACGGGGTTGGAAATGAGCAATTAACTGAAGGTTTGCTACAATCTGAACTAAATACATTTACAGGTTTTTCAGTGTACGGAAAAAAATTACTCGTATATACAACTTCATTTTCAATGGTGGGCGAAATGGTCTTTTTATATCGTACACCTGGAATTGATCCAAGCGTCGGAGTTGGCATGGTTTTAAGGATGTATAACGGGAATGATGTTGCATATACGGAAATATTTATTCCAACTTCAACTGCCCCAATCAGTCCGGGAGACCTATGTTTGCACAGGGTTGTAGGCACCTATGAATCCACGATCGCGTGTCCTACAGGAACACAACGAAAGCAAGGGGCTTTGCGCGGATATCGATTCAATTGGGATCCTGCAACTCTTAAAGATCTATTGCAAACGATGGATGAATTAAAAAATCCAAATATCTTGGTAACGATTCCTGGAGATAATAATAAAGACCTATGGTCGGACGGAATAGAAATAATCGATAATATTAAATTTCCAACAGATAATGTACTGATTCTCGATTAGTTTTAGGACAGGTTCGACATGTGAACCCATTCCCCCCACCATAGACGTCCGCGGCTACGGTGGAATAAAAATGTACGAATCAGATATACAATTTCAGCATGTCAGAATAATACAAGGATACAGTTGAGTTCGAAGTTTTAACCCACCCAAGTTTAGTTACAGTGAATAATAGATATCAAGGTAACCTTATGAAAAAAGCCCTCATAGTGATATGTCTAATCCTGTTTATGGGCGCGTGCACAGCCAAAGGCACTCAAACACTAATCCCCGCGCCGACTGGAACGAGCTCGAGTACACCTTTGCCGGCAGCCACCGCAACTCCGCAGCCGAGCCCCACGGCCACGCCGGACTACTCTGCGGACTATCAGAAAGTGCAGACCGATCCATGGACGGCTACCGACGAGGAGAAATCAGGCTACGACATTTACGTCCGGCAGCAACTGGCGACCAAAGGTGTTGAGAATACCGGGACGCTCTCCGATTACGACCTGTTGGAAGCGGTGATCGACTATCAGCAGGCGTTAATTGCCAAAGGCGGGCTGGAAAACACGGAGGATTATTTAGTGGAGCTACCCATCTCGCTGCACGAGTTAATTAGGTCGGATCAAAACAATTTAATTGATTGGCAACGAAATGATAAGAATGGGCTATGGTATGGAATCGGTGACCAGTATTTTGATATGGGTTTCATTAATGCCTTTCATAATGCTTATACGCCAATTTCCTTTTATGGAAAAGATATTGACGGAAATGTTACGAATATAGGTGTGCATGGCGATCTTGCAGTTTTATATAAAACACCTGGTATGCAACCAGATGAGGGAATTGGTGCAGTACTTCGAATGTATCACGATAACAATGTGAGATATGTGGAAGTATTTATTCCAATCACTTCCACGTCGCCAAGTTCGGGGGATTTATGCCTGTATTCGCACATTCGTGAACCTGTTGCTGCAGTCCCTTGCGATGAGGGGGAACAAAGACAACAGGGCTATCTTTTTGGCTACGGGTTTGTCGGTAGGAACCATAGTACAGTAGAAAATCTATTACAAGCAATGCAAGAGTTAAAAACTCCTCATATTCTCGTTCATGCAAATTGGGAGAACGGTTCAGTTTCTTTTTCGGATGGGATCGAAATAATTTTAGCTATTGAAATCCAGGAACCCGATTAATTATTCTCTCTTCATAACTTATAATGCAGATGCTAGGCAAAGTTATTTTTTTAAGTTTGGGGTAAAGGTGATGGTAATGAAAAATGTTGTCCTCGGAATATGTATGATCCTGCTCCTGAGCGCTGTACAGCCATAAGAATTATGGCACCAAAGTTTTCAGGATATTATCCATCTCAAAAGGAAGCCCTTTTTCAGGAGCGAGTACCAGCTCGATCGCGCCATGCTGGCAATGCGAGGCGCAGATGCCACAGCCCATGCATTTGTCCGTGTCAACATGGTTCACACCGTCCAAAACGCTGATGGCGCTAAATTGGCAGAAAGTATTGCAGTCCGCGCAGCCGACGCATAAATCGTTATTCACCTGCGCGAGATACCCCGATGAAGCCAGCATGGGCGTGCCATGCTGATGCGCCTGCATGGCTCCGCAGCAGCAACTGCAGCAATTGCAGATGGCATAAAAGCGTTCGAGCACTGCCTCTTTGAAGAAGGCGTGGTGGACGTGTCCGCGCTCTTCTTCAGCTTCCAGAATGTCGATGGCTTCCTGGCTGGAGATGGCGCGTGAGCGCTGGGGGTGATGCTTCAGCACCATGCCGACGAACGGCTCGCCTATGATCAGGCACACGTCCAGCGGCAGACAGGGATCCTCCCGAGCCACGCGGCAGGGACAATCCAATACGGCCAGGTGATCGGTGTGGTCGAGGATCAATGAGCGCGCCAACTTGTAGGGAATGACCTTCTCCAGGTCTTCGACACGGATATCCTGCTTCACACTCACCAACTGGCGTGCGGTGCTTAGAGGCACCACTTTGCCGTGATAGGTATCGGCAAAGGTGATCTGGTCGTCACGGACCGGGCGGGGCGGGAAGATGCGCTGGAAGAATCCGATCAGCGCCGCTGCGAACCTGCCCAAGCGGTTGGAGCCGGTGGCTGTTGCGATGTAAAGGTAGGGGAAGCGCAAGTAGAACCAGCCGTGCAGTTTTTCACTCAGCGGATAGCCCGGGATCCGCGCAGCTTCCTGCCAGAATCGGCGGGTTGGATTCGTTTGGGTCATAAAGGGACTCCTTTTTCTCATCTTAACACACAACCCCGTCACCCGTTGCATCTAATAATGACGAAAAAGTGGCAAACCTGAACCTAACAAAAAAGAGCCTTTTCGGCTCTTGTAGGTGACAACCTTTCGGGTTGCACGCAACCCTTCGGGTGTTCGCTTCGCTCATCACCCCAGGGGCTCGAATTACCCCCCGAAGTGAGGGCCATGAAACTGAATTTTTTAAATAAAAAGAGCCATTAATTTGGCTCTCATAGGTGACAACCCTTCGGGTTGCACGTCTCACCAGAGGCTCGATATATACGCCCTATGGGTAACCCTGAACCTACTTAAATAAAAAAGGTGATCCACCAGGGGCTTGAAATACACCCTTTTTGGGTGCGCTGAACCTGATAATAAAAAGAACCCTTCCGGGTTCTTACTTAGGTGATCCACCAGGGGCTCGAACCCTGAACCTGCTGATTAAGAGTCAGTTGCTCTACCATTGAGCTAGTGGACCAGCTTCGCCGATATTATAACCCCAAAAAAAGACCCCTGTCAATGTGACAGGGGTCCAGCTTAGAGCTTTTTAATCCACCAGACCGGCAAGAGAACCCCTGCCCGTACGGTGTTACTTTACGGCGTACAAACGACGGTCACGGTGGTGGAACCAAACCCCTGGTGGTTGGGGTAGTCGTTGTAGAAGGAGATGGTCACGTCCTGTGAAGCAGGCACCGCAAAGGTATAAGCCGAGGTGGTCATCGTCCCGGCTGCCGTGAAAGCCAGTGAATAGGTGGGGGAATTGCCCAGCGAAGTGACGAAGTAATAGGTGGCTGTACCGGCCGACTTGGAGGTGACGTTGGCGGTCACGGTGATGCTGGAGGACGCGCAGGGTTCGGTGGCTGCCGTGGCCGAGGTGGTGAGGACCGCGTTGGTGATGGCAAAATCTTCCTGCACGATCACTTTCACCCAAAAACTGCCCGAAGAATCCTCGCCGATGCCGAAGTTATCCCCGGAGTCGGTCTGCATCATCCACTTGCCCTGATAGGTCTTGGGCGTTGAAGGCGCAACCAGGTCCACGGAAACGTCGATGCTCTGTCCGGGCGGCACTGCCAGCCCGATCATCTTGGAGGCCGGTCCGCTCATGGCATCACCGCTGACAAAGACCAGCTTAAAACTCGGCGACCAGGTACCCGTACCTGTATTGGTCAGCTTCCACTTTTTTGTAAAGCTGGCGCCCGGTTTGACGACCGTGTTATCCGGATAGGTAACATCGATGACGTTTCCGACGCGATAGGTGGGCTTGGGTGTGGAAGTGGCTACGGATACGACGGTGGCTGTTGCTGTGCCCGTCGGCAGCATTTGTGGTGTATTGGTGGCAATCATCGGCGCCGCCGGGGTGCTGTTTACTGCGATCTGCGTTTTCAGGGCGTCCACCGTCTGTACCACGATGGTTTGTTGAAGCGAAACGTCGTCAATTTTGTTTCCTGCAGTCAGGTTGCAGCCCACCAACCCCAGGCAAATAACCAATATTGTTAACAAACTTAGAAAGGTTGCCGTTTTCCTCATTGGATCTCTCCTCTTGAAAATCTTCCCCTATTATAAAAAGAAATGCATCAGAATTGACGGATGGTTTTTCTGAAAAAGAAACTGGTCAAAAGCGCCAGGAATACAACCCCTGCGCTGATATAAACCATGGCCGGCTCACCAATTGCCGAAGCTACGTTCCCTGCCAGGAAGGAACCGATCGTGGAACTGCCAAAAAAGACCAGCACGTACGCGCCCATCGCCCTGCCGCGCAGCAGGTCCGGCACGTAAGACTGGATCAGGGCGTTGCTGATGTTCAATACCGACATCATGCCCCAACCCATCACCACCATCAGAGTCAGCGAAACGGGAATATTTCTTGCCATCCCAAAACCCAAAAGGGCAAAAGGCAGAACGTACCAGCCTGCCATCCACAATTTTCCGCGCACCTGCCGTGACCCAATGTAAGCGACCATCAAGGCGCCGATCAAAGACCCCGCTCCCCTGGCTGAAAGGAGCAGTCCGTTGGTGCGTACGTCCCCGCCCAAAACGGACACCGCCCAGGCCGGCACCAGGGTGAGCAGACTGAAACCAAAAATCGACAGGATGCCCACATAAACCAGGATGATCCTGATCCTGGGTTCCTGTATGACAAACTTCAATCCTTCTTTCAGGTTTGTGAGCGGCGACCCCTTCAATGCGATGGTCTGCATGGGTTTCATCTTCATCATGGCCAGCGCACTGATCACCGCGATGAAGGTGATGCCATTAATGGTAAAACACCAGGCCGGTCCAACCCACGCATACACGATAGCCGAGACGGCCGGGCCGATCACAACGCCCAGGTTAAAAATGGAACTATTCAGAGCAATGGCGTTCGCCAGGTTTTCCCGGTCCACCATTTCGACAATGAAAGACTGGCGGGCAGGCGCGTCAAAGGAATTGGCGATGCCAAGCAAAAACGCCAGTACGATGATGTGCCAGGCCTTTACCCAGCCAGTAAAGGTCAGCCCTGCCAGGATGAAGGCCAGCCCCATCATGGAAGATTGTGTAATGATGATCAATTTACGTTTTGAGATCCTGTCCGCCACGATCCCGCCGAACAGGGTAAAAAATATGGTGGGCAACCCGGTGGCGGCAGCCACGTATCCCAAATACGCGGGGGATTTGGTGATCTCATACACGAGGTAACCCTGAGCGGTAGTCTGCATCCAGGTGCCGACCAAAGAGACCACTTGTCCAATGAACCACAATCGGAAGTTGGGAGATTGCAGTGCGGTAAACGTTTTGCCAAGATTCAATGATTTCATGTGCGGAACAGTCCTGTTATACCACGTTTGCCTATTTCAGTCTGGATTGTACATCACTTGCCAAAAGGTTGCATTCTTGACCATTATGATACTAGATGTTATGATTTTTTCCGAGGTATGAATGACTAATAATGTAAAAAACCCTTCCGAGCAAAACACGGAAGATGAATTGCTCGAGTTCGAAAACCACGAACCCGGCAGCGAGAAAAAATCCCCGACCTTCAGCCAGATTTGGAACAAGATCCTTCACTTTGGACTTGGTGAAACGGCTCTGCGCGTCGGCACCGCTGTCGCTTCACTTGTTTTGATTGCCCTGGTCGTTTGGGTGATGAGCAAATTCTTCCTGAAAGCCGACAAAAATGATGTGTCAGCCGTGCAGGCTCAAGCCAACCTGGCCGCCACGCCCGTGTTACCGATCAATGAGAACGTGAACCCCATGCTGGCCAGCAGTATCAGCGTCATGCGGCTCGCACAGGTTCACACCATCCTGCCGCCCAAACCCCGAGCCGTTGTCATCGAATATACCATCCAAACCGGCGACACCCTGTTTGGCATCGCCGAAAGATACGGCCTCAAACCTGAATCGCTGATGTTGAGCAACCGGCACATCCTCGGGGATAATCCCCACAACCTTTATCCGGGTGTCACCATCCTGATCCCTCCTTATGATGGAGCCATCTACCAATGGCATACCGGCGACGGCCTGAATGGCGTTTCGAAGTATTATCACGTCACCCCTGAAGACATTATCAACTTCCAGCCCAATCACCTGAACCCGGATACACTGGGCGATTATTCCATGCCCAACATTGCCGAAGGGACTCTATTGTTCATCCCCAACGGCTATGCCGAGTACACCGACTGGCTCGACCAATACACGCGCGATAAACCTGCCGTGTCCTCAGTAACCGGCAGCGCTTGCGGTGTGATCACCTCCGGGTATATCGGATCGGGCACGTATGTCTGGCCCACCTCTGAGACCTGGATCTCGGGTTACGACTATTCACCTGCCACGAACCATCGCGGTATTGACATCGCCGGTCAACTCGGCAACCCCGTTTACGCAGTGGATGCCGGCGTGGTGGTGTATTCGAACTGGAACAACAACGGTTACGGCAATCTGATCGTGATCGACCACGGCAACGGCTGGCAATCCGTTTACGCCCATCTGGACACCTACCTGAAATACTGCGGTGAAAACGTAAATCAGGGCGAACAGATCGGAACCCTGGGCAGCACTGGCAACTCGTCCGGCCCGCACCTGCACTTCGAATTGAGGAATGAAGAATTCGGGGCAGTGAACCCGTGGGATTTCTTGACGCCCTAAGATCAATAAGTTTACACAAGCGGCAGCCTGTTGGCTGCCGCTCTGTTTTTCATTCACCCGCGCTTGTATAATAGAGAAGAGAACCAAGAGGTGAATATGAATACTGTCCAATCTGTGCGCCCTTCGCCAATTGCAGGTTCATGGTATTCTGCCGATCCCATGGCTTTATCCAATGAGATCAAAGGATATCTTTCTTCTGCCAAGCTCCCGCCCGTGAACGGAGATCTGGTTGGGTTGATCTCGCCGCACGCCGGATATTTCTATTCCGGCCCGACGGCAGGTTATGCTTACCGCGCCGTCCAGAATATGCAATTTGATCTCTGCGTGGTGGTCTCACCGCTGCATAATTATCTGCCCTATCCACTGCTTTCAAGTACGCATACCGCCTATGCCACTCCGCTCGGACAGGTTGAAGTGGATCACTATCTGCTCTCCGAGTTGGATCAACAACTGGTGCAAAATGGTATGCCAGGCCTGCAACTGATCGCCAATGACCGTGAGCATTCGCTTGAAATACAGCTCCCCTTCCTGCAGACTGCCTTGGAAGCGCCGTTCCGGATGCTTCCGCTGATGGTGCGGACTGCTGACGCGCAAATGCTTGAGAAGACAGGCATTATTCTGGCAAACCTGGTGCGCGATCAAAAGACACTCCTGGTGGCCAGCACTGACCTCTCCCATTTCTACGACGAAAAAACCGCCAACGGATTTGACAAGGTAATGCTTGAGCAAATGAGCCAATTCTCTCCCGCGGGCGTTTTGCAGGCTGAAACGGACGAAGAAGGCTTCGCCTGCGGGTCAGGAGCCGTGGCCGTAGTACTTTGGGCGGCGAAAGCCCTGGGCGCGAACAAGGTAACCCTGCTGCATCATAGCACTTCTGCCAATTCTGCCGGTGATACATCGAGCGTGGTCGGGTACGGAGCCCTGGCCATCACCAGACAAGAGGAAATTTGAGCTCTGCGTACTACGCCCGCATCGCCGTAAACGTCCCTCAAGTTTCAGGCTTGTTCGATTACAGCATCCCGCCTGACCTGTCTGATCGGGTCAAACCGGGATGCCTCGTTACCGTCCCTTTCGGCAAACAGACCGTCCAGGGGATCGTGGTCGAACTGCCTCAAGCAGCTTCCGTTTCCAACCCGAAGGAAATCCTGTCCCTGGTGGATGAGGAGCCTGTGGTTTCCGTCCATCAGATCGCATTGGCCTTTTCAATGGCCGAGGAAAACCTGAGCAGTCTGGCCGCCTGCCTGGACCTGATGCTGCCTCCCGGACTGGCAAAACAAGCCGATACGCTCCTCCATCTGGTCGACCCGAATCCTTCTGCCGAACTGACCCCGCTGCAAACCCGCATGGTAAAACTTCTGCAGGAACGCGGAGATCTGCGCGGCAAGCAATTGGACCGCTCTCTGCCTAACGCCGATTGGCGCAAAAGCCTGCCCGGTCTCATTAAAAAGGGCGTT
>Ga0172371_10013837_pt1 | contig 10461 bp, 12 predicted proteins | sample Lak12m_FD_114543 | JGI IMG/M metagenome (GOLD analysis project Ga0172371, IMG submission 114543) | Freshwater microbial communities from Kabuno Bay, South-Kivu, Congo - kab_022012_12m | ecosystem: Environmental > Aquatic > Freshwater > Lake | place: Democratic Republic of the Congo: South-Kivu... | reverse complement strand
ATTATAATAATATTAATTATAATCTCATAATCCATATTATAATAAGGATTAGCATCATCAGAGTTGTAACAAGTAAACAAAATGATGTAGATTATCCCAATTTGAAAAGACATACAATTTATGTCTTTGTTTAATTGACTTTTTTGTCCTTATTGTTTATTTAAAACAATTTGGGAAATTTCGTCGATGCTCATATTAAAATAAACCATGAGCAATCATTGAAACCAAGTTTGGAGGTTTGCATGCCGTATTCTCCCCATATGAGTCGTAATAATTTTGTTAAGGTTGTAATCGGATTTTTGGGTTCGATCATGGGAGCTATTATAGGTATTCCATCAGTCTTTTATCTAATCTCCCCAGCCTTAAAAAAGCACGAAGCAGAAGCGACGATCCCTTTGGGCTCACTTGAAAATTTTCCCATAGGTACGCCAACACTATTTACCTTCACCCGCACAAATGTGAATGGTTGGGAAAGAACAGTAAATAGTTATGGAATTTACGTCTACCGAAAAACAGAAAAGGTAGATGATATCAATGTGTTTTCTAATATTTGTACCCACTTAAGTTGTCGTGTTACCTGGGATGAAAGTATCCAGAACTATGTTTGTCCGTGTCATGCTGGGTATTTTGATATCGATGGCGAAGTTGTCTCCGGTCCACCACCCCGTCCCCTAGACCAATTCGAAACACAAGTAGAAGATGGCAATCTCGCTATTATCTTCAAGGAAGTCTAATATGACAGAAAAGATATTTTCCTGGCTTGATGAACGTTTGGGATTACAGACTTTATATGAGACAATTTTGGATCGGAAAGTACCAAAAGTCAACTGGTGGTTCACCTTAGGAAGCGCTAGTCTTGTTCTATTTCTTATTCAAGGATTGACTGGTATTTTTCTTTCCGTATATTATGTGCCCTCCCCCGAAACCGCATACGACAGCGTGCAATTTATCATGAATGGTGTGCAATTCGGTTGGTTGATTAGAGGTATCCATCATTGGGGAGCAAGCTTAATGGTGATTTTCGTATTCGCTCATATGTTACGAACATATTTCTATGCAGCTTATAAATTCCCACGGGAACTCACATGGATAACCGGTGTGATCTTGTTGCTTAGCACCCTTGGTATGGGGTTCACCGGTTATCTTTTGCCCTGGAATCAGAAATCCTACTGGGCGACTACTGTTGGAACTGAAATAGCAGGGACAGCGCCTTTTATTGGCGATTTCATCATTCGTGTTTTGAGAGGCGGCGCTGATTTAAGCGCTGTTACGCTAACGCGCTTCTTTTCTGTTCATATTTGGTTTTTGCCAGCCATTATTGCCGCAACGATCGGTGTTCACCTTTATCTGATCATCCGGCTTGGAATTGCTGGTGTTCCGGATAAAGAAGATTAATAACTAAAGAGGAGCAAACCGTGAACGAAGAGCAAAAACAAGCATACTACGATAAATATAAGAAAGCGAAAGAAAAAGGTGGGAAGTTTTATCCGGATATCATCTATAAAGACTTATTGGTCGCCTTTGCGGTATTTTTATTAGTGATTGGCTTAGCAACCTTCTTAGGCGTTGTCAACGAACCAAAAGCAGACCCAAGCGATAGTACCTATATACCTCGTCCGGAGTGGTACTTTCTATTCCTGTTCGAAATGCTAAAGTACTTCCCGGGAGCGCTTGAATGGGTTGGAACAGTGATCATCCCAGGTATTGCTATTGGCATCTTATTTCTTCTGCCATTTATTGATAAAAATCCAAAACGACACTACAGTAAAAGAAAGATCGGTATTTCTGTCATGACGGTGATTGTAATTGGAATAGTATCCCTGACTGTCATGGCTGTGGCTAGTACACCGCCAACACAAGAGACAGATGTTGCGACGACGCTAAGTGACAAAATCGTGGCAGGAGAGGACTTATATTCAATCCAATGTGTTGAGTGTCACGGACCAGATGGAGAAGGTGGTGAAATTATCGGTGTGGAAGGGTTAGAAGGAACAATCGTTAAATCAATTAGCAGCCAAGATGAGATATATACTCGCTCAGATGAGACTTTTTATAATATCATCGAGTATGGTCAACCAGCGCTTGCGATGCCCCCCTTTGGGCGCGCCTTTGGGGGAGAACTCAGCCCAGGAGATATCGAGAATATCGTCTTGTTCATGCGCTATACTTGGGATGATCGTGTTGAACTTCCCGAAGAAGCAGCCAAAGCAGGCGCTGTTCCGGCTCTGACTGAAGATGAGGTCCCTTCTTATGATGTTCATGTCGCGCCAATCATCAAACGTTATTGTGAATCATGTCATCGCCCTGGCAAAACGAATAATAATTACTTCATGCAAAGTTTTGAAGAGACCATGCAGAGTGGTGACCATGCGCCTAACGTGATTCCTGGCGACCTTGAAAGCAACCTTATCTTGATGCTCTATCGAGAAGAGATTGAAGCAGGTGGACCTATGCCACCTACCAAAGCTTTACCCGAAGAATATATTCAAATCTTTGAACGTTGGGTTTTGGGAGGAGCTCCTAATACTTCAGAAGAGATAATATCTCCATCCGAATAAGCGATCAGCGAGTCACTCTTGTGTAATAACTGGTTATTACTAAATAGGTATCACACAAAACAGACAGTACACATCAGAAAAAAAGCCCCGACTTCGGGGTTTTTTAATAAATAGGGGAATGTATCTCCCTTTAATCATCCATATGTTTAATGATTGCATCTGCAAATTGGGAGCATTTTAATTGAACCGCGTCATCCATCAAACGATGGAAATCGTAAGTAACGGTTTTTGAAGCAATTGCGCCTTCCATGCCTTTGATGATCAAATCCGCGGCTTCATCCCAGCCTAAATACCGGAACATCATTTCGCCGGAGAGGATGACTGAACCGGGATTAACAACGTCTTTATCAGCATATTTCGGCGCTGTACCATGGGTGGCTTCAAAAATGGCATGCCCGCTGGTATAGTTGATATTCCCACCGGGAGCGATTCCGATACCACCGACTTGGGCTGCAAGCGCATCAGACAGGTAGTCTCCATTTAAATTCATGGTCGCGAGGACATCGAACTCTCTTGCCCTAGTGATTGTCTGTTGAAAGACTATATCAGCAATGACATCTTTGATTAATAATCGTCCCTCTTTTAGCGCTTTAATTTGTTCAGCATTCGCAATATCCTCACCCTTTGCCTCACAAGTGCGATCCCATTGCGCCCAAGTATAAACATTGTCGCCAAACTCTTCCTCAGCAATCTGATAGCCCCAATTTCTGAAAGCGCCTTCAGTGAATTTCATAATATTACCCTTATGTACCAAGGTAACACTGCGTCGCTTGTTATCCAGCGCCCATTGAATCGCGGCGCGCACTAAACGTTGTGTTCCCTCCTTAGAGATGGGTTTTATTCCTATCCCAGTCGTATCTGGAAAACGGATCTTTTCGTATTCATATGGAAAGTGTTCTTTAACCAATTGCCGAAAGCGTTTATTCGCCTCAGTGTTATGCTCGAATTCAATTCCAGCATAGATATCTTCTATATTCTCACGGAAGACAACCATATTAACATATTCTGGGTGCTTTACTGGTGAAGGCACACCAGAAAAATATCGTACTGGGCGTTGACAGACGTATAGATCAAGCGCTTTCCGTAAAGCAACATTCAACGATCGAATACCACCACCTATTGGTGTAGTTAATGGTCCTTTTATACCGACTAAATATTCCCGAAACGTTTGTATTGTCTCATCAGGCAACCAGGATCCTGTTTTATGGTAAGCTTTCTCACCAGCAAAAACCTCCAGCCAATCGATCTTTCTGTTTCCATGATAAGCTTTCTCTACTGAAGCATCAAAAACCTTCTCGGAAGCGTTCCAGATATCTCTGCCAGTTCCGTCCCCCTCGACAAAAGGAATGACTGGATGATCCGGAACTTGCAGCTTATTAGACTTGATCGTAATCTTTTCTCCCTTGGATGGTTTGGCTGTTATATTGTTAGACATAGAATCCTCTCCATGAGCTTAGTTGCAAAACAATCAGATTATAGCAAAGAACTAAATTTTTAGATGAAATACTCAAGGAATTTATTGTATTGTTTGCTGATCGATGAAAAGGTTTTGCTATTATTTTTTTTCTATGCAAAGATAACAAATTGTTGTAAGAATTTTTCTATGCTCTGGTAGAAATGTTCAATAGTTTCAGTTTTTCGGAAGCCGTGTCCCTCGCCAGGGTAGACATGATAAATATGTGAAATCCCACGTCTTTCTAGCAGCGCTACCACACTATCCATCTGATTCTTGGGAACGACGACATCATCCTCTCCCTGGAAAATGGCAATCGCATCCTGAATCTTATCAGCAAAAAAGATCGGCGAACGTTCGCGATAGATATGAGCAGCTTCAGGCAAAGGACCAAGCAAGGTATCCGAATAATGCTGTTCAAATTTATGCGTCTCAGCAGCGAGAGTAAATTGATTGGAGACTCCATAGAGACAAATCCCGGCTTTGAAGAAACCAGGATAATCTTCTAGCGCTTTCAGTACCGTGAACCCGCCTGCGCTGCCGCCCATGATCATTACACGAGTGATATCAATCGCACCATGTTCATCGAGATGCTTTGCGCCGCTGACAGCGTCTTGGACATCATAAAGCCCCCAATTACTGCGAAGCAAATTGCGATATTCTCGTCCATAACCGGTACTACCGCGATGATTGACCTCTAACACGGCATAACCGCGACTGGTGAAAAACTGAGCGCGTGGATTGAAGCTATTGTAAGTCTGCGAAGTGGGACCTCCATGAACAAGGATCATCAAGGGTGGCTTATCAATGCCAGAAAAAGTCATACTCTGAGGAGCAAAAAATAATCCATGCGCCATCCCGCCATCCATGCCAATCCATTGAATCGCTTCCGGTTGTGAATAGGCATCTTCAGGTAGCTCCTCCGACGTACCGCGTGCCCAGATTTTGGTACTCTTTCCCGACAATTTTTCTGATCCAGAATCATTGCGAATATCCAAGCTAATCACTCGATCGGGAACTTGACCGCCGGAAGCTAATAATGCGATCCCATTAGTAGAGACATCAATCTGACCTAAATAAGTATATTTATCATCTAGAGGAAGTCGAGTCTCCTCACCAGTGAGCAAATCAAGCTGATAAAGACGAACAAAGCCAGCTTCAATACGCAAGAAATACAGGCTGCTGCTATCGGGGCTAAAGGCGTAATGACGATTACCCTGTATCCAAGCCGGCATGGCATGTTCCGCCTGGACAAGGGTGATTTGTTTATGTGTTTTTTTCTCCAAATCATAGAGATAGATTTGCCACCAACCAGTCGCATCTGAGATATATGCTAATTGTTTGCCATCCGGAGAAAATTCAGGTTGCACAATGGAGGTGTTACCATCACCCGCGATGGTCTCCAACTCGATAAAACTTGGCAAATCATTTTCGGTGGCTTGTAGTTTGGCAAGTCGGAGCGTTGTACCATCCCATGGCATATTTGGATGGCTCCATTCAATCCAAGCGCAAGCTTTTCCACTTGGATGCCAAACGGGTTGCATATAGAAATCCTTACCCGAGGCAACCTTCTTTGGGAAAAAGGCGCCTTCGGAATCAACCAGCGCTAAACAATCGGAGCCTTGATAAGAATGCACAAACAAAATATATTTTTGATCTGGTGAAACGACTGGTGAAGCAGCGCTGCCAAAAGCAGGTGTGATCGCTTTCGGAGAACCATGGGCTAAAGGCTGACGATAGATGCAGCCTGACCCAGCATCCACAAAATAAACATCCTTATCGGTCACGGTGAAATCGCCGCCGCCATATCCAACTTTTGCGCGCACGGAAAACTCACTATTCAAGTCACGAGAAGCAGGCTCATCAAGCGGTTGCACAACAACCACACCCCGGTTGGAACGTTTTTCCAACCAAACTAGATAGTTTTCACCCGCCCACTGCACATCCGAATAGCCATAACCACGTGCCAAGCTAATCGGTGTTATTGGACTCTGCCACAGACCGTACTGACGCTGCTTTTTTTCCTCAAACATTTTCACTCCTTTTTTCTTTTTTCACCCTTAGATTATTTCTAAGTCATATTTCTATTAGATTATTTTCGTCTTTCTCAGATTTTAACAGAAAACTTTTGCGGTGGATGGCGCTCTTTCCTATCGAAGCAATTGCATTACAATGGGTTCGGGTACCATAACCTTTATTTTGAGCAAGACCATATCCTGGGTATTGTTGATCTAGTTCTAATAATAAAGCGTCTCTTTCGGTCTTTGCCAGAACAGAAGCAGCAGCGATGCTTAGTGAACGCGCATCTCCTTTGACAATGCTGGTTTGCGGGATTTCTATCTCAGTACATATGACATAATCGATGAGCAAATGTTGAGGTATTATAGACAGCATCTCCAAACTGCGTCCTATGGCCAGCTTTGTAGCTGACAGGATACCGATTTGATCGATTTCAAGATTTGAAACATAACCTACCCCAAAGCTGATCGCCAGCAAACGTATTTGATCTGCCCAATATTGACGTGCTTTGGGGGTCATTTGTTTCGAATCGCGCACACCGATCAATTTTTCATGGAGGTCTGACAAATCAGGCAGAATCACAACCGCAGCAGCCACAGGACCAGCGAGCGCTCCTCTCCCCGCTTCATCAATACCAGCTATGAATTGAACATCATTCTCCCATAAATTATGTTCAAAGCTGAGATCAGGCAAGTTGGGAATTTGCTGTGTGTGACCGGTGGACAAATTAATCTCCTGCAATGATTCAAAGTTCAATGCTTTTGATCATAGAAACCACGTTGAGCTCTGGCACGAATAGTTAGAATATCGCGGAACATCAACAAGGCATCTTGAAAAACATTCAACTTACTTTCCGGATTGAAATACCAGGGGATGGGAATTTCTTTAATCTTGTAACCACGTAAGCGGGCGATATAAAGCAGCTCGATGTCAAATGACCACCCCATGAAGGTGATGCTAGTAAACAGATCTTGAGCAACCTCTTGACGAAAACATTTAAAGCCACATTGGGTATCATGTAAACCGGGTAAAACAAACCAACGGATGGCAGTATTGATCCAACGCCCGCCCAAGTGACGATAAAAAGGTTCGCCAATCCGTTTTGAACCAGCCGCTTCACGGGAGGCAATTGCGATATCAGTGTCATCTAGTTCAGGGGGAAAAAAGCGGTTGATTTCAGTGATGGGCATCGAGAAATCCGCATCACACATAAAGCGGTAAGAACCCTTGGCTTCTAACATACCACAACGAACCGCCAAACCTTTACCGCGATTATCCTCATGGTAAGCTTTGAAATTCGGATGGTGGGTAGCAAATTTTTCTGCGATCATAAAAGTAGCATCTTGGCTACCATTCTCCACAACTAACACTTCATAAGAATAGGTCTGTTTTTCTAAGAAATCAGAGAGCTGCACTAAGGTGTGCGGAAGACGATGTTCTTCGTTATAGGCTGGGATGATGATGGATAAGAATGGATTCGACAATTTTCTACCACGATTATTAGATTGCTAACTGATCAAAACCAAAACGATGATTAAAGCGCTGACCAAGAAGATGTTCAATACCAATAAGACACCAAGCATAATCCACTGCTTGCGAGAAAAGGGCACTTTGCGTGAAGCTTTTTCAACAAACGCAGGTTCGCCACGTGCCACATCCAGCAAATGAGACGTAACCATCGGTTTCCTTTTGGGTTTATTCTCAGGTTCAATTTCAATAAAAGAGAAATCATCATGAATATTTAAATCCAGATTATCAAAAACATCACCGCTAAGAATATCAATCGTTCGCTCAAGAGAATCTTTTTCAAAAACGATCTCACGATTCAATAAACTAGCTATAAAGCGATCAATCCCATCAGCTAAGATCACTTTAATAACGGGTTTAGAACGCTCAATATGTAATCCTGGATTTGGGAAAAATAATACTGTCTCAATATTTGGATATGTCAGGTTCCATGAATCCAATATCTTCATTAATGTATCTTGCATGATAACTATTTCCGAGATCGGATTCTGCGCAGTTTTTCGATATTGATGAGACCGTTGATCTAATATTTCTAGATCTTTATAAGCAATACGAGCAACTCCCGATAATTGACTTGTATTAATAATCCATGCGCCGGTAGGTCCAAGCAATAGAAATGGCAAAACCGGTTTATTATCGCTGAGAGAAAGATCGCATAATAGGCAATAGTTATCATTAAGGATCTTTTTTCCAGCATTGATCAACAGCTCGCGGGCTCGTTTTTGGTCCTTAGAAAGTGGCAGCTTAATTTGCGACAAGGATTTGCCCACCGCGGCGGAATCGCTATTAGTTCCTTCTTGTGCTCGACAATCAATTACTCGCATTATATTAACTCATTCATCTTATCTGATCCTTTTTCTTTAATGACATCCTGTATCCAATATTTAATCTTTCAATAACGAATCAGACAATCCATTTTATTGTATCCATTATAAGCCAGTCGAGCGAATGGTGGAATAGGAAATGGGGATAGTTTTTAAATGGTATAAGTTAGATAGTAGTAATAAGTAGGAAATTTGGGGTTACTGCTGGTGTGATGATTACCAGATCGTGGTTAAACTGGTACTTTTTATCAAATGATCACGAGTAATAAGTGGTACATTAAAATGAAGCGCACTTGCAGCAATAATTCGATCTGGCATATCAGGAATTTGAGAACGATCGATATTTCGAATATTTACAGCGATTTCTAAGTCAAGTGAAATAATGGTTAAGACACTATCAGGTTCTTGTAATTCCTTCAACAATTTTGTAAGAGCAAGCAATGGAATCTTTCCTTTTTCAACCAGATATATAATCTCAATGATACAAATAATAGGGACACCAATATATCGCGATTGATTTACTGCATCGTTGAAAGTTTGCTGTGCGATGGAAGAAAGATGTTTATCAGCCATCAAGTACCATATTAGAGCATGAGTATCAGTAATTGCTATGATATTATTCATCAGTTATTGAAACGTTCCCAAACTGCTTTGCGTGCTTGAGTAATATCATGTTCTGAAATTGAAAAACCTTGCCAAATTCCATGAAGTGAGCGCAAGCGTTTATCAGATGGTTTAGCTGATTTTTCCAATATCATATCCTGTAAGATCTGGGTAATTAATCTCAGACGCTCGTCCCAGGATAGTTTCTTAATATCTTTATACATCTCATCAGGGGTTTTTACAGTCATTAAAATCTCCTTATCGAGAAATTAATTATAAAAATAGAAATGAAATAATTTTTCTTTATTATTAATCTAATCAGCACTCTACATTAAAAGGTTTGGAACCAATTTAATATACTTTTTTCAAAGCAACTTTTTATCACTCTCATTTGTTATGTTCTTATTATGCATTTTTCTAACTATGATTATACACATATTTACAATTCGCTAAGTGAATGAATTAAAGAGAAAACACCGTTTTTATTTAAGGTTGACTTGGATCAAGTATTCTCAATTGTGAAAAATAGTCTCGATAGAATCCGCGGTCTCGAGTAAGCAGTCTAGAGCAACGAACTTGTGCATGTGCACCTATTAGGAAATCCGGAAGTATACGATCTCTTTTTCCAGATCTCATTCGATAAGTCAGAAATGCTTGTCCAGCTAGAAAACAAGCTTCATCGCCTATTGGCTCAACCTTGATATCTAAATCATTGAGCATATTGCTCAAGTCCTTCAATTGAGCAAAGTAGCGCGATAGTTCTGCCATTACAATCTCGCAAATCACCAAATTTCCTTCCGATTGACAGATCTTCAGTGTTTCTAAGGATACAGATCCAAAATTTTGATCTGCCGCTAAGATGTCCAGAATGATATTGGTATCCACAGAAGTGATCATCGCCCACGCATTTCTTCTATATCGCGATCAACGTCTTTGATTTTGTCGCGTAATATTCCCCAAACTCTTTCCCAAGCATCTTGTTGAGTATGTTCTTTTTCTTTCGCAGGTCGAACAATTAGTTCTCCTTTTTTCTCGAAAAATTCTGCCTCTGTATTGGGTAATAATCCATATCTTTCTCGGAATTTTTTTGGAATCACCACTTGCCCACGAGCCCCTATTCTTTGTCTAATCTTAATATTCATATCTAGAGTTTACTATCATACCGCAAATACGTCAAATATCATTTAATGATTCATTCAGATTAATACTCATAAGAAGCTTGAAAGGACGGATGATAAACAAGAACAACGAATTCAAAGGATTGATCGAATATTTTCAACGGACACAAAAACAATTTCCAATCAATCTTTTCGCATCATTCCATAAATCTTGGATCAGACAATAACGAATGATAGGAAAAGGCGCACAGGACTTGAAAGATTTCGAGTAACCAGAATTTGAGTTCAGAAGTCTTTTGTCATCTAGTTTTTTCTTCAAGTTTCTTTTGCAGACAAAGATTGACAAGCTTTCCGACTCT
>Ga0172371_10013834_pt1 | contig 10462 bp, 9 predicted proteins | sample Lak12m_FD_114543 | JGI IMG/M metagenome (GOLD analysis project Ga0172371, IMG submission 114543) | Freshwater microbial communities from Kabuno Bay, South-Kivu, Congo - kab_022012_12m | ecosystem: Environmental > Aquatic > Freshwater > Lake | place: Democratic Republic of the Congo: South-Kivu... | reverse complement strand
ATCTGCCCGATGGCACGGCGGCCGAGACGGCCAGCCCGGGATGCGTCTTGCAGCGCGCCCTGTTCGACAAGGCGCTGGCGACCGCGGCCTGCGCCGCTGGCGCACAGTTGTGGACGGAGGCGCCGGCGCTGGAACGGACGGAGCGCGGCGCGCTGATCCGCCGGCGCGGCCAGCCAGTCGAAGTCGCCTGCCGCGTCATCATCGGAGCGGATGGGCCGCAGTCGACGGTGGGCCGCTGGATCGGCCAGTGCAACCGCGAGTTCGGCGACACGGCGGAGGGCGAGGTCGTTTTGCCAGGGCGGGTCGAAGCGCCGGCCGTCTATTTCGATGCGGCCTGCCCGGGTGGTTACGGCTGGCTGTTCCCCAAGGGGGAAACGGCCAACGTAGGCGCCGGCGTCAGGCCTGGCCTGGGCGGCCGGCCAGGCGCGGCCCTGGCGCACCTGCTGGAGCGTCTGGGGGGACAGATCGGCCCCGTCCTGGGGCGCACGGGCGGGCTGGTGCCGGCGGGGGGGCCGCTGCCGGCCATCGTCGTCGGAAATGTGGCGCTCGTCGGCGATGCGGCCGGCCACACGCATGCCATCACGGGCGCCGGCATCTTCGCCGCCGTGGTGGACGGGACGCTGGCCGGCGCGGCGGCCGCGCGCGCCGTGCAAAGCGCTGACATGGGCCGGCTGGCCGAATACCCCGACGGATGGGCGGCCTGGATGGGGCACTCGCTGCGCCACGCATGGGCAAAGCGGCGCTACATGGAGCAGCATTGGAGCGCCGAGCCGGCGGCCCTCAGCGCTCTGATCCGCCAAAGCTGGATCGCGTTCAAGGAGTATCGCTAACCCGCCCTCTACACAAGGAGACTCATTTTTGGAAAGTCCCACCCACGTGCAGATCAGCCTGGCCGCGGCGATGGCCCTCGGCTATCAAGCCGGCCAGTTCCGCCGCAATGCCATCCCCACGGGCCTGAATCTGCTCCTGCACTACGAAGATGGCTGCACGGGACGCTGTGGATATTGCGGCTTGAATCCGCGACGCGAGGTCGCGCCCGACAAGCGCACCTTCATTCGGGTCGATTGGCCTATCTTGCCGGTTGACGACATCCTGGAGCGGCTCCAACAAGAGGCCGGCAGCCTCAAACGCGTTTGCGTAGGCATGATCACCCATCGCCGCGCCTTCGACGACATGAACGACATCATCCGGCTCTTCGCCCATAAGGCCGGCCGGCCCGTCTCGGCCCTGCTGGCGCCCACCCTCGTCAAGGACCTGGGCCGGCTGGCTGAAGTGAAGGCCGCCGGCGCCGATCGGGTCGGGATCGCCTTGGATGCGGCCACGCCGGCGCTGTTCGAGCGCTGGCGCGGCGCCGGCGCCCGTGGGCCGCACCGCTGGGAGCACTATTGGGAAGCCATCGCCGAATCGACCCATATCTTCGGCCGCGGCATGGTGGGCGCGCACCTGGTCGTCGGGCTGGGCGAGACGGAGCGAGAGATGGCCGGCGTGATGCAGCAACTGAACGATCTGGGCTGCGTCACCCACTTGTTCTCTTTCTTCCCCGAAGCCGGCACGCCGATGGGCCATTTCCCACAACCGTCGTACGGGCATTATCGGCGCGCTCAACTGGCGCGCTATATGATCGACGAGGGGCACGGGCGCTACGAGGCGATGCGCTTTGACGACGCCGGCCGCGTCGTAGATTTCGGCACAGAAACCGATGAGCTGGTCCAGTTCGGCCTGCCATTCATGACGTCGGGCTGTCCCGGCCCCGATGGGCGCGTGGCCTGCAACCGGCCCTTCGGGAACGAGCGGCCCGGGCAAGCCTTCCGCAATTACCCCTTCCTGCCCGAGCCGGAAGACATCGCCCTGATCCGCTACCAGCTCCGCGACTATGGAGAGGGACTGTGAGCCAGGCGGAGCGGTTATTTCGCCTGCACTGGGAGGCGCTGCAACGCCAGGCCTGGGAGGCGCGCCGGCTCCATCACGACGATAGCGTGGTCTTCGCCGCGCCGGGACTGAAACGGTATCGGACGGAGGACTATCAGAACTCGCCGCAGCGCTTCGTCAGCGTGAGCTTGACCGGCGAGCGCTGCGAGCTGCAGTGCGAGCACTGCCAGGGCCGGCTCCTGCAAGGGATGCTGCCGGCAAGCGATCCCGCAGGGCTAGTGCACCTTGCAGAGACTCTGCAACGGCAGGGTTGTGAGGGCGTGTTGCTCAGCGGCGGCTGCGATGGCAACGGCGCCGTGCCGCTCGGGCCTTACCTGAAGGCTATCGCACGACTCAAGGAGATGGGACTGTCGATCACGGTGCACACCGGCTTGCTCGACCGCAAGACCGCGCGCGGCCTGAAGGCCGCCGGCGTAGACCAGGTGCTGTTCGACGTGGTGGGCGACGCCGAGACGATCGGCGAGGTGCTGCACCTGGAGCGCTCGCCGCAAGACTACGCCGACGCCCTGGACGCGCTGCGCGCGGCCGGCATCCCGACGGTGCCGCACATCGTGATCGGCCTGTATCACGGCGAGCTGCGCGGCGAGCTGCGGGCGCTGGAGATGGCCGGCGCGAGCAATCCGGCGGCCCTGGTGCTGGTAGCGCTGCGTCCGCTCCCTGGCACGCCGATGGCAGATTGCCGGCCCGTGGCGCCGGAGGACGTGGGCCGGCTGGCCGCAGTGGCGCGGCTGCTGTATCCGGCGACTCCCCTGGCTTTGGGCTGTGCGCGGCCGGCCGGCGCCGGCAAGGCCGAGCTAGAACGCCTGGCGCTGCTGGCCGGCGTGAACGGGATGGCCTTCCCCGACCCGGCCACGGTGAAGCTGGCCGGCGCATTGGGGCTGCGCAGCTCGTTCGCAGAAGTATGCTGTTCGCTGGCGATCGCGCCGCCAGCGAGGTGAAATCATTGCTACTCGTCAAGGGACAGGAGGTTGGTACTATGCAGCACGCAGGTCACGAGCACCAGGGGCATTCCGAGGCGGAGCACAATCCGCAGCCAGGCCCGGCGCCCATGGAGCACGCCGGCCACGAACAGCACGCCGCGACCTACCCATCGGAGCACTCGATGTTGGAGCACGGCGGCGACGAGCACGCTGCCCCGCACATGCCGCCGCATGGCGCCCTGGCACACGCCGGCCACGAAGCCGGCGGCGCCGCGCACATCGACCACACCGGCCACGAGCGGATGTTCAGGCAGCGCTTCTGGGTCTGTCTGCTCATCTCCATTCCCGTGCTCCTGTTCAGCCCGGCCGTACAGAGCCTGCTGGGGTTCCGCATGCCGGCCTTCCCCGGCAGCGCCTGGATCACGCCGGCGCTGGCGGTCCTGATCTTCCTCTATGGCGGCCTGCCCTTCCTGCGCATGGCCGGCCCGGAGCTGGGGAGCCGGCAGCCGGGCATGATGACGCTGATCTCGCTGGCGATCAGCGTCGCTTTCGTCTATAGCGTCGCCACGCTCTTCATCGCCGCCGGCATGGATTTCTTTTGGGAGCTGGTGACGCTGATCGACGTGATGCTCCTGGGCCACTGGCTGGAGATGCGCAGCGTGCGCCAGGCCTCGGGGGCGTTGGACGAGCTGGCGAAGCTGATGCCCGACACGGCCGAACGCCTGCGCCAGGATGGCAGCGCCGAGAGCGTGCCCGTGAGCGCCTTGCGCGCCGGCGAGCTGGTGCTGATACGGCCGGGGGCGAGCATCCCCGCCGACGGCGTGGTGCATGAGGGCGAGTCCGACGTCAGCGAGGCGATGATCACCGGCGAGTCGCGGCCGGTCAAGAAATCGCCGGGATCCGGCGTGATCGCCGGCACGCTCAACGGCGACCGCAGCTTGCGGGTGCGGGTGACCGCCACCGGGGACGCGACGGCGCTGGCCGGCATCATGCGCCTGGTTGCCGAAGCGCAGCGCAGCAAGTCGCGCACGCAGGTGTTGGCCGACCGGGCTGCCGGCTGGCTGTTCTATGTGGCCCTGGGCGTCGCGACGGCCACGGCGGTCGCCTGGATCATCGCCACGGGCTTCAACGCCGAAGTGATCGCCCGCGTGGCGACCGTGTTGGTCATCGCCTGCCCGCACGCCCTGGGGCTGGCGATCCCCTTGGTGGTGGCGATCACCACGTCGTTGGGCGCGCGGAATGGCATCTTGATACGCGACCGGCTGGCGCTGGAAGCGGCGCGAGAGATCGACATCGTGGTGTTCGACAAGACCGGCACGCTGACACGCGGCGAATTCGGCGTAGTGGGCGCGACGACGGTCGCCGGCTGGGACGAAAGCCGTGCGCTGGCGTTGGCTGCGGCGGTCGAGGGCGATTCGGAACACACCATGGCCCGCGCCGTGCGCCGCAGCGCCGAAGAGCGCCGGCTGGCGCTGCCGGCGGTGTCCGACTTCGAGGCGCTCAAAGGGCGCGGCGTGCGGGCCAACAGCGACGGGCACAGCGTCTATGTGGGCGGACCGCGCCTGCTGGAGATGTTGAAGCTGGAATTGCCGGCAGAGATCGCCGCCTTCTCGTCCGAAGCCAGCGCCAGAGGCCAGAGCGCAGTCTATCTGGTATGGGACGGCCAGGTCGTGGCCGGCTTCGCACTGGCCGATGTGGTTCGGCCGGAGAGCAAAGCCGCGGTCGAACGCCTGCACCGCATGGGCGTGCAGGTGGCGATGCTGACCGGCGACAGCGAAGCCGTGGCGAAGGCCGTGGCGGAAGAGCTGGGCATCGATCAGGTTTTCGCCGAGGTCTTGCCCGAGCACAAGGACCAGAAGGTGGTCGAGCTGCAGCGCCAGGGCCGGCGCGTGGCGATGGTCGGCGACGGGGTGAACGACGCGCCGGCGCTGACGCGCGCCGACGTGGGGATCGCCATTGGGAGCGGCACCGATGTGGCAGTGGAATCGGCCGGCATCATCCTGGTACAGAGCAATCCGCTGGACGCCGTGAAGGTGATCGAGCTGAGCCGCGCCAGCTACCGCAAGATGATCCAGAACTTGTTGTGGGCCACGGGGTATAACGTGGTGGCGCTGCCGCTCGCCGCCGGCGTGCTGGCGCCCGTAGGCATCCTGCTGTCGCCGGCGGTGGGCGCGCTGCTCATGTCGCTCAGCACGGTGATCGTGGCGGTCAACGCCCAGTTGCTGCGCCGCACGCGCTTGATGGCGTAGCCGATCAAGCACCAAACCTGTTCACGCCGGCTGGAAAATAGCTCCCAGCCGGCGTTTCGTTGCTCGACGACCTCCCCCTGAACACACCCACGGCCAACCGATGGCGTGTAGCGCGCCATTATGCTTACGCGGCGCAAGCCATGCGGCGCTATCCCGCACTCCCTCGGCCGGCTATACTCTGGATATCAATCTTCGTCAACGAGGCGCGCGAATGAAGCTCTTGCGTTTATCGATGGCGCAGCGCCTCGGCGCCGGGCTGGAGCCAACGACGGCGGCGCTGGCCACCAGCCTGGCAAGGGCGCTGGGAAGTACAGGTTGAACGGCTGATGGGCGCACTACAGTAACCGCGAGGGAGAGTCATTATGAATCGAGGGGGCATGCACCATCGTTGGCACATGTGGATCATGCTGTTATGCTGTCTACTTCCGCTGGGGCTGCTGGGGGCGATCTTCTTATTGAAGCTGCCCGTACAGCAAGTGCTGCTCTTCGGGCTGGTGCTGCTATGCCCGTTGAGCCATCTGCTGATGATCGTCGTCATGAGCCGCGACCGCGACGCTGTCGGCCAGCCTCAGGCTGACCGACAGCCGACGGACGAGGCGGTCCATGACCAGCCGGCGCGCCCGTGAGATCCCTTTCCAGGTTCTCGACCGAGAGGGGCTGCCGGCCGGCCCACTCCACGCGCTCGTCCGTAGTCTTTACGTGATCTTTAAATGTTCTTCATGCTGGATTAATACTGCGATGATAGACTAACTGTGTATTGTCGGACAGTGAACGGCCGGCTACTGATTGCCGTGCCATGTCCCAACCCATCCTCAAAGGAGAAACGAACACATGGCAGAACAGAAATCATGCTGCCAGCCGGTTCCCAAGAGAGAAGGCACAGGATTTTGGTCGGGTTTGTTGTACGGGCTGCTGCCCCACACCTTCTGCATCGCCTTCATCGTCTTCACGATTCTGGGCGTGACCGTGGCCGCCAGCGTCATGCGCTCGGTGCTGCTGGTGCCGTACTTCTTCCAGCTTCTGGTCGGCTTCACGGTGGTGATGGCAACGGTCTCGGCGGCGATCTACCTGCGACGCAACGGCATGCTGTCGTGGGCCGGCGCGCAGCGCAAATGGAAGTACCTCTCGATCCTGTACGGCACGACCATCGGCATCAACATCGTGCTGTTCACGGTGATCTTCCCGGCGCTCGCCAATGCGCCCGTCTTGGCTGCGCCGCCGGTGGCGCAGGTATCGGCGGCTGTCGCGCCGGCGCCCGGCCAGAGCTCGGTTGCGCCGGCCGGTGCGGTGAAGGCGGTCACGCTGGCGGTGCAAATCCCCTGCTCCGGCCATGCCGGGCTGATCACTGGGGAGCTGCGGAAGATAGCCGGCGTCCAGAAAGTGACCTACAAGTTGCCGAACGTGTTTGAGGTGAAATACGATCCCGGCCAGACGTCGGTGGCCCAGATCGTCGCCCTCGACGTGTTCCAGACTTACAAGGCGACGGTGAAGAGCCAGTAGAGCGGGGCGGCCCGCTTCGTCTCGGCTTGGCAGACTTCCGAAGTCTTTAAGACTTCGGAAGTCTTTTTTTGAAACGGGCGGTGCGGGCCGCGGCGAGTCGGCGCTGCAGCGCCGGCAGCGCCCTTCCAGTCGATCGGCTTCCCGCAGGTTCAGGCGACTCCTGGTCGTCAGGTTTGGCCGGCCCTTTTCCGTTTTCGGGCCTGTGTTCTATAATGGATCTATGTCGACGCCAATTCTCGCCACCAAACTTCATATCCCTCGGCCTCGGCCCAAACTTGTCCTCCGCCCCCGGCTGATCGAGCGGCTGAACGAGGGCCTGCAGCGCGAACTGACCCTCATTTCCGCATCTGCCGGCTTTGGCAAGACCACGCTGGTCAGCGAATGGGTCGCCACCCTCACCCCTGGCCCCTCTCCCTGTGGGAGAGGGGAAGGGGTGAGGGTCGCCTGGCTCTCACTGGACGTAGGGGATAACGACCCGGCGCACTTTCTGACCTACCTCGTCGCGGCTTTGCAGACGATTTCGGCAAATATCGGAGCAGGGGCGTTGGCTGTGCTCCAATCCTCTCAGCCTCCCTCCACCGAGTCGATCTTGACGACCCTGCTCAACGAAATCGCTGCCCTCTCGCACAACTGCATGGTCGTCCTGGACGATTACCACGTGATTGACGCCCAACCGGTTAACCAGGCCCTCGCCTTTCTGCTCGAGCACCTGCCGCCGCAGATGCACCTGGCTATCGCCACGCGTGAAGATCCACCGCTGCCCCTGGCCCGCCTGCGCGCCCGCGGACAATTGACCGAACTGCGCGCCGCCGACTTGCGTTTTACCGCCTCCGAAGCCGCCGCATTCCTCAACGAGGTGATGCGTCTCAATCTCTCGGCTGAAGACATCGCCGCACTGGAAACCCGCACCGAAGGCTGGATCGCCGGTCTGCAATTGGCCGCACTCTCTATGCAGGGCCGGGAAGACAGCGCCAGTTTTATCCGGGCTTTCGCCGGCAGCCATCGTTTTGTGCTGGACTATCTGGTCGAAGAAGTCCTTCAGCGCCAGCCCGAACAGATCCGCAGCTTCTTGCTGCAAACCGCGATTCTCGACAGGTTGTGTGCTCCCCTGTGCAATGCTGTTGCGGAGCGGGAAGATGGCAAAGAAATGCTGGATGCCCTGGAACGCAGCAACCTGTTCCTCATTCCACTTGATGACAGGCGCCAATGGTATCGCTATCACCACCTTTTCGCCGACGTTCTGCAAGCACACTTGGCGGAGGCGCAGACTGGGCAGGTATCCAGCCTGCACCAGCGGGCAAGCGCGTGGTATGAACAGAACGGATTGCCGGCCGATGCCATCCGCCACGCGCTTGCCGCCGAAGACTTCAAGCGAGCAGCAAGCCTGGCCGAGTTGGCATGGCCAGCGTGGCGCTGGCCTGTTCAGTTCATCGCGTGGCTTGGTTGGGTGAAGGCGCTGCCACAGGAAGTGGTCCGTGCCAGGCCAGTGCTCAGCGTTGCGTATGCCCAGGCATTGTTGAACGCTGGCGAGCTAGAGGCTGCCGAAGCCCGTTTGTTGGACGCCGAGCGGTGGCTGGAAAGCATCAGTGACCGACCGGGAGACCCCCTGACAGGAATGGTCGTCGTGGACGAAGCGCAGTTTCAGTCGCTACCGGCATCGTTGGCCACTGTCCGGGCCTACCATGCCCAGGCTATTGGCGATTGGCCTGGTACCGTGATGTACACGCGGCGGGTACTCGATCTCCTGCCTGAGGGGGATCACTTCATGCGTGGCTCGGCGACGATGCTGCTGGGGCTCGCACACTGGGCCAGCGGGGATCTTGAAGCAGCCGGCCGGACCTTCTCCAATGGCGTGGCCAGCAGGCAGAAAGCCGGCCACATCCTTGACACAATTGACGCCGCCTTTGTCCTGGCCGACATAAAGATGGTGCTAGGCCATCTCCACGAGGCAGTACGGACATGCAAATACGCATTGCAGCTTGCGACTGAGCACGGCGAACCGATGCCGCAGGGAACTGAGGACGTGTATACGGAAATCAGCAAGCTGCACCGCGAACAAGGCGGCCTGGATGCCGCTGCACGGGACTTGGCTACCAGCAAGATGCTGGGCGGGCAAGTCCAGCTACCGGACTGGCGACATCGCTGGTGCATTGCCCAGGCTCGGCTCTTGGAGACCCTGGGAGACCTGCATGCTGCGCTCGACCTGCTGGACGAGGCGGAGCGCCAGTACGTCCGAACCCCCTTGCCCAACGTGCGTCCCATAGCGGCGATGAAGACGCGGGTGTGGCTTGCGCAAGGTAGGTTGATCGAAGCTCAGGCGTGGGCGCGTGAACAGGGCCTTTCCGCTGACGATGCGCCCAGCTACCTGCGTGAGTTCGAGCACGTGACGCTGGCTCGAGTGCTCATCGCCCGGTATAAAAGCGACCGGGGGACTGGTTCCATCCACGAGGCAATTGGTCTGCTGAAGCGCCTTCTGCAAGCGGCGGAAGAAGGTAAACGGATGGGCAGTGTGATCGAAATCCTGGCGTTGCTGGCGCTTGCTCATGCGGCACAAGGCGACATTCCCCTGGCTCTCGTGTCTCTGGAGCGCGCTCTGATGCAGGCTGAGCCGGAGGGCTACGTCCGGCTCTTTGTCGATGAAGGTGCACCAATGGCCCATCTACTATCCGAAGCGGCTGCACGTGGGATTATGCCGAACTACATTGGTAGGCTACTGGCTGCATTTCAGGCTGATGCACAGACGAGCAAAGACAAACCTAGTCTACCCCCCGCCCCACCCCTTATCGAGCCATTGAGCCAACGTGAGTTAAAAGTACTACATCTTATTGCCCAAGGACTCTCGAATCGTGAGATAAGCGAGCGGCTTTTCCTGGCCCTGAGTACGGTGAAGGGACACAATCAGAAAATCTTTGACAAATTACAGGTTCAAAGTCGGACCGAAGCGATAGCACGTGCCCGCGAGTTGGGCCTGTTATAGCCTCAACGACCGTTTGCGCGCAAGCTTGGTATCAAGGACTGCACGCAAGCAGTTCATAAAGCCAAAGCGTAGAACTTCTCCCTCTCTGACTGCAAAACAGTACCCCCAAACAATACTTTAGTAGCTATACGTTAGTACCGTATAGCAGGTATATTACTTGTACCTTGAGCAAGTGGCACGGACTGTAATGGCCGGCCACAACAGGTACAAGTGATGTCAAACGAACTCGAACCAAAACTGACTCCAAGTCAACCCGTAGTCTATCAGATCAGGCTCAAGGGCCATCTGGGTAGTCAATGGACAGGCTGGTTTGGCGGCTTGACCATCACACTGGAAGAGGACGGCGATACGCTACTAACCGGCCCGGTGATGGACCAGGCCGCGCTACATGGCTTGCTCAAGAAAGTGCGTGATCTGGGCATGCCATTGGTCTCAGTCAGTCCTGTCGAACCCGGCCCGCCAGATGCGTCAGATGTCAAGTCATGAATAGGCGTAGGCGGCTTGTCTACGCTAAGTCAATCACAACATAAGGAGAACAAAATGAACACGTACAGAATGAATGCAGTGATGGCAGGCGCCCTCTACTTCCTGGGCACGGTCTTTGGGGTGTTGAGCGGAGTCATTGGCGGCGAAGTGCTTTCCTCGCTCAATTTCGGCAAACCGCTTGTTGGTGTGGATATGCTGGGCCTCGTTGTCGCCAATTCGTCCCGGATTACCGGGGGCGCTTTTTTTATTCTCATGATGGGGGTTTCGCTGGTGGCGATGACGGTTTTCCTCTACCCGATCTTTAGAAAAGATAGCGAAGAACTGGCGATGGGGATGGTCCTTTTCCGCGGGGCACTGGAGGGAACCTGGTATTTTGTTACGGGCCTCGGTTTTTTGGCGCT
>Ga0172371_10013831_pt1 | contig 10464 bp, 6 predicted proteins | sample Lak12m_FD_114543 | JGI IMG/M metagenome (GOLD analysis project Ga0172371, IMG submission 114543) | Freshwater microbial communities from Kabuno Bay, South-Kivu, Congo - kab_022012_12m | ecosystem: Environmental > Aquatic > Freshwater > Lake | place: Democratic Republic of the Congo: South-Kivu... | reverse complement strand
TCCTGGAATCGGTGAGGGTGCGATTGACTTTGGAGGAGCTGGTTGCCCGGGGGTTGGGGCTTGGGCATGGGAGCGCCTGGCCGGCAGCGAGGGGGAACGGGCCTGGAAAGTGATCGTCCAGTCATCCCCGTCACCCTCGTCGTTGGCGAAGGCAGGCAGGGGGGCTCCGACCGGCGTTGAGCGTTGAACCGTTGCGGGGACGTGGTACAATCCGGCGCTGTGCCGAAGGTCGGCGCGGAGGACGGAGCGTTGTCTGCCCTGAAGGAAGCGGAAAGCCGGGTGCGCAGGCTGCGGTGGTTGTTTGCTGCCGCGGTGGGCTGCCGAGGTGTCCTTGCCGCGCTGGTGGCAACCATCGTGCTGGTTGACGCTGCGCTGGCCGCTGCGCTGACCGCGGACGTGCCCGGCATGGTGCTTCCCGCGGCACAGGCGCTCCTGTCCACGGCAGCGGTACTCTGTGCGGTGTACGTCGTTGTGGTGCCGCTGAGAAAGCACTTCCCGTTGCTCAGCTTCGCACGTAGGCTGGAGGGGGTCGTGCCGACGAGCGCCCCCCTCCCACCCGGTTCGCCCGCCCCTCGACTCAGCTCGGGGCAGGCGAGGGGGGAACCACGGTGCCGAGCGCCATGGCCCCACGGTGCCGAGCGCCCGATCTACATCCTCGCCGCGTGCGACCTGGCGCGGCAGAGCAGCGAGGGGCGCCTGGAAGGGACCTCGCAGGTGCTTGCCGAGCAGGTCGGAGAGAGGGCGCTGGCGGACCTTCGGAAGGTGGCCGTATCCACCCTTCCGGTCTTCAGAACGCTGTTGCCGCTTGCTGCCGCGTTCACGGTCGTGCTCGGCGTGTCCCTGTCCGCAGCGATGGCCTGGCCCGAGCACTTGAAGTCCGCGGCAGTGAGGCTCCTCCAGGAACCTGCCCGCGTGCCGGCGGGCGCGCCCCTCTTGAAGCGCGGCGCCCATCCGGGCGCACCGGGCGGGGGGGCTGCCGGCCCGCCGCCGTGCCGTGAGCTCAAGGTTACCGCCATCCCGCCCGACTACCTGAGGACCGCTGCGATCCCCCTTGCGTGGGACCAGCGCGGAAGGGTGCCGGCAGGGAGCACGATCGAAGTTTCCTGCGAGCCGACGCGGCGCGAAGCAGCGTTCATGCTTACGCGGCACGAGAAGCAGCAGGTGGTGAGTATCCCGTTCCAGAGAAGGCGACAGGCCGCGTCGGGTGCGGTCGTGATGGCCGCGCAGTCAACGCTCACGGAGAATGCGGTCTTCTTCGTTGGTCGGGTGGGAGGGGGCCCGGCGCAGCCGGGCAGACTGGAGATGGTGGCGCTTCCGGACCTGACACCCGCGTGCGCGTTGCACCAGCCTGCAGCGGATGCATTGTTCGAGCCGAACCAGTCGTTGAGCGTGTTGGCAGAGGCGCTGGACGACCACGGCATTGGCTCGCTGACGCTCTACTACAGGGTTGAGGGGCTGGACGAGACAGCGTCCCCGATCGAGCTTTTACGCCCTGCCGACGAGAAGCGGGTCCTATCGCAGAGGGAAGTACCGCTGTCGCTGTTCCTGGCCGATCCCGGTGATCGGGTGACTCTGTTCCTCGAGGTGCTGGACAACCGGGAGACTGCAGTGGGCGAGGGTGCGTGCCGCACCTCTCCGGTGACGATCACGATCAAGTCGGCGCAGGGGGATCAGCGCGAGGCGATCACGAAGCTGGCATCGCTTCGGGACCGGAGCCTCGATCTGCTGGCGGATGGAATGGCAATAGCGTCTGCGGACTCGATCCTGGAGGCCCCGTGGCGCCCGTTCCTGGCGGGCCTTTCGTCGTACCGGGTGGAGTTGGCCGCGCTTGCCCAGCGCATGGAAGGTGCGAAGCACTTCAGGGGCGACGACGTGCGGCGGCTGGCCGCGCTGACGTCCGCACTGGCCGATCTGTTGGAAACGCAGGAGAAAGAGCCGTCCCAATCGAAGCTGCGCACGGACGTGGGAAAAGCGGTGGCAGAGCTCGAACAGAATGCTCTGAATCTCGACGGGGTGGTTGAGAAGTTGCTGGGCGAGTATCTTTTCCAGCAGTCCGGCCGCGTGCAGGCCGAGCTCTCTTCCATTCGCTCCCTCAGTCGTGAGGCACAACTTGACGCCGCTGGAGAACGGACGTTGATGAGACGGGTGAAGAAGATCCGGAGGATGGCGGAGGAGGTCGTGCAGCTCCGCCGTGGTGCGCTCCCGGTCATGCGAGCGTTGTTCACGCGGGCGGGGAGCGCATCGGGTGCGGACCGATACGAAGCGTTGCTGGCGGCGGCGGCCGCGCTGCTGGACCGTGGGCCCGTGGCCCCGAAGCCGGGCAAGGGGGGGGCGGGGCTTGCCGGGAACGGGGGCGCCGGGCGCGCGGGTGTTGGGGCCGGGCTCGCGGGTGTGGGCGCCGGGCTCGCGGGTGTTGGGGCCGGGCTCGCGGGTGTTGGGGCCGGGCGCGCGGGTGTGGGCGGCGCCTCGCTGGCAAGCAAGGTGGACGCCCTGTCGCGTGCCGTGGAAGCTGCCGCCAGGTCCGCGGAAGGAGCGTACACCCAGAGCATGAACCGGCTCTCCTCTTCGTTCAGGACGTCCAGGGACGAGGTCGAAGCAACGCTTGGCAAGGCCGCAGGCATGATCCAGGCACTGCGCAAGCAGCTCGATACCGTGATGAAGGACGTGGAAGAGGAGACCCGGGAGTACATCTTGAGCAGGAGGACCTTATCTCGCGTCCAGGAGGCCGCGCACAAGCTGCGGACCCTTTCCCGGCTTGCGCGCACGTTCAATTCGTCACTCTACCCTGCGGTGGACAGAGGGCAGGTGGCCGAGTTCAGGCAGAAGTTGTCTGAGGCATCGAAGCTGGTGGGCCTGCTGCGGATAGAGGAGGCTTCGGCCCTCTCCTCGGACCTGTTGTCGCTCACGCAGTCCATGGAGTTCTCCCTCGACGTCGCGATCAGGTACGCCAACGACGACGTGCGTTCGAAGAAGAGCCGCCGCGAGTTGGACCGGGTGTACGAGGCCCGGAAGCTGGTGTCGCAGGCAGCGACGCGGCTGTCAGCGATCAAGCCGCACAGGGAGAAGCTGCAGTCGTTGCAGCCTGAGCGGCTGGACGAGCTGACCGCGCAGATCGACGAGGTGCTGGTGCTCCTCCGGCAGGCAAACGAGCGGGTGGACGTTCTGCGAAAGACGTTTCCAGTTTTCTTCGGCCGAATCGCACCAGCGGTGGAGCGGCTTGTGGAGGCAGCGGACGCGATGAAGGCGGACATGGCTGCGCTGGTGCTGGACAAGGCATACAGGGAGGTCCTCTTCTGCGAGGAGAGCCTATCCCGTCTCCAGGCAGAGCTGGCAGCGGCAGCGGGGGAGGCGAAAGGGGCGGGGCTGCTTGCCGCGGGCGGTGAGGCAGGGGACCTGGAAGTGTCGGGCAAGGGGAGGACGGTATCACGGGAGAAGTTGGAGAGCTACCAGAACTTGACCGGGTTGCTTGCCGGCAAGGAGGACTGGAAACGTATTGCGGAAGAATACTTTTTGTTGTTGTCGCGTTAGCGGCTGCGAGCATCGTCGGGCAAAGCGGAGTGTGCGCGGACCATCGCCCATCGACCATCGACGCGGCCCCGGACCCGTTCGTGCAGCGTGCGGAGGAGATGTTCCGGCAGTGGGATGGGGCAGCGCTTGCGGAGATCGCGTCCGCTGCGCCCGGGCCCGAGTATGCGCATCTCGTGTCCGGCATGGCGGCCTTCCTGCGTCGCGATCTTCCAACCGCGAGTCGTCTGGGCAACGCCGCTGCCCGATCCGGTGTTCCAGGGCTGAAGACCGCGGGCGAGGGGTTGGCTGACCTTGCTTCCGCCTGGCAGGCCGTCTTCCAGGAATTGGAGCAGGCAGGAGAGGTGTACTTCCCTTCAGACGGACCGCAGTTCGGTCAAGGGCTTACGTCCGAGGCCGTTCGAATCGCAACCGACTGCTCCGGATGGCTCTATGCACAGCGTCCGGACGCGCCACCGACCGTGGTCTTCGTGGCTTCTCCGGATCGGCTCGCAGCGGTTTCGCACGTGCCTGCCGCACGGCTGGAAGCAACCGGGACGGTCGCAATGGCGTTGTGGGGCAACGTGTTTCTGGTGTCGCCGGCGTACTATCCCGACGGGTACGCCTGGGACAGGGTGCTGTGCCACGAAGCCGCGCACGCAGCGCTGCACAGGATTTCGCGAGGGAAGCTTCCGCATCTTCTCGACGAGGGGATAGCTTCCTACCTGGAAGACGTGGGGCCGTCGGGGGCGCCGCGGGCCATGGGTCCCCAGGACGAAGCTCTTGCGACGCTGGCCGACGAGCACGACCTCTTCCTCGGCCGGTCGGCGCTTGAAGGGCCGTTCTACAGCCTGGATACGCCGCTTGCGGCCCGGGTGGCGTTCCTCCAGGTGAGGTGGCTGGTGGGACAGCTATCGGTCAAGGGGGGAGAAGAGGCGATTCGGAAGCTCCCGGTGCTTGCGGGAGGCGGTGCGACTTTGACGATCTCGGTGTCGGAAGCGGCGGGACTCAGCGAGTCGGCAGTAGGTTCCTGGCTGAAGGGGCGCCCCAGGGGCCAGGCGAACCGGAGCGCGGTGGAAGCGCTTGCTGCGACGATTGCGCCGGAGCTGTTGCCTGAGAAGTTGCGTGCGGGACAGGAGCGGGCACGGACTGACGTGCTTCTTGCGGACCTGTTGTGGGGGCGGGGAAAGCGGGAGGCAGCGCTTGCGGTCCTGGGTCGAATCGAGCCCACGCTGGCCGCGACCCCCGACGTGCGGTGGCGCGGTGCGAAGCTGCTGCTGGAGCTCGGGCGCCCTGCGGACGCGCTGAAGCTGGTGCAGGAGACGCTTGCGCTGTTTGCCGACGACTCCCGGCTGCTGTATTGTGCAGCGCTGGCCCACCTGCGGTTGAAGGATGCGGGGCAGGCCGCGGCCTTGGCCCGCCGGGCGTGGCTCGTGAACCCGTTTGCGACGGAGACGATTGACCTGCTGAGGAGAAGCGACATGGCAGAGATCCACGACGAGAAGGAGCTGCTCACATTCATCCACACCCTGAGGGACAAGTTGATGGAGGAGCTGCACCGGCGGATCATCGGGCAGGAGGCTACGCTGGACCTCGTGCTCGTCACGCTGCTCACCAGGGGACACAGCCTGGTCACGGGCGTGCCGGGGCTGGCAAAGACGTTGCTGGTCAAGACGCTGGCGGAGGTGCTGGAGCTGGTGTTTTCGCGAGTCCAGTTCACGCCGGACCTGATGCCGTCCGACATCACGGGGACCGAGGTGATACAGGAGGACCGCAAGACCGGGCGCCGGGAGTTCACGTTCGTTCGGGGACCGGTGTTCACGAACCTCCTGCTTGCGGACGAGATCAACCGAACGCCGCCCAAGACGCAGGCAGCGCTGCTCCAGGCAATGCAGGAATACCAGGTCACGGCAATGGGCAAGACGTACATGCTCGACCAGCCGTTCCACGTGTTCGCGACGCAGAACCCCATCGAGCAGGAAGGGACCTTCCCTCTTCCGGAAGCGTTGCTGGACAGGTTCATGCTGAGCATCCACATGGACTACCCGAGCGCGGACGAGGAAGCGCGCATCGTGCGCATGCCCCGGCTCAACTACCCTCCGCTGGCCAAGATGGCCGGCCCGTCGCAGCTTAGCGAGGCGCAGGAGCTGCTCACCCGGGTGCCTGTTCCGGACCACGTCGTTGCATACGTCGTGAAGCTGGTGCGTGCCAGCCGGCCGGGCAACGAGGCCCCCGAATTCGTGAACGAGTTCGTTACCTGGGGGGCAGGGCCCCGTGCTGCCCAGTTCCTTCTGGATGCCGCAAAGGCGTGGGCGCTGCTCATGGGTCAGCCCACTCCCAGCATCCAGGACGTCAAGGAAATGGCCGCACCCGTACTGCGCCACCGCCTCGTGCTCAACTTCAGGGCGGAGACCGAGCACGTCCACAAAGACAAGCTCATCGCAGAGTTGGTCAAGGAGGTAGGTTGACCGTGCGCCCTCTGCCCGATGGACGCACGGTGCGGGACGCGGCTTTCCGGGGAGAGGAAGCGGGATGACGGTACTGCTCGACCCGGAGATGGAACGGCGCCTCGCGGGGCTACGTTTCCATTTCGTGCATTCCATGGACGGGCGCCTGACCGGCGTCCACAGGAGCGCACAGCCGGGCATCAGCGTCGAGTTCTCGGAGCACAAGGAGTACTCCCCGGGCGACGACCTCCGCCACCTGGACTGGAGGGCGTATGCGCGGCTCGACAGGTTCTACGTGCGCCAGTTCACGAAAGAGACCCACGCCAACGTCCACCTGTTGCTGGATGCGTCCCGCTCCATGGGTTATCGTTCCGAAGGAACGAAGCTCTCCAAGTTGGAGTTCTCTGCACGCCTGGTAGCGGTCCTGTCGTACTTGTTTCTCCGGCAGAACGACGCGGTGGGCCTCCTGTCGGTGAGAGGGAAGAGCCTGCTGCGTTACCTTCCAACTCGAAGCCACCCGTCGCAGCTCGTGACCATCCAGGACTACGTGCGAGAGGTCATCGCGCCTGAAGCTTCCCCCGACGAAGCCGAAGGGCCCACGTCGCTGGCCGAGGGGCTGGAGTTCCTCGTCTCCCGCCGCGTCACCCGTAGCGCTGTCGTGGTCCTGTCCGATTTCCAGATGGACATGGAGAGCCTGTTCCCCTACCTGGCCTACCTGCACACCGGGGGGAATTACTGCTGGCTTATCCACGTGGTCGACCCCGCGGAATACGACTTGGAGCCGGGAGGGCCGCGCACGTTCCCCTTCGTGGGCACGATGCAGTTCAGGTCCCCGGAGACCGGGCACGGCGTGACCGTCGACTCCCGGCTGGCGAGGCAGGACTACATTGCAAGGTTCGCATCATTCTTAAAGGATCTAAGGGGCAGGGCCGCGGAGCTTTCCGTGGAGCTGTCGCACTGCAACACCGACGAGGACCCGGTCGACTTCATGATCAGGTTCCTTATCGATAACCGGCCGGCGGGGGAGTAGACGTGACGTTCGAGGCCCCCATCTACCTTCTTGCGCTCGTGCTGGCTGCGGTGCCCGCGGGGCTGTACCTGTCGCGTTACCTGAAGTCGCGGCGTGAGATGTTCCCTGCTGCGGTCTTCCTGTACTCCCGCGACATGACGCCGCTGAGGCGCTTGCGGGGGAGGCAGATCGGGGTGGCGTTCCTGCGCATGGCAATAGCGATCCTGCTGGCCCTGGCTTTTGCCGGCCCCATGACCGGAGATCCGAAGATAGGCGGTGCCTATGGAAGCGGCGAGAGGATCGTCCTGGTGCTGGACCGCTCGGCGAGTATGTCCGCACAGGGAGATTCGCGGGCCGGCACTCTGTTTGGGGATGCGGTCCAGCTAGCGCTGGAAATCGTCGAAGAGAATCCTGCTGCACGTTTTTCGGTGCGGGTCTGCCCGGCTTCCGGGCCCGCGCGGTCCACCTGGCTTGGTGCGGATCGGGCCCGCGATGAGCTGGAATCGCTGGAGCACGGTTTCGGCCGGTGCCGGCTCCATCGCAACGTGAGGACCACGTTGGCGAAACTGCCTGCGCCGGCGAAGCTCTACGTGTTCAGCGACCTTGCCGAGAGCGGGCCCGAGGGTGCGGCGCTCGCGGACCTGGCCCGGGAGGCAGCGGCCGTCCGCTTGGTTCCGGTGGGGGAGCCCGGTGCGGCGGACAGGGGCAATCTCTCGCTTTCGGGAGTTGCGGTCCGAGGCGGGTCCGTGACCGCGGTGGTGGAGAACCCCGGCCTGCTTGCGGGCAAGGTCGTGGTGACCGTGCAGTGCGGAGACTGGAGCGGAGAGGTCGAAGCGGAGTTGGACCCGGCGCAAGTCAGCGTCGTTCTCCCCCTGCCTGCCGAGGGGTCTTTTTCCGGCACCTGCCATGCGTTTCTGCCCGAGGACGTGTTGGCGCTGGACAACTCGGTTGCGTTCGATGTCCGGTCCGGTGAGAAGCCGCAGGTCCTCATCGTGGACGGGAACCCCTCTGGCGTGCACGCGGGCGGCCCCGCATATTTCATCTCGAACGCGATCCGGGCAGCGGGGGACGACTACACCGTGGTCCGTCTTGCTGCTCCGGAGTTCTCGTATGCGAGGCTGGCTTCAGCGGGGGTGCTGGTCCTGGTCGATCCGCTTCCCATGCCCCGTTACCTGGAGCAGGCCGTGCGGGATTTCGTGACCAAGGGCGGGAGGTTGTGGTTGCTTGCCGGAAGCAACGTGGCGACCTGGAAGCCAGAGAACGCGCTCCTTTCCGGAGTGCAGCTTCGCGAGTGCGTAACCGTGCCGGAGCATCCGTTCCGCATCGAGTGGATCGACAAGGGAGCGCCATCCATAGCGCCGCTTGCCGCGTTGCCGATGTCGCAGGTTGGAAGTTGGACCAGCACACGGCACACCGCAGCGTCGATCGGGGAGAGCGGCGGAAGAGATGTGTCGGCGTCCGAATTCGCTCCGGTCGTTTCGCCGCAGACGCAAAGCGTGCTGGCCAGGTTCTCGGACGGGGTCCCTGCGTTCTCGCTTCTGCGGCTGGGGTCTGGGGAGGTCGCTATCTGGGCGTTGGCGCCGGACGATACGAACGGCAACTTCGCGATCCATCCTCTATTCCCGGTGCAGGTGGCAGCGACGGTGCGCGGGCTGCTTCCTCCGATGCGCCGGGTGTCTGCACCGCCCGAGTGCGTGGTGGGCGCCCGCTGCAAGGTTGCGCAGCCCGGCGAGAAGCGGAAGTTGTTTGAGGCAGCGACCCCTGCCGGGTCCCGCCGCGCCATTGCCGGCCAGTCGGGCGAGGTGCACTGCGCAGCGCCCGGAGCGTACCACACCATGGAAGGTGCAACCCGGCATCTTGCGTTCAACTGTGTCGTGCCCGCGTCGGAGCGGGTGCTGGTGCGAACCGAGCCTGCCGACCACGCTTCTCCCGCCGAGGCTTCGCAGTCCCCTCCGCCTCTGCCCCGCAAGACCCGTTACGGCGCATCCCTGCTTGCTGCTGCGATGGTCCTCCTGTTCCTCGACCTCTGGCTGGTCACGCGCCGCGTATCCGCGGAGAGGTAGCAGCAAGAGATGTTCGAGTTCCATTTCGCCGCGCTTGCCGAAGGACACGACTGTTGACCGTTGACACGTATACATCATCATTACAATAATGATGCAAGATGGAGGCGCAGATGGTGCGCTGTACCCGCCACATTTCCGACCCGATTTCGGGTACACCCGCATTCCACAAGGCTGCGAGCGACTTGGTGCGAAACGACCGTCAAGCAGGAATGCCCGCAACTGCCCGAAACAAGCGGGGCAGCGCACATAGTGTACCCGGTTTTGCGGGAGAAACGACCAGGGTACACTTGCGCAAGAAGGGACGCTGCGAGGAGCGCAAAGCAAGGCACGATGCGGGGATGGATGACGTCGAGGCGCCCCACAAAGGACCGGCGAGCAAGCAAATTGGCGCACGGAGGTGTGGCCAAGACGCGGAGATGTCCGCAACTCAGCCCGAGCGTGAAGGAAGGGCTGCTCGCCGGTGCGGCTCGGCCGTGCGCACGGCCTGGTTGGCTGGCGTGCTCGATATCGCGGGTGCCCTTCGAGCACGTTTGGCGGAACCCGGAGGCGCTGTTGGCACGGAAGTTGCCAAAAGAAGTCCTTGACGTGCGAAGCGCATTGCCCGCCGTCGCCAGCCGGCTGCAATGGCAGATGTGACGGCGAATTGGAGGTGGCGAAAGTAGAGCAGTGCCCGCGCTGCGAGGGCTATGGCGGGACGCACCGCAGGCTGTGCCTGGCGGTGCGGTGTTGGCGCGTCTGCCGTTCGGAAGGAGGGGCGATGAAGAGCAAGAAAGTGATCCTGCAAGAGTGGCTGTCGGCGGCCGGTGCGACCGGGTGGACGGGGATCCTGCAGGAGGTCGAAGACTGGCTCAACACGGAGGACTACGACTCTGCGGTGGTGCAGGTCGAGCTGCCTGCGATCTCGGGAGCTACCCTCTACATCGAGGGGTGCGACCAGTCGGGGGGCAGTTTCGTGACGCACAAGGCGCTGGACGCCGCAACGTCCGGAGGGGCTACGGTCGTGACGCTGCTTCGGCAGGCGCCGTACGGCAGCGCTTCCAAGCTGTCGACGCTGATGCGCTGGCGCGTCACCGGCCCGGGTTCTCCGAGCGCATGGTCCGCGACGTTCCGTGTCTCCGCAGTGTTCAAGAAATAGGAGGGCGCAATGGCAATCTTAGGCAACGGCAACAAGGGGAGCATCGGCGGCATCCAGAGCCAGATCGACAAGACGGCGTTCGACAAACCGAGCGTGTTGAAGTGGCAGCCGTGGACGAACCTGGAGGCAGCGGCCGGCGCAGGAGCGCCGTACGAGTTCATCCAGCCGCGGCCGGGGTGGCTTGAGGGGCATTCCGTCTCGACGTACCATCTGAAGATCCAGATCTCGTTCCTCTACAACTGCACTTTCATTATCGAGAGCTCACCGACGGAAGAGGGGCCCTGGACGGAGGTGATCAGCTACACG
>Ga0172371_10013830_pt1 | contig 10464 bp, 12 predicted proteins | sample Lak12m_FD_114543 | JGI IMG/M metagenome (GOLD analysis project Ga0172371, IMG submission 114543) | Freshwater microbial communities from Kabuno Bay, South-Kivu, Congo - kab_022012_12m | ecosystem: Environmental > Aquatic > Freshwater > Lake | place: Democratic Republic of the Congo: South-Kivu... | reverse complement strand
GAGATTTCGGCAGAAGTTGTAGTAACAAAGATTTTATTAGTAAGGGGCAGGAAGGTAATGCTGGATAGAGATTTAGCAGAGTTATACGGGGTTAAAACAAAAGAACTTAACCAAGCAGTTCAGCGTAATCTCAAAAGATTTCCAGCTGATTTTATGTATCAGCTTACGCAAGAAGAGTTTATAAATTTGAAGTCACAATTTGTGACTTCAAGTTGGGGTGGCGTAAGAAAACTTCCACGAGTATTTACCGAACAAGGCGTGGCTATGTTATCTGGATTATTGAATAGTAAACGCGCTATTCAGGTTAATATCGCCATTATGCGGGCATTCGTTAAGTTACGTGAGTTGTTACTAACACATAAAGAGCTGGCAGAGAAACTTGAGGAATTAGAGCGAAAATACCAATTACACGAAACGGATATCCAGGCGATATTTGAGGTGATTAAGAAATTGCTTGAACCACCGCCTGAACCACCAAAGCCGCGATTTGGTCTGAATTAGAAATTAACCGTTGTATTTCTTTTGTAACTAATTGACCTTGATTAGATTACGTAGACTGTCTACATAAATGTTGACAGGGGGCAGGGATGAAAGTAAGATAAATGTAAAAAGTTCTCTAATCTATGGTGGAAATATGAAATATAACAATATTCTGATTACCGGCGGCGCCGGATTTATCGGCAGCAACCTGGCGGTATATTTTAAACGGAAATACCCGCAGATTAAAATCTTCGCTTTGGATAATCTTATCCGCAGGGGGAGTGAGTTCAATTTACCGCGGCTTAAAGAAAACGGCATTAAGTTTATCCGGGGTGACGTCAGGCTCCCCAAAGACCTGGACTTAAAATTTGATATAGATTTGATATTAGAGTGTTCTGCCGAGCCGTCGGTACTAGCAGGGTATCAGAATCCATCTTACATTATTGATACAAATTTAATGGGTACTGTTAACTGCCTTGAGTTGTGCCGTAAGCGTAAAGCGGGGATGGTTTTTCTTTCTACAAGCAGAGTTTATCCCTACGAGAAGATAAACGGGGTCAGCCGGCGGGAAGCAAAGAGCAGGTTTGAGTGGCCGGGTTTTAACGGTATTGATACGGATTTTTCTTTGATCGGCCCCAAGACTTTGTATGGCTCGACTAAATTGGCTTCGGAGTTTATCCTGCAGGAATATGTTGACGCGTACGGTATCAAGGCGGTTGTTAACCGCTGCGGAGTGGTTGCCGGGCCATGGCAGTTCGGCAAGGTTGACCAGGGAGTTTTTACCTACTGGATGCTGGCACATTATTTTAAAAAACCGCTTAAGTATATCGGTTTTGGCGGCAATGGCAAGCAGGTGCGCGACCTCTTGCACGTTGATGACCTTTGCAGGTTGATTGATATCCAGGTGAATAAACTTAGTAAGCTAAGCGGCAACACCTATAACGCCGGCGGCTCAAGAGAGGTAAGCCTTTCTTTACTGGAAACCACCGCGCTTTGCCGGGAGATTACCGGTAATAAGATTAAAGTCGGCCGGGATTTGCGCCAGCGCCCGGGAGATATCGCGGTGTACCTGACGGATAATAGGAAGGTTACCCGGGAACTAAAATGGAGGCCGCAGAAGCAGGCTTCGATGATTTTGAATGATATTTTTAACTGGATTAGAGACAATGAGGTGAAGCTAAAAAAACTTTAAACAACCGATTCGAATTGCAGGGAGGTTCGGAAGACTGTGGTTAAAGAAAGAGAGCTACATAGGCGTTTCTGTTAAATAGAAGCGCCTATTTTTTTAGATTCTATTTCTTTAGGCGTCTATTGGCAGCAAGGAGGCGAATACCATGAAAAATAAAATTACTGAGATACCGCAAAAGGGCGAAATTGTTATTTATCGGGCCAAGGATAAGAATGTCCGGCTTGAGGTTAAGTTGGAGCAGGAAACAGTTTGGCTTTCACAAGAGCAGATAGCGAAGCTTTTTAAAACAGAGCGGAGCGTTATTACCAAACATCTGGGCAATATCTTCCATTCCAGTGAGTTAGGCGAAAAAAGCAATGTGCATTTTTTGCACATTGCTTTATCAGATAAACCAGTAAAATTCTATAGCCTTGATGTAATAATCTCGGTTGGCTATAGAGTTAATTCTTCCCGTGCTACGCAGTTTCGTATCTGGGCTACGAATGTTTTAAAAAGACACTTGATTGATGGATATACGCTGAATGAGAAACGCTTAAACGAGCAAGTTAAAAAATTCCAGGCTTTGCAACGGGCGGTTAGGCTTATTGCCGAAATGAAGGATCGTAAACATCTTGAGTATAAAGAAGCCATGGGGCTGCTTGAAGTCATCGGCGATTATAATTACGCGCTCGGGATTTTAGACGACTATGATTATAAGCGGCTTAAGATAACCAAGACTTCAAAAGAAGAGAGATTTATCTTAAGTTATGATTTCGCGATAGAGGCTGTAAGTAACCTTAGGGGGAAGATTGGCGCCTCGGATTTATTTGGAATAGAGCGCGACAGGTCATTTAAGAGTTCGGTATCTTCGATTTACCAGACCTTTAACGGAAAAGATTTATATCCGAGCGTTGAAGAAAAAGCAGCTAATCTCCTTTATTTTATTATTAAAAATCATTCTTTTGTTGATGGGAACAAGAGGATAGCAGCATCAATTTTTCTGTGGTTCCTGGAGGGAAACGGTATTCTCTATAAGAAAGATGGTTCAAAGCGTATCGCAGATAATGCCCTGGTTGCTTTGACCTTAATGATTGCTGAAAGTAAACCGGCTGATAGGGATGTTATTATTACGCTGGTTGTGAATTTGATAAATAAGAGCAATTAGGGAACATAATTAAGGAGGGCGTATGGACGAGGGCGGGTTTTTGGTGAACATAGACGGGAAGATATCGTTTCGTTGTTATAAGGTAGAGTTTGATTATGATGAATACCAGTATGTGGTCAACGGAACAGAAAGGCACGAGCTTCCTCCCCGGGTAAAGAAAATAGATATTAAAGTAGAGGGATAGGAAGGTAAAATATTTGTTTTGTAACCTTTTAAGCCCCATGAGATTACGTAGACTGTCTACAATAATTCTTGCAGCGGTATTGACTGCTGCAAAGGCTTATCCCGCCACCGCGGGTGAGTCTTATAAGGCAGATGTAATAGATATCAGCGGAACTAAATACTTCCCCGCAGTAAAAGAAACCCTCTCTAAAGCAAAGAAATCAATAAACCTGGTAATGTACCTGATTGAATTATCTTCCCACAAAGAAAATTTAAAAGCCGATCAATTAGTGGGCTCTTTAATAGAAGCTAAGCAAAGAGGGGTGGATGTAGAGGTTATCCTGGACCAGAATGTGGATTTCCTTCAGCGCAGAAGCAAAAGCGAATGGGAGGCTAAGGTCAAGAGCATGCGGGCTTATAAGCGTTTGAGAGAGGCTGGGGTAAAGGCGCGTTATGATGAGCCGGTAAGGTACACTCACGCTAAAGCGATTGTTATAGACAGGAATATAGTTATATTAGGAAGCACGAACTGGACTGAATCCTCGTTAAGTAAGAGCAATGAAATAAATGCCCTGATCAAGTCAAAAGGCCTGGCTGAAGAAATCCTGTCTTATATTAAGACAATCAAGGTTGACAAAAACATAGAGGAGTATCTTGATTTTATCGGCCCGTCTACGGAGATCAGCCGGAAGTTTATGGAGGATCCGTATCTGGCGCCGCAGATGGTAAAAAACAGGGATGAGCGGGTTTTTGACATTTATTTATATTTGCTTAAGGTTTTCAGCAGGAATCCGGAGGCGAAATTAACCATCTCTTATGAAAGCCTGGCCAGATACCTGGGGATTTATGAAGGGTGGGATAGCCTGGATTACAGAAGGCAGATTACAAAATCACTTAAGAAACTGGAGCAAAGATATAAGCTGATAAAATTTGAGACGGGTTATGGCAAGGAGGCGACGGTGGAGCTGGCGGCTCGCGATGACGGAGAAGAAGACGGCTTCGGGCTTCCCGATGATTATTTTAATTTTGGATGGAACAGGATTTTGTCGTTGCGGGCGAAGTTTTGTTATTTGATCAATTTATCTAATTCCGATATCAGCGATACAAAACCATTCTGGTCAAAAAGCGTAGAAGATATAGCGGGCGATTTCGGCAAGGTGAGCCAGGATATTATAAAAACAGGGATGGGGGAACTAAGGCGCAGGAGGTTGATAGAGGTAAAATACGATACCCTGACCGGCAAGCCTTACAAAGAAAGGCTCCCGAAGATGTATAAAGTTTTAAAGCTTTATGACCCCAAAGAGCTGGAATCAAGGTTAAGTGGCCTGGAGTTCAAGTATGGTAAGGAGGCATATAATCGCGCAAGAGAATACGCGGGGATTGTTTTTGAGGAGAATAATCCGGAGGCAATTGAGGATATAATCCTGAAGGCAAAGCAGTATGGATGGAAGAGGATAAAAAAGGCGTTTGCTATAGCCTCCCGGAAGAATATAGATAATCCCAAGAGGACGTATAATTATGTGGTGGGGATAATTGAGAGGATGGGTAAATAAATAGAAGTATTACCTTATTTTCTTTGTTAGATTTTGCCTCTTTTAGAGTCTATTGATATTAAAAAAGGGGCCAAAATGAGCTATAAGGAGATTTCGGCAGAAGTGGTAGCAACAAATATTTTATTGGTAAGGGGCAGGAAGGTGAAGAGGAACCGATCACGCTTCCCGGATGATTTTATTTTTCAACTTAACGAGAAAGAGGCAAAGGTGTTGGTATCACAAAATGTGATACCTAGCGTACGACATCTTGGAGGATTTTTACCGTATGTATTTACTCAAGAGGGCGTTGCAATGCTTTCGAGTGTACTTAAGTCTAAGCGTGCAGTACAGGTTAATATCGCTATTATGCGCGCATTCGTGAAATTACGTGGACTGTTGTTGACGAATAAGGAATTAGCAGAAAAGTTAGAGGAATTGGAGCGCAAGTATCAACTGCATGAGACGGACATCCAGGTAATATTTGAAGCGACAAAGAAACTTCTTGAACCGCCTCCTGAACCGCCAAAACCGCGATTTGGGCTGAATTAAAAGGCGATTTAATATTTCTTTTGTAACTGTATATCCCTGATGTAATTACATAAACTGTCTATGATATTCTCTTGACATTGTAACCTAAATAGATTACAATTGTAATACAGAAAGGTTACAATATGGATATTTCAAATTTATTTAAATCAAAAACACGTAAAGGGCTCTTTAAACTTTATTTCACCAACCCGCAAGGGGAATATTACTTAAGGGGGTTGGAACGCCTTCTCAATATCCCCGTAAGCATGATCCGTAAGGAACTTATCCGCCTTGAGCAAGAAGGCATATTTTTTTCCCAAAGAAATGGAAACCGGACTTACTATCTTCTTAACAAATCATACCCATTATTCAGCGAGTTAAAAAGCATAGTATTTAAGACTATTGGCGTAGAGGGGGCTTTGAAGCAGGCCCTGGCTAAAATTAAGGGGATTGAACTGATTTTTATCTATGGTTCATTTGCCAAAAAGAACGAGAATGCCGCAAGCGATATTGATGTGTTTATTATTGGCAATGTCAATGAAGACCGGCTAATTAGAGCAATAAAGAAGGCTGAAGAGGGGTTTAAAAGAGAGGTTAATTACACTTTGTACACAAGGGAAGAATTTAAGAAGAAAAAGGCCAAAAAAGATTCTTTTATTCTGGACCTTATAGAAAACCCGAAAGTATTCTTAAAGGGGGATGAAGATGAGTTATGAAAGACTCGTCGAAGAATATTTGGCAAAAGGCCTGCTTAAGAAGCAGAAACCAAGCTTTGCCGCAGTAGAGAAGTTAATTTTCAGAAGCGGGAAGGATTTGAAGACAGCAAAGGCAAATCTAAAGATTGATGAAGGAATTGCTTATACTGTAGCGTATTTGGCTATGTTACGCACAGGACGCGCATTTATGCTGCTTAAGGGGTTTCGTCCGGCAGACGGCTATCAACATAAAACCGTGGTAGAATTTATGGCGCAATGCCTGGGAGGAGAATATAGAAGCATAGCAGAACGTTTTGATAGGATGCGCAGAAAACGCAATATCTTTACCTATGAGATCGATATTTCAATTTCATACACAGAAGCAGAAGGTGCTTTTGATACGGCAACAAAATTTGTTAATTTAATTAAAGAGATCATGAAGAAAGATAGTCCGCAGGGGCATTTTAAATTCTAGCTTAAATTTTATCTTTATTGGCACCTAAATTCTCAAGTATTTCTTTTGTAAGTCTCTTGCCTTAATTGAGTTACGTAAACTGTCTATGGGTTTTACTTGACAAAATGCGGTTTATCGTGCATACTTGTTTCTGTAGATATATAAAATTATATATATAAAGAAATGAAGCTTGCAGAATTTGTTAAAAAATACGGCAAAGAACAGGTGATTGATTCCTCAACCTTTTCTTTGCTTGGCGAGGACCCGCAGAATATCCGGTGCCAGGTGCGATATTGGCGCAGGCAAGGTCATCTTATTTTGCTTAAGCGCGGAGTTTATGCCTTGAGCAATGACCTTAGAAAACAGCCGTTATCCATGGGTTTTATTTCAAACTTTTTGCTTTCGCCATCATATATCAGCCTTGAATATGCCTTAAGCTTCTACGATTTAATCCCGGAGGCAGTAACTGTCTATACTTCTGTTTCAACCAAGAAAACAACAAAGTTTAAGTCTCCTTTAGGAGTTTTTGAATACCGTTCAATCAAGGAAGGCCTTTTCTTCGGGTTTACTAAAGTAACCGATAAAGGGCAGGATTATTTTATCGCTTATCCCGAGAAGGCGATCCTGGATTTTTTCTATTTTCATCAGGATATGGATGGAAGCGAGAACGAATTTGAATCCTATAGGTTTCAAAACCTGGAAAGCCTGAATTTAAAACGTTTCAATGAATTCAGGGTTAAATATAACAAAAAAACTAATGATATCGCCCGGTCATTTGCCGGTTTTATTAAATCAGGGAAGAAGAGGCATAAAACACTTAGATGAGAGACTACATTAAAACAGTTATTGAGCCTAATTTGACGCAAAATCAAAACCTTAACCGGATCAGGGAATATTTACAGACATATTTCCTTAATATTATTTATAAAAATAAATTTTATCAAAACCTTGTTTTTACGGGCGGGACAGCTTTACGGTTTATTTACAAAATCCGGCGGTTTTCTGAAGACCTTGATTTTAGTTTGTCAACCAAGGCCAGGAATTATAATTTTACCGATATGATGAAGAATATCCTGCAGGAGTTTAAGCTAGCCGGATATGAGCTGGAGATCAAATATGATGAAAGCCGCGCTGTACACAGCGCTTTATTGAAATTCTCAGGTATTCTTTTTGAAACCGGCTTGAGCCCTTTGAAAGGGCAGAAAATTGCTATTAAAGCGGAGGTTGATTCTAACCCGCCTTTAGGCGGAGTTGAAACCAGCAGTGTGTATAATTCAAATTTTATGTTCTATATGCTGCACTATGATCTGGCTTCTTTATTTGCCGGTAAAGTGCACGCGCTTTTATGCCGTGAGTACGCTAAGGGCAGGGATTGGTATGATTTGTTATGGTACCTGACAAAATTTAAAGACTTAGAGCCAAATTTTATTATGCTCAATAACGCCTTTGCCCAGACATCCCGGAAGCCGGTTAAACTTACCTCTGATAACTGGAAAGCAGAAATCAAGAAAACCGCTGAAACCTTAGACTGGAGAAAGGTCAGAAATGATGCCAACCGGTTTCTTGAAGACAACAGTGAACTCGATTTGCTTGAGTTAAAAACTTTCGTTAATTTGCTTAGGGAGTAATTCCCAAGTCAAAAAGTTGTATTTCTTTTGTAACCTCTTGGCTTAGATAGGATTATATATACTGTCTATGGGTTTAAAAGATAATTTCCGCAAACGTTTTATCGCCGCTGAATCCGACGGCCTGGTTATTGAAACTATCCAAACCATATCTAAAACTGAACTTCAGAAACTCCGTCTGCTTAAACTCAAAGGCACCTGGCGCGCAAATGAATACAATGAGCTTGTATTCGAAGCATCTGTTCGCCGAGGCCCGCCGCAAACTTATACTTTCAGGGGGAGTTGGAAAATAAACGATAACCAGCAGATTGAATATACATCCGAGGACGGAGGCGACAGGTTAACCTTTAAAGGCTATTGGCAATTATCCGCTGAGGACCGGCTAACTTATATCTTTGAAGGAAGCTCAACCTCCCGTTTTGAATTTAAAGTCCAGCTTGAATCACCTATACTTTATCCCAAAAAAGGCGAGATCCGCTATCGTATTGGCGTAGGCGCGCGTCAAATACGCAAGCCTTCATCCAAGCAGTTAATTATTCTATATGGAGAATGGAAATTCGGCCGCAATCTGGGTTTAAGTTTCCGGATGGATTATGGTAACGGCAGGATCAGGGCTTTGGAATTTGGGGCAGAGGTAAGTTTTGAACACAGTAAAGTTATTTTCGCGCTGAATAACGAGTTCGGCAAACCCGTCGGTATAACCATCACTATGACTCACAGATTTTTGAAATCCTTCAACGCGGAAGCCTTTATAAGGTTAAAAGCCATTAAGGATGAATATGGAGTGGATGCAGGAGTAAGTATCCCATTTTAGGAGGCAGGCATGAAAAATAACCGATCTAACTATGGTTTTGGTTGGGTTCCGGATGCTCCTGACCAGAGGGATTTCTTGTATAAGGCGATTAAACCTAAGGTGCGGCCGAAGAAAGAGGTGGATTTAACCGGAATTTGCTCGGCCGTAGAACAGCAGGGTAAATTAGGCAGTTGCACGGCACAAGCCTTAGCCGGTAACTTAGAATTCCTGGATAATAAGCTGGATGGCAAATATACGGATGTCAGCCGGCTGTTTATTTATTATAACGAACGGGTATTGGAAGATACTGTTGACTATGACGCGGGAGCCTCTTTGCGCGACGGGATAAAGACATTGAAGAATGACGGGGCTTGCCATGAAAATCTTTGGCCGTATGTAGTCAAACATTTTAAGCAGAGGCCCCCTATTAATTGTTATAAGGAAGCCAAAAGGCATAGAATCGCGTCCTATCATCGGCTTAATGATATCCCGGAGATGCTGGCTTGTTTAAGCGAAGGGTATCCTTTTGTATTTGGTTTTACGGTTTATGAGAGTTTTATGAGCGCCAGGGTAACCAAAACAGGAGTGGCTTATATGCCCAAGAAATATGAACGCCCTGTTGGCGGGCATGCGGTTATGGCAGTAGGGTACTTTTTGAAAGATAAGCGTTTCCTGGTGCGTAACTCCTGGAGCAGAAAATGGGGCACGGGAGGTTATTTTACCCTGCCCTTTAGGTATATAGAGACCCTGTCTTCTGACTTCTGGACCATCCGAAAATAGGCTTTTTTGCCAATCCTTCCGTAAGTTTGCCTTGACTTTTCTTTATGTGGGGATATAATATTTGTTCAATGAATGAACAGCCCAAAACAGAAGAAACTCTCTTTATTTTCAAAGAGTTAGAAGCTAATCCAAATACTACCCAGCGGGATCTTTCCAGCCGCCTGAATATCTCTTTAGGCAAAACTAATTACCTTTTACGTGAACTTATTTTAAGAGGCTTCATCAAGGTTAGGAACTTCACCGGTAACCCCGGAAAGCTAAGAAAAATCAATTATCTTTTAACTGAGAAAGGCCTGGAAGAAAAATTCAAGCTTCTTCAGCATTTTTTACAAATTAAAGAAGCTGAATATAATAAATTAAAACAGGAAAGCGATATATTGAAGAAAACCTCCAGAGTTTAATCTGGATAAATATTTTGGTGGTGTGATGATTAAAAAAGCGCTGATTACCGGTATCACCGGCATGGTGGGTTCTCATTTAGCGGATTTTTTGTTGGCTAATACAGAATGGGGTATTTATGGAATGTGCCGGTGGCGTAGCCCTTTAGATAATGTTGAGCATCTTATTGAACGGGCTAACAAAAAAGACCGGCTGCATTTTATATATGGCGACTTATGTGATTATGTTTCATTGCAGAATGCCGTAGCAGAATGCCGCCCGGATTACGTTTTCCACCTTGCCGCGCAAAGTTACCCGCTGACAAGTTTCGGTTCTCCTTTGCAAACTCTGGATACCAATATTCTGGGAACCGAAAGGTTGCTGGAAGCATTGAGGAAATGCCCGGGGATTGATCCGGTTATCCATGTTTGTTCATCCTCGGAAGTTTTTGGAAGAGTTTCTAAAGAGAAGCTGCCGATTAATGAAGAATGCTCTTTTCATCCGGCATCGCCTTACGCGATTTCAAAAACAGGCACGGATTTAGTCGGCCGGTTTCATGCTGAAGCGTATGGCCAGAAGATTGTTGTGACAAGGATGTTTACGCATACCGGGCCACGCCGCGGAGATGTTTTTGCCGAATCTACTTTTGCAAAACAAATTGCTATGATTGAACAGGGGATGATACCGGCGGTAGTAAAAACCGG
>Ga0172371_10013828_pt1 | contig 10465 bp, 8 predicted proteins | sample Lak12m_FD_114543 | JGI IMG/M metagenome (GOLD analysis project Ga0172371, IMG submission 114543) | Freshwater microbial communities from Kabuno Bay, South-Kivu, Congo - kab_022012_12m | ecosystem: Environmental > Aquatic > Freshwater > Lake | place: Democratic Republic of the Congo: South-Kivu... | reverse complement strand
TGGACGAAGGACCTCACCGGGACCGATCATACTCCGGGGGAAGCCTTCACGCGCAAGGACGTTGATGCTGCGTTCGTCATCATCCCCGACGGTCTGATGTTGACGTCCCAGGGGAAGACCGGGACGGGGTCCGAAGGTTCCGTCAAGGGCGCGCGGATTCTCATGTCCACGAAAACGGCCAACCGCATCATCGCTGACGTGTACGCGGTGCGCAGCGACTATTTCCAGGCCCACCGGGAAGAGGTGCTCAGCTTTGTTCACGGTTTGCTGTTGGCCGAGCAGGAGCTTGCGGGACTGTTCAAGGACAAGAGCAGTCGCATGGGTGATTTCAAGAAGATGATCACTGCCGCGGCCACTATCCTTCTGGACAGCGACAAGGCGACCGGGGATGCGGAATCGCTGTACCGGGACTGCACGTACGTGGGATTCGCAGGGAACGTGCAGTTCTTCGGAGATCCCAACTGGCCGCGGAATGTGGATAATCTCACGCGCAGCATACAGGCCACGCTGATCAGCCTGGGGATGCTGAAGAGAAGTGTTGCGCTGACCCATGCCAAATGGGACTACAATCGGTTGCGCGCAGGGCTTCGCGGTGTGGAAGCGGTCAAGGCGCCGACGTTCAAAGCCGACGAAGTGGCCAAGGTGGTCGAGCGGCGGCGCGCGGCAGGGACCCTTGGCGAGGGAGAGCTCTTTTCCTTCGAGATCCTGTTCAATCCCAACCAGAACACCTTTTCCTCCGAGATGTACAAGGATGAATTTCAGAAGGTCGTGGATCTGGCGTCCACCTACGGTGGGGCCATCATCATCGTGGAGGGACACAGCGACCCCATGGGCTACCTGCGCAAGAAGAAAGAGAAAGAGAAGGAGGTGGTCCTCAAGCGGATCAAGCAGGCTGCCAAGAACCTGAGCCTGACTCGGGGCACGTCGGTGAGAGACAGCATCATGGACTATGCCCAGTCTAAAGGGGTCTCGCTGGATCCCTCGCAATTCACCGTGGTCGGCCATGGCATCATGCAACCGAAGACGGGTATGTGCGGTGAAGACCCGTGTCCGCCGAAGAGCAAGGAAGAATGGCAGTCAAACATGAGGGTGGCGTTCCGGCTCATTCAGGTCGAGGCCGAGGAGGCTGTCTTCACACCGCTGGAATAGCGAGGCGCAGCCATGTCAGATCTAGCGAGAATAGCCGCGCTGGTATTTGCCGCCTGGTTGGCTCTCTCCGGCCTGTGCGCGTGCAAGGACGGCGCCGGTCGAACGCAGGCGCCGCAGCCTCGCAAGCAGAGCGCGAAACCAGCGGCAGCGAAGCCACCCTGGCCGCACCTGTCAGGGGAGAGAGAGGCCGGGGAGCTGGCGCAGAATCTCATTGCAAAGAATTTTGTGGTGATCTTTGACGGTTCGGGCAGCATGAGCGAAACTCAATGCGCGGAGGGTCGCACAAAGATCAAAGTAGCCAAGAAGGCGGTGATTGAGTGGTCCGAGAGCGTTCCCGCGGGAGCTCAGGTCGGTCTGGTCTCGTTTCACAAACAAGGTTGGTCCTCGATGCCGGTCGCTCCGTACGACCGGGATGCCTTCCTCGATGTGATCAACAGCATCGAAGCCGGCGGTTCGACTCCCTTGGCCCAGGCAGTGCAGAGGGCCAACGAGATGCTGACTTCCCAGGCCAAGAAGCAGCTCGGTTACGGTGAATATACCATTGTGGTGGTAACCGACGGGATTGCCGACGATCCGAAAAAACTGATGGGGACCGTGAACCCTATCCTTGAACAAACCCCGATGGTTATTCACACCATCGGCTTCTGTATTGGAGACCAACACTCCCTCAATCAGCCGGGACGGACCTACTACCGGACCGCCAATAATCCCGCGGCGCTTCGTAAGGGACTGCAGGAGGTTCTTGCCGAAGCCGAATCGTTCGACGTCACGGATTTCAGGTAAACGTGCAGCGTGAATTCAAGTCCTCACCCCCAACCCCCTCTCCAAGTTTGGAGAGGGGGCTTCTGATCCCCCTTCCCCAAGCTTGGGGAAGGGGGTAGGGGATGGGGCATCAGGCGAGACCCTTGTTGTCTTTATCATGGAACCATCCAGGTAAACGGTTGCCAAGTAACGGACCGCACACCGGGAGGAGTGAATGAACAGGCGGGTGCTGGGCGCTCTCATACTCCTTGTGCTGGGAGCTGTTGCCATCGTGGGGCTCTGGTACTTTCTCCCGCGCGTTCAAGAGATGCGTCGGGTCGCAACCAGTGACGCAGGGCGGATCAAGGGCAAGGTCACGGTGGCCCTGGACAACTGGATCGGGTATTTCGTCCTGCGTTCGCCCGAGATGCAGGAGCTCATGCGCCGTGCGGGATGGAAGCTCGTGGTGGAGGACGATCAGGCCGACTATGCGGCCCGCATGAAGCGGCTCAAGGCCGGCAGTGTGGATTTTGCCGTGGCCACGGTGGATTCGTACATCCTCAACGCGGCTCCCCTGGACTTTCCCGGAGCCATCATCATGGTGATCGACGAATCCAAGGGAGGCGACGCCATCATCGCCCGCGGAGATCAGCTTTCTAGCCTGGATGCGCTCAAGGGACGGACCGATATACGGGTGGCGTTCACGCCCGATAGCCCCAGTCACCACCTTGCCAAGGCTGCCGCGTACCACTTCAGTGTTCCCGAGTTGGTCCCTCCCCCGGGCGAACGCAGGATCGAAACCAAGGGATCGGCCGAGGCCTTGACCAGGCTCCTCGCGGGGTCCGTAGACGTTGCGGTGCTGTGGGAGCCGGACGTGTCCCGGGCATTGGCCCATACGGGGACAAAGAAGATCCTCGGAACCGAGGATACCCGCAAGCTCATCGTGGATATTCTCATCGTGAACAGCAGCTTCTCCCGGAAGAATCCCGGCACGGTAAAGGAGCTCCTGTCCCTGTATTTCCGGGCATTCAAGAAATACCAGGAGAATCCGCAACTCCTGAGGCAACAGGTCGCCGCGGAGACGGGGATGTCGGAAGGCATCGTTGATACGATGCTCAAGGGCGTGAAGTGGGTTAACCTCACCCAGAACTGCGAGGAATGGTTCGGCATCGCGCCGCCCGGCGGGAGCGCCGAGAATGGCCTGAGGACCGCCATCGAGTCTACGGTGCGCGTGCTGGTGAACGCGGGAGACTTCACGGACAATCCGCTCCCTGCAGGGGACCCGTACCGGTTGATGTACAGTGCGTACCTGGAAGAAATCTTTGTTTCCGATGCGGTGGGATTCACCAAAGCGGGCCCCGATCAGTCAGGCAGCGCCTTTGGAAAGGGCGTGCAACAAGGTTTCGGCCCTCTGACCGACGAGCAGTGGGGCAAGCTCAAGGAAGTGGGGACCCTCAAGGTGGATCCGATCGTGTTCCAGCAAGGAGGCACGGCACTGGACGTGCTGGGGAAAGAAGTCGTCGACAAGGCGGTCGAGCTCTTTTCCCACTATCCTCGGTTTCGCCTCGTGGTTCGGGGCCACACCGGAACAAAGGGGGACCCGGAAGAGAATCAGCGGCTCTCCCAGGAGCGGGCAGAGGCTGTCGCGCGGTACCTCGAGGTCGCCCACGGGATCGACCCCAACCGCATCCGGGCTGTGGGAGTCGGAGGAACGCAGCCTCTGACACAGAGCACGGGGGAGTCGATACGGGCATGGCAGTACCGCTTACCCAGGGTCGAGCTCGTGCTGGTGCGGGAAGAATACTGAATTACGTTCACCGCGAGCTGAGGACATGACCCCAAAGAGAGAGAGGAAAGACGATCCGCAGATGGCGCAGATATTTGAAGCCATGATTTCCTCTGCGTCCTTTGGGCCATCCGGGCCCTCTGCGGTGAATGATTACAATCGGCGGCCATCTGCGAAATCTGCGGATCACTCTGGGGAAATCTTCCTTTCGAATCTCTGTGTCCTCCGCGGAGAACGAATGCGAATACTGATGCAAAGGGCTTCCTTTGGTAAATCCGGACGCGGATTCGGAGACAAGCCTTCACCCGGTGGAAAGAGCGCAGGGAGGGCGGCATGAACCGCTCGGATGAAGGCCGGCCGGCAGCTCGGGACTTTGGGCCCGTCGCGGTCCGAAGCGCCATACGGAGAGAGGCGCTCACCCATCCTGCAACGTTGTATCCCGGAGTGGCGGGTGTCTTGGGCGGCCTCGCGTGGGCACTGTTCGGGTCACCGATCTTTTTGGGATTTGCATTCGCCGCGTCCATCGCGGGCCTGGCATCGTTCACCGTCAATTACTTCTTCCGGGACAAGACCTTTTCCGGCAGGTACGTGGAACAGCTCAAGGAGCGCATGGCCGCTCAGAAACGGGAACTTGTGGATTCCATTCAGGAAGGGTTGCGTGGGGCCGGTGAAATCCCCGGCGGCGAAGAGCACGCGTACCAGGGATTGGAACAGTTTGCGGGGATTCGGCAGAAGTATGACAATTTCAATGCCCTCGTTGAGGAGAAGTTCGGCAGCGGCGAACTGGCGCTCGGGGAAATATGGTCGGCGATGGAACAGGTATATCTGGGGGTACTCGAGAATTTGCGGGAAGTGGTGAGCCTGCTGCAAAGCATCTCCACCATCGATCCCGAGTACATCCGGAAACGGCTGGACAAACTTTCCCGGATGAAAGGTAAGGATGAAGCGGATCTCAGGGAAACCGAAACGCTCCTCAAGAGACAAAAGCTGCGGGACGATCAGCTCCGGAAGGTCAACGAGCTCTTGACCCGCAACGAAGAGGCCCTGACTCAAATGGAGGAGGCCACCATCGCAGTCGCGGGGATTCGTTCCGAAGACCCCTTCACGGCCGTGAATACTGTGGACTCGGTAAATAGACTCAGAGAGCTCGCCTCCACCATTTACCGGAAGGAGTGACGGCCTGCTCGCAGGAATTCGTTCTTTGGGGAGGTCATCGAGGCTGCGCGTTCTTCGGGCAGTGACCTGTCCGTGCGCGCCTAAGTACGCCATGCGGAAATACTGTGGCGTATTCCGGGTCCATCACCCCGGCGGAAGCCGGGGGCCAGTGCTGTCAGGTTCGAGAGAATCGGAGTGCTCTCCAATGCTCCCGGACATGCGGGACTGGATTCCGACTTCCGTCGGAATGACGGACAGTTCGGCTTGGTTCTGGTCTTCCAGCCGAGTCGTAGGAGGGCAGGGTCCAATACGTCACCGTATCTGGGAAATGGTGTACGAAAGAAAAGGAGGATTCCACGATGAAACGGCTTGCTCTGGTACTGTGCGCCGTGATGGCATTGACCAGTCTGGGTGGTGTCGACGCCTCTGCCGGGCCCACGTTCAAGATCGCCTGGTCCCACTATACCGGGTGGGAACCATGGCAACTGGCCGAGCATAAGAAAATTCTGAAGAAGTGGGCCGACAAACACGGCATCGGGATCGATCTGGTGCTCGTGAACGACTATGTGGAATCCATCAATCTCTACACAGCCGGTGGTTTTCACGGCTGCGCCATGACCAACATGGACGCGTTGACCATACCGGCCTGCGGTGGAGTGGATTCCACTGCGCTGATCGTCGGCGACTTTTCCAACGGCAATGACGGCATTGTGTTGAAGAAGGGATCGCAGGTAAAGGACCTGAAGGGCCGGGAAGTCAAGCTGGTCCAGTTGTCGGTGTCCCATTACCTCCTTGCACGGGCACTGGAGCTCAACGGCATGACCGAAAGGGACGTGCGACTGATCAACACCTCGGACGCGGACATAGCAGCGCTTTTCGCCGAGGACTCCGGCGGTGCGGTGGTCACCTGGAATCCGCCGCTCATGCAATGCCGGAACGTGAAGGGCGCGCAGATGGTGTTCGATTCGAGTAAGATACCGGGAGAGATTATCGACCTGATGGTGGTGAGGACCGATACGCCTGAATCTTTGAAAAAGGCTCTTGTGGGGGCATGGTACGAGACGATGCGGCTCATGAACGCCAAGTCGCGGGAAGGCGACGACGCGATCCGATACATGGGGAAATTCGCGGGAGGCACGGAAGCGGAGTTCAGAGCCCAGCTCATTACCACGAGAATGTTCTTTGACGCGGCCGAGGCTGCCGCATTTGCCCGGAGCGATCAACTCAAGAAGACCATGGAGTACGTACGAGGCTTCTGTTTCGGCCGCGGGCTCTATCCCAAGGGGGCTGATTCCAAGGATTACGTGGGAATCCAATTCCCCGACGGGTCGGTGATGGGCGACGCCAAGAACGTGAAGCTGCGGTTTGACGCAAAGTTCATGCAGGAAGCGGCAGACGCGAAATAGGGGAAGAATCCACCGCAGAGAACGCGGCGGTTGCAGAGAGCTCAGAGAGATGCCTTTCGTCGTGGCTGCTTTGGCGCCGTGTTCCTCCCCCTGCAATGACACCCCCAATTGAGGGCGTCACCCTGGCGGAAGCCGGGGTCCAGTGCTGTCAAGCTCGAGAGAATCGGAGTGCTCTCCACTGCTCCCGGCCATGCGGGACTGGATTCCGGCTTCCGCCGGAATGACGGCCCGTTCGGCTTGGTTCTGGTATTCCGACCGAGTCGCCAGCGGTCGGCGTCCAATACGCAGCCAAATTCACGCCGTTGCGTACTTAGGAAACAGTGATGCGCTGTCGCAACACGATCACACGAGGGTAAATAGGCCATGCGAAGGATTCCGCAGTTGTGGGGAATTCACGCCGCGCCCTCATCCGGGGTGCGACTGGTACTGGGAGTGCTGCCTTTTGTCCTGTTGACCGCGGCCTATCTCACGATCGCTCACATCCGGCTCCAGGAGAATCCCCGGGAAAAGCTGACCCCCTCAGTGTCCCAAATGGCTGACGCAGTGAAGACTATGGCCTTTACCCGGGACGACAGAACAGGGGCGTACCTGATGCTTGCGGACACCGCGTCGAGCGTGACGCGCATCCTGATCGGCCTGGGAGCCGCCGCGGTCATAGGATTGTTCGCGGGCCTCACCATGGGCATGCTCCCTGGCATGGGAGCAACGGCTCTGCCGGTCGTCACGTTTCTCTCCATCATTCCGCCGCTGGCTATTCTTCCGATCCTCTTTATCTCGTTCGGCGTGGGGGAGCTGGGCAAGGTGATGCTCATCTTCCTTGGATCGGTGTTCATAATAACCTGTGACATCTACTATACCACGAAGAGAATGCCCCGGGAGCAGATCGTGAAAGCCCTGACGCTCGGCGCAACGCAATTCCAGGTCCTGTTCGAAGTGGTGTTGCCGCAGGTGATGCCTCGTCTGGTGGTGTCGGTCCGTCTGTGCCTGGGAGCTGCCTGGCTGTTCCTCATCGCATCCGAAGCCATTGCATCCACGGACGGCCTTGGATACAGGGTTTTTCTGGTGCGACGCTATCTCGCCATGGATGTGATCATCCCGTACGTGTTGTGGATCACATTTTTGGGGTTCGCCATGGACAGTGTCCTGAGATTTATTTTGAGCCGCCTGTACCCGTGGTACGAGACCGTGCAGTAAGGAGAATCGCGAAGATGGGGAAATCCGCACAGCGTCTTCTGCTTATCGAAAACGTGTCTAAGGAGTACGGGACCAAGGTCGTGTTAGAAAACGTGGACTTGGTGGCACGTTCTGGCGAGCTCTGCACGGTGGTCGGACCAAGCGGATGCGGTAAATCGACCCTGCTGAGGCTCATTCTCGGCCAGGAGCTCCCCTCCGCGGGTGAGATCCTGATCGACGGTCAACCGGTGGGCCCTCCAAGCAGTGACAGGGGAGTGGTGTACCAGCGGTACTCCCTGTTTCCACATCTTTCCGTTCTGGAAAACGTGACACTGGGCAAGCGGCTGACCGCGGGATTCTTTGCCCGATTCCAACGCTCCCAAGCGTTCGACGAGGAGGCGCACTTCTTCTTGGAGAAGATGCATCTCTGGGAGCACCGGCAGAAATACCCCCACGAGCTCTCCGGCGGAATGCAGCAGCGGGTGGCTCTTGCCCAGTCGCTCATCATGAAGCCCCGGATCCTGCTCATGGACGAGCCGTTCGGAGCGCTCGATCCAGGCACCCGTGAAGACATGCAGGTCTTTCTCCTGGAGCTCTGGGAGCACTTCCACATGACCGTCTTCTTCGTGACCCATGACCTCGAGGAAGCGGTATTCCTGGGAACACGCATCATTGTTCTGTCCCAGTACTACAGCGATGACCGGGGCGCGGACTGTGACGGTCGGGGCGCGCGCATCGTTGCGGACTATCCCCTTGCACGAAAGGCGGCTTCCACCGCGGTAAAGGAACTTGCCGAATTCGGTAAGCTCATTCAGGAGATCCGGAGAGACGGGTTCGATCCGGAGCTCCGTCAGCACGTCAGCCGGTTCAACCTCAAGCACGAGGACTCATTCCAGACGTTGACCGAAGAAGAATACCGCCAGGCGTACAATCGGAACAACAATTCGGGGCAGGGCTGATACTGATTCGCTTTTGAACAAGTGTAATAGGGCGGGCCGGCAGAAAGAAACTGTCTCAAAACCGGCGACTGGATATTAATCGTGCTACGAAAACCGCCCAACCCGAAATTCGACGATTCCGGATCGTACCACGATCCTCGCTGAAAAATTGATTTTTGAGACAGTCTCGAACCGCCGCCCCTCGGTTTCCCCGCGATTCACCGCATGCCGGTGCAATCGATTTACTCACCCATGAGCCGGGAGAGAGCGTTCCATATTGAGTCGAAATCAGGCTCCACGGAGCTCAGGCAACCGCGAACGCACGGCCGGGGGTTCTCCCCGCAGTAGAGATCGAACGGATGGCTCCCTTTTTCTGCGGAGTACTTCAGTGTCACGTCGCTCCCATAGTACACCGGCCCCTTGATGGCCACATCGAGGCGCACAGGCTCGTCCTCCCGAAGGGCAGGCAGATGTCGGGCGCAGAGGGCTACGCTCAACTGGCCGTGAGCGAAATCCCGCCGGAACCCCATGTGTCGGGCATACGGCGCAAGGTAGTGGAGGGCGTTGTAGTCGCCCGAGATGAGGCCGAAACAGAAGCCGCCTCCCTTGGGCATTCTCCAGGTCTTCTCCACGTGGTCTTGCGACACGGCAGGGAGGTCGGAGAGCGGCGACAACGGATCCGGCTCGCCGAAGTCGCCGGGGAAGAAATAGGTGATCAGACTCTCCCACACGGGATCGCCGTCCACCTCCAAAGCGGTGTGGATATCCATCTCCAGCCCCTTTGCCGCAACCCGTTGCCCGACTATCGTGCACGAGATGTCCATGGTCTCCTGCACATCGATCGGTCGGTGCTGAATGACGTGATTCCGAATCTGCATCATGCGAACGTAGAGCAACGGAAATTCGCGGTGTCCAACGATTCCGACGTGCAGAGGAAACACGAAGACAAGGGGATAGACCAGGGGCATAGTTTGGGACGGAGGCAGACGGCAGATTTTCAGGAATCGCTCCAGGCGCCCGCGATTTATCCTGAAACCCCGCCACTGGGATTGCATCGAGGGCAATACCCTCGTGGGCGGCAGGCCGCTGCGGCGCATAAACAACCCCCGCGCGTAGATGGGGAGCAGCCTCGGACGAGTCGTATACTCTAAACGCACAGCACGCATGGTTTCCTCCTCTCTTGGAACACAGACAGTTTGTTGGGGTTGCAGGCCCTTGCAGGTCTCCTCCGCTACGAACGGGACAGCCTGACTTCGCTACGGAGACCCGCAACGGCCCGAATCACCGACGGTTACTCTCTTGAACGCGCATTGGTATCAAGCGCTTCCGCTTCCAGGCCTTTCCAGGCCGCTGAAGCCAGCTCCTGCATGGCATGATTCAGCGGTGTGCATGTTTGGCCGTCCAGGTGCAGCCGGGTATACTCCATGAGCGGCCCCAGGAGTATCGCCACGTACATGTCGGGCGGCAATCGGCGTACCGTTCCTGCCGTTACGTGCGCACAGAGCCATTTTGCACAGCGCTTCATGAATTCCGCATTCAGTCCTGCAAACACGACGGTGGCCGAGGCCATGAACCCGGAATGGGCCTTCTGGAACAGGTAGCGCGTCCAGTCCGGATGGCCGTCGACCCACTGGAGGTGATAGCGGATCACCGCGAAAATCCCTTCCCGTGCGCTCTGCTGCTCTTCAAGCACGGCCAGGAAGCCGGCCTGATAGTTTCTGATTCCTTCGAGGTAGATCTCCGCGGCTAATTGCTCCTTGCTCTTGAAATGGTGATAGATGCTTCCGGTGCTCGCGTTGGAGCGGCGCCTAATTTCTGCCATGCTCGTCTGGGCGAACCCCTGGTCGGTGAAGCAGGCGAGGGCGGCCTGGATAATCTCCTGGCGCCGCGTGGGGGTGTTTGCGTGGGTGGAATTCTTCGTCTTCATACTAGAATCATATTTTAGAATATCGTTCTAGTCAAGCACAAAAATCTCCCTCGCGAATAGAAAGCCGGTAACAGTTCACCGGGACCTGAGAACATGCCCCCGAAGAAAGAACAGAGGAACTATCCACAGATAACGCAGATGACACAGATATTGGACGCCATGATCGTCATGGTCCCCTCTGGGCCTTTGC
>Ga0172371_10013827_pt1 | contig 10466 bp, 9 predicted proteins | sample Lak12m_FD_114543 | JGI IMG/M metagenome (GOLD analysis project Ga0172371, IMG submission 114543) | Freshwater microbial communities from Kabuno Bay, South-Kivu, Congo - kab_022012_12m | ecosystem: Environmental > Aquatic > Freshwater > Lake | place: Democratic Republic of the Congo: South-Kivu... | reverse complement strand
GGTGGAAAAGGTGATAATTTGGCCGTACTCAAAGATTTCCAGCGCCGCTGGACCGAAATTGGCCATGTGCCGTTCAAAGAAAAGGACCGATTGCAAAATGCTTTCCGCGACATTATCAACAAACAGCTCGACAGGCTAAATATCAGCAACACCGAGATGTCGATGGCTAACTATAAATCGAGGTTTGAAGTCATTAAAAGTTCACCCGATTCACAGCGGCAGGTTTATCGCGAGCGTACAACCCTGCAGACAAAAGTTGCCAAGTTACGCGAAGATATCATGTTGTGGGAAAACAACATTGGTTTCCTTGCCGACAGCAAGAAAGCCAATTTACTGAAACAGGAATTTGAAAAGAAAATCGAGAGCGCCAAACAGGAACTCGAAATGCTTGAAAATAAATTAAAGTTCCTGAACAAATAGGGAATTTTATTTCTTAACATTAAACTGCATCAAAAGTAGTTGTGCCTGCCTGCGGGTTTCAATTAATCTTTTGATGCAGTTTTCGTTTTGCAGTATCATCACAGGATTAGTTGCATAGCATTCATGCCAACAACCTTAATTCTCAGTGTCTGATCTTTTAATAAATGATAAGACATATAGTGTTTGGGAAATCGTGCCCCGGGGATTAGAAAACCAGGCAACTTTTTTATAAACCACCTGTTAGGTAAAACCGCCATCCCTGATAATGCTCTTCCACCTTTTATTTGAAGCTAATACTTCTAAGGGGTTTGGTAATCGAAGGTTCCTGATCCTGTAGTTTTTCCTGATTTTAGTAAAAAACCTGTTCAGCGTAATGAAGCAGGGACGTCGTAAAAAGAACAGGTTCAGTCGATTTCACGGGATGAAATATTTTTGTTTTGGGCTGCAGGCCAGGTTACCTCCGAAACCATTATGTTGTTGTTTGTGTGATTAAAATACTGATAGCAGCCAAAAAGAATGTAAAGGGGCAACAAGCGCAGGATTTTTATGTTTTTCATGGGTTAGTATTTTAAAATTAGCCATTAATATACTTTACTTTAATAATTTTGCATCCTGACTTATCAAATTTCAGAAAATATAAAGAAACCAAAATATGAAATTAATACTAAAAATTTTAGGAATTCTTGTGGTGGTCATCATTCTGGCAATTGTGGCGATCCCGTATTTTTTTCGCGACCAGATCATTCAAAAGATCAAAGAAGAAATCAATAAGAACGTCAATGCCCAGGTTGATTTTACTGATTTCAGTTTATCGCTTTTCAGGAGTTTTCCCGACTTTAACCTTCAGTTGGAAGGATTGTCGGTTATTGGCAAGGAACCATTCAAAGGCGACACGCTGGCCTATATTCCAAAATTTGGTCTTACCCTCGATTTAATGAGCGTTTTCAGGGGAGATGCATATGAAGTAAAAAAAATAGCTCTCTTACAACCAACGATCAATGCGTTGGTACAGGCCGATGGGAAAGCGAACTGGGATATTTCGATGCCTTCGGAAGAACCTGCGGTACCGGTACAAACTTCAAACACTGAAGAGCCGGGAAGTTTCCTCATCAAACTTAAAAGTGTTTCGATGACAGACGGGCGGATCGTTTACGATGATAAAAGCCTTACAACCTACGTTTTACTTACTGGTGTCGATCACAACCTGAGCGGCGATTTTACCATGGATTTCACCTCCCTGAAAACCAAAACCACCATAAAGGAAATGACGGTATATTACGATGGTGTAAAGTATTTTAACAAAGTCGATGCAGAATTATATGCCTTAATCGATGCTGATTTGAAGAATTCGATCTATACTTTAAAGGAAAACGAGCTTCGAATAAACAGGCTTTATGTTGGTTTCGATGGTTCGGTTGCGATGATGCCAAACGACGATATCAATATCCTGCTGACTTATCAATCGAAAAAGTCGGATTTTAAGAACTTCCTTTCACTTATCCCTGCTATTTACGCAAAGGATTTCGAAGATGTTAAAACTTCGGGATCGTTAACACTCAACGGCAATGTGAAAGGCATTTACAACGATAATAATTATCCGGGATTTACGCTTAATCTGGTAGCCGAAAACGGCAAATTTCAATACCCCAGCCTGCCTAAATCTGTCGAAAATATAAACATCAAAACGGCGATTGATTTCCCGGGTGGCAGCGATTACGACAAGTTGGTCGTTGATATCTCAAACTTCAGTTTCACGATGGCCGGAAATCCGATTGCTGCTTCATTGCTTTTACAAACACCAGTGTCCGACCCACAGGTCAAAGGAAAGATTAATGGGGAACTTAATTTGTCGCAGGTTAAAGAAGTTTACCCCCTTGACGCCGGGGACCAACTTTCGGGAAAAATTACGGCGAAACTTGAATTTGAAGGCCGGATGTCGGCTATCGAAAGTCAGAAATATGATCAGTTCAAGGCTTTGGGGTCGCTGTTAATCGAAGGGATGAATTATAAATCAACAGCATTACCTGTTAAAGTAAATATTGAAAGGGCACAACTTAACTTTTCACCGGAATACCTCGACCTGGTCACTTTAAAGATGAACATTGGAAAAAGTGATTTTGCCGCCAGTGGAAAAATCGAAAATTTTCTTCCTTATGTTTTTTCTGATGGCATAATAAAAGGAAGGTTACAAACGAGTTCGACCTATTTTAATATTACTGAACTCATGCCTCAAAGTGCCGATACTGCACAGGTACAGACAACAGATACTTCAGCGATGACGGTAATAGAAATTCCGGGAAATATCGATTTTGCAATGAATTCCACATTCAGGGAACTCATTTACGATAATATCACCCTGAAGAACATGATGGGTGAGCTGATTGTGAAAGATAAAGCTGTAAATCTTAAGAATTTAAACATGGAGGTTTTGGATGGTAGTATGGCTCTTTCGGGTGTTTACGATACAAAAGATGCCGGTAAGCCAAATGTGAATTTTATGATCGATATCCGGAATATTGATATTCAGGAGGCTTATAAGACTTTTGGTTCGATAAAAAAATTTGCACCCATCGCCGAAAAAACCAATGGCAGATTTTCGACAGGCTTTAGCATGAAGACTTTGCTTAACAATCAAATGATGCCGGTTTATGAAAGTATGAATGGTGAAGGTAATTTGAAAACTTCGTCGATTATTGTTAAAGATGTAAATACACTTAACAAACTGGCCGACCTCATAAAAATGCCCGATCTCAAAACATTGTCATTGTCGCCGGTAGATCTGTCGTTCGAAATTATCGGGGGAAAGGTTTTCGTCAAGCCTTTCGATATCAAATACAACGACTTTAAAGCCAATATTGGTGGTTGGACTGCACTCGACCAAACCATCGACTACACGATGAAACTTACAGTTCCCCGCTCAAAATTTGGTGGCGCTGCAAATTCTGTCCTCGACAATCTTGTAAGCGAAGCCAATAAACAGGGGGCAAATTTCAGCCTTGGCGAAACAGTTGACATAACCGTGCTTATCGGTGGAACACTCACCGATCCGAAACTCAAAACCGGGCTTGGCAAAGGATCAGGAAGCCTTAAGGATGATTTGAAAAAGAAAGCCCTTGAAGAACTCGAAAAACAGAAGCAAAAACTTGAAGAAGACGCCCGCAAAGAGCTGGAAAACAAGAAACAGCAAGCCAGCCAGGAGGCTAACCGCATCATTGCTGATGCGGAGCAGCAGGCACAAAAAATTCTCCGTGAAGCTCAGGTACAGGCCGATGCTATTAATAAAACTGCAAAAGAATCGGCTCAGCAGGTAAAGACAGAAGCAGGAAAACAAGCAAAATATTTGATGGATGAAGGAAAGAAAAACGGGCCACTCGCCGAGCTTGCTGCAAAGAAAGCTGCCGACAAGGTAAAAACGGAAGCCGATAAAAAAGCTGACCAACTGGTTGTGGAGGCAAAGAAAAAATCAGACGACATCGTGCAGGCAGCCCAAAAACAAGTTGAGAAAATAAGGCTCGATGCAAAGGCAAAAGCTGATAAAACCATTAATGGTGTCAGCTATTAACAACGCCAACATAGACATAATGTGGATTTTTTGGGTACATTTAACAAAAAATTTACATCAGTTTCCTAAATTTAAATTAGTATTGCCGCTTATTTCGTTAAGAAATCTATGGCCTCAGAGGATAAAGTAGTTGTTGTAACAGGAGCATCGTCAGGAATAGGCCTTGCCCTGGTGTACGAGTTTGCCGGAAGAGGTGCAAAAGTGGTGGCCGCTGCGCGTTCTGCAGATAAACTTCAACAAATTGCTGCCGATATTACAGCCAAAGGAGGATCGGTGTTAATTGTCGAAACCGATGTTACCCGCGAAACAGATTGTATAAACCTCATCGAAAAAGCAATACTGAAATTTGGTAAAATCGATGTTTTGATAAATAATGCCGGCATTTCGATGCGGGCATTGTTTGAAGACCTGGATCTCAGCGTAATCAGAAAACTCATGGATGTTAATTTCTGGGGAACCGTTTATTGTTCAAAGTATGCCTTGAAGTATTTACTTCAATCAAAAGGCTCCCTTGTTGGTGTTTCATCGATTGCTGGTTACAAAGGCTTGCCGGGCAGGACAGGGTATTCTGCTTCAAAATTTGCAATGCAGGGTTTTCTTGAGGTAATTCGTATCGAAAACCTTAAAAAGGGGCTGCATGTTTTAATTGCGTGTCCGGGATTTACAGCTTCCAACATACGGAATACAGCACTTTCTGCTGACGGATCCCAACAAGGGGAATCACCACGGGAAGAAGATAAAATGATGAGTGCCAAAGAAGTAGCACGCAGGATTGCTGATGCTGTCGAAAAGCGCAAACATCGGTTAATTCTTACCGGACAAGGTAAATTAACGGTATTACTTAACAAATTTTTTCCTAAATTTATCGACAAAATGGTTTTTAACCACATGGCAAAAGAACCAAATTCACCATTTAAATAAATCTTTTTCAAATTAAAATTATGAAAGAAATGAAGTTAGAAATCAAGCCGCTGGAAGGTTTTGGTGCGCTTGAATTTGGAGCTGCTCCCGAGGAGGTATTCGAATATCTTGGACAACCCGATGAAGACGAGGTTTTTGAAGATGAGGATGAAGGAAATACCACTGTTTATCATTTTTGGGATCTGGCAGTTTCGGCATTTTTTGAAGATGAGGACGAACCAGGGCTCATCAACCTCGAAACGGATAATCCGGATGCAACCCTTTTTGGTAAACACGTGTTTGCCATGAAGGAAGAGGAAGTAATTAAACTCATGAAAGATAACGGATTCTCAGAAATTGATACCGAAATCATGGAATCAGAAGAATACGACAACGAAAAACGTGTATCCTTCGATGATGCCATGATCGACTTTTTCTTTGAAGAAGATGTTCTCACCGCCGTAAGCTGGGGAGTTTTCCTCGAAGATTACGAGGACGAGGAATAATTTTAGAAGAACTTATCGTATTGCGGGAACGGACGCATTTTGTCTTCGGGTGACTGAAGCTGTTATACCAATTAGTGCGGACGTTCCTGTTTTTTATTTCGGTTAACCGGTGTGCAGGAAAAATCGACGATTGGCTGGGCTGGTATTGCCGGAAACCATTAGCATTTAAATAATACAACTATCAGTAGAGGAATTCTATTTCCCGCCCCAGGGATGGTATTTTTCGATGGTTTCCCTGAGGTATCTCCGGTCGAGATGGGTATAAATCTCGGTTGTTGTAATCGATTCGTGTCCCAGCATTTCCTGAACTGCACGTAAATCAGCACCTCCTTCCACCAGGTGTGTTGCAAACGAATGCCGCAAAGTGTGCGGGCTAACGTTTTTTTGAATTCCCGCACTTTTGGCTAATTGTTTCACGATATAAAAAATCATCACCCGGGTTAATTTGCTCCCGTGATTGTTCAGAAATAAAATATCTTCACAGCCCTTTTTAATCTCAACATGATTTCGTACCTGTGTCAGGTAAATATTCATTTGATTCATAGCCATCTCACCAACTGGCACCCATCTTTCCTTGTTGCCTTTCCCAATGATTTTAATAAATCCCAGGTCAAAATACAGTGTCGAGATTTTAAGATTGACAAGCTCCGATACCCGCAATCCACAGCCATAAAGGGTTTCGATGATCGCCTTATTTCTTTCGCCTTCAGGTTTTGAAAGATCGATAACCGAAATAAGTTTTACAACATCTTCTTTGCTCAGTGTATCCGGAAGTATTCTTCCTGTCCGGGGTGCTTCCAGGAGTTCGGTAGGGTTGTGGTTGAGGAGATCCTCGATGAGTAAATATTTATAGAATGCACGAATTCCTGAGATAATCCTGGCCTGGCTCACAGCACTGAAACCCAGCTCACCAATCCACCTGACGAAGCCTTCGAGTAATTTATGGTCGATTTGTTCAGGGGAATAACTATATCCTTTAATTTCGAGAAACTCGACTAATTTTTTTACATCCCTTAAATAAGCCTCTATCGAGTTGAGTGAAAGTGATTTTTCGAGTTGTAAAAAGGCCTTAAAGCCTTTCAGGTAGATTTCCCAGTTCATGCGATAAAAGTACTCATCTCCAGATTAATTTTACCAAAAGATTACAAAACATTTTTTGCGGCAAATCCTGGCATATTTGAGTGCTAGATTTAACGGGTTCGTCATTGGTTTTTATGCTGATTTTTGGTTTAATGAGCTAAGCGGTGATCGACAGATTTTTGGGATTTTGCCGGGTTAAAGCATCTTATTCATCCGGTGCTGGTCGAAATGATTTGCCTCTTCAATTTTTTCGATGATGCGCGATGCCGGGTAATGATCTTTGAGCCAGTTCATAATTATTCTCCGGGCAAAAATCCTTTGTTCAATGGCATTGATATTAATTGCAGTTTTAACATCTTCAAACGAAAGGTATTCCTCGCGGATGGCAAGGTTTTTTTTCAGGTTCTTTTCGATAAATTCGCGGGAAAGGGTGATCTGCTTGTTTCTACCTGTTTCTTTTTTCGCCCGTTTTCCTATCTGAGGTCTCATTGATTAAATATTAGTCTTCGTTCTGGCTACAATATAAACATATATTTGAAAAATGTTTTTTTCGAACAATAAAAAAACCGCCTTTCAATTCGGGAAATTCAAAAATCTTTCGGCTTAATTTGTGGTATGAATTTGGGTGCGATTTAAAATCAGAATTGGTTTTTCAGTCGAAAATGTTACATTTGCAAAACAAGTTTGATTGGCAAGTGTTAGGACGAAATTCTAAATATCGATAATTATGTACCGGGTATTGATTTTGATTGTTGCATTTGTTTGGCCCCTGGCTTTTTTTGGGATTGTTCCACCTCAGGAAGCCGACCTGATGACGAAGATTAGCCTGGCATTAAATGCAGGCGATGCTTCAAAACTTGCTGCTCATTTTAATACTGCGGTCGATTTGGTGATTCCTGGAAATGAAGGCTCCTACAGTAAAAAGCAAGCCGAACAGCTCGTAAAGGCCTTTTTTGTTGCTCAACCGGCTAAATCGTTCAAGATGGAACATAAAGGGACCTCTAATGATGGCTCTCAATATATGATTGGCACGCACAAATCCACAACCGGAAAAGTTTTCAGGGTTTATATTCTGATAAAAACCGGATCAGCTGAAGGATTAATCCAACAACTCCAGTTTGAAGAAGAATGATCCGGATTTGCTTTGTTGTTTCTATCCTTTTCAAATTTAGTGATACTTTTGCACGATTAGAGAAAGACATTGATTATGAACGTTGATGAAATTATCATACATGCCCTCGAAGAGGATTTGGGTGATGGTGACCATACTTCACTGGCAACAATTCCTGAAAGTGCGACAGGCAGAGCCGAGTTAACCGTGAAAGAGGATGGTGTGATTGCAGGCCTTGAAATCGCAAAGAAGGTTTTCATGCACCTCGACCCATCACTCAAATTTATTGGTTTAATTGACGATGGCCAGCAAGTGCGAAGAGGGGATATCGTTTTCACAATCGAGGGTAAATCAATCTCGATCCTTTCAGGTGAGCGGCTTGCATTGAATTTTATGCAGCGAATGAGTGGAATCGCAACTGCAACCAGTATGATGGTATCGCAACTTGATGGTCTTCCGACAAAATTGATTGATACCCGGAAAACAACACCAAACCTGCGAATGCTCGAAAAATATGCTGTAATCGCCGGTGGAGGAATGAACCATCGCATTGGTTTGTACGACATGATCCTGATAAAAGATAACCATATCGATTTTGCAGGCGGGATCAGGCAAGCCATCGAATCAGCCAGGCAGTACCTCGACAGAAAAGGTATGAATTTAAAAATTGAAATCGAAGTCAGGGATTTTATTGAATTGAAAAAAGTGCTCGAAGTTGGCGGAATACAAAGGATTATGCTGGACAACTTTACAGTGGATGGCCTGCGGTCAGCTGTAAGGATGATAGATGGAAAATATGAAACAGAAGCATCAGGAGGTATTACCCTGGAAAGTGTAAGGCATTATGCCGAGACGGGTGTTGATTTTATCTCCGTCGGGGCACTTACCCATCATATTAAAAGCCTTGATATGAGTTTGAAAGCAGTACCAAAATTTTAATTTTTTTTGTCTTGCTCGATCCAAAGAATAAATATCTGTTGAAATTGGGGGGTAGATTCATCACCTTTTTGAGGAATTCTGTTGCCTTTTGGATACGCTTTCTGAGAGGTATCATACTTCCTGGATTCGACAATCTTTCGTTGTACAATGTTTTAAAATTCTTTTTCAAAGGTCTTTTTGAGGGGAGACTTACCATGCGGGCATCGGCGATCTCATTCGATTTTTTCCTTGCATTATTTCCTTCTATCATTTTCTTTTTCACAATTATCCCTTTTATTCCAATCGACGACTTCCAACCCACATTGCTTCAACTGCTTGAGGAGGTGATTCCTGAAACTTTATATGGCTATGTTTCAACCACACTCGAAGATATCATTACCAGGCCACGTTCCGATTTACTTTCATTAGGTTTTATCCTTGCCCTTTATTTCTCCACAAATGGTGTCAATTCTATTATCGAAGGTTTTAATCAGACTACACATGTTATCGAAACCAGGTCGTGGTTTAAACAAAGGCTGATTTCAATTTTTCTTGTTGTTGTAATATCCTCTATGATCATCGTGGCGATATCATTGTTCATTATAGGTGGATATGTGATGACATTCCTTGTAGAGGAGGGCATCCTCACCGATAGTTTTACAATCATTATCATACAAGTTGCCCGTTGGCTGTTAATTATCTTATTGTTCCTGTTTTCATTATCGTTTCTTTATTATTTTGCCCCTGCAAAGCGGGGCAATTTCAGGTTCATTTCGGCTGGATCTACACTGGCGACCATTTTATTAATTGTTACAACCTACGGTTTTAATTTTTACATAGAGAACTTTTCGCGGTATAATGCGCTCTATGGGTCAATCGGTACTTTACTTGTGTTTTTGTTGTGGATTTTATTTAATTCCTTCATCCTTCTGATTGGGTTTGAACTCAATGTGAGTATTGCGAATGCCAAACTGATGACTCCAAAAGAATAATTTGATAACATGATAATTTTAAGTTACAATAGCAAATCATGAAACTTAACGTCAGGGAATATTTAAAAATATCCATCATTTATGCCATTGTAACTGCCTTTCCACCGGCACTTCAAATTTTAATTTTACCTCTTTTAGAAGGAAAAGATCGTTTGGGTGCAACCCAGTTTTCACATTTAGCCATTACCGAATCGATTTCAGTACTGGCGATGACCATTGCTATTTTTGCCATGGGGAATGCTATTGCCCGTTTTTATTTCGATTACCGCGATAACAGGAAATCCTACAATAGCATGGTTTCGAGTGTTTATTCATCAATCCTTTTTCGGGGATTAATTTTGATGATTTTAGCTGCCTTATTTGGGAATTATATCGGCAAAATTTTTCCTCAGCCAGAGCTTCGGGATTTCTCGTCATATGGGTATTTGGCAATCATTGTGGGAATAAACAGGGCAATCTTTCTTACAGCGACTTCACTTTACAGGAATGAAAAAAAAATCAGGCTTTTTGTTGCTTTAAGTCTTGCTCTTGGCATTTTAAGAACAGCATTCCAACTTACCATGGTGTTGAATTATAAGATGAATTTCATTGGTTACCTTACAGGAAGTGCTATTGGCGGTCTTTTACCATCTCTGTTCATCTTGGGATTGACCTTTTACCGTTCAGGTTTCCATTATAACAGGACGATCATGCGTCCGATTTATACATTCACCCGTCCATTGTTTCAATATGGTCTTGTTCAGTGGGGATTGCTATTTGCTGATCGTTACTTTTTGAAACTGAATAATTTCCAGGAAGAACTGGGAATTTATGATACTGCCATGAAATTTGTTTTTGGGATACAGTTGATTTTGCAGGGAATACAAGGAGCGGTACAACCTGAAGTTTATCGGGTTTTAAAGGACAGGGATGAAGAAACCAAGCAAAACCTGGATGGCCTTTTAGGTGTTTTGCAGGTTCAAACCCAGCTAATTATT
>Ga0172371_10013826_pt1 | contig 10466 bp, 9 predicted proteins | sample Lak12m_FD_114543 | JGI IMG/M metagenome (GOLD analysis project Ga0172371, IMG submission 114543) | Freshwater microbial communities from Kabuno Bay, South-Kivu, Congo - kab_022012_12m | ecosystem: Environmental > Aquatic > Freshwater > Lake | place: Democratic Republic of the Congo: South-Kivu... | reverse complement strand
AGGATATGAAAAGAATGTCGGAAAAGGCTCTGCGATAAAGTATGGAATAAAAGAAGCAAGCGGAGATATTATTGGGTTTTTAGATGCGGGAATGGATATAGATCCGACCGAAATATCCATAATGATTGATCTAATGGATTGGAACGATGCAGATATAATTTTAGGAAGCAAGCTTCATCCGGAATCTAAAGTTAATTATCCTTTTACCAGAAAAGTTTTATCTTGGGGGTATAGAACACTTACACATTTTCTTTTTGGTTTTAATGTAAAAGATACTCAGGTGGGTTTTAAGCTTTACAGAAAAAAGGTGGCAAAGGATGTATTTCCGAAGATAGTTGTAAAAAGATTTGCCTTTGATATAGAAGTTTTAACAGTAGCTTATAAATTGGGGTATAGGAAAATTTTTGAAGCTCCAATAAAACTGGATTTTAGAGGTGCGTCAAGCATTACTTCATCGAGTTTTTGGAGAATAATATTCTGGATGCTCTGGGATACTGCTGCTGTATTTTACCGCTTAAGAATCTTACATTATTACGATAAAAAATGAGTATTACAGATGCCCGGGATACGGAGAATTCTAAGAGTGATAAATTTTATAAAAAATTTATGAATTCTAAATACATATTTGTATGCGTAGGAGTTTTCTTATTTTTTTTAATATTCAGATTTTGGATTTCTCAAGATATACTTTCCGGTTCTGATTTGCCGTATTTCCATAAAGAAATTATTAATAATGATTTTAGCCTTTATAGTTGGAGTTTAAGCCGGGGAGTTGGTCTTGGGGAATTTTCCGCATCTATGTTATGGAATTACGTAAGCCAAGTGATTCCGTCGGCATTGCTTTTAAATGCCGGATTGAGCTGGCAACTCTCTGAAAAATTATTATTTTTTATACCGTTTTTGTTTCTTTCTTGTCTTAGTTCTTTTTTTCTGTTAAGAACTTTTGTTAAAAATCGTTTTTTTATATTATCGGGGATTTTAATATATGCAGCAAATACATATATTTTAACTCTGCTTAGCGGAGGACAGGTAATGATTGCCCTTTCGTATTCACTTCTGCCTTTTGCAGTATGTCTTCTAACAAAAAAGAATTTTCATATTAATCTAAAAAATATTCTTGCTCTTGTTATTATAACAGCATTAATCTTTTTATTGGATATTAGGATAGGGTATCTATTTAGCATAGTATTTGTTCTATATCTGCTAGTTTCAATAGATAATTTTTTAGATTTTAAAAAGATATTAAAAAAGATAACTGCATTAATATTTGTATTTTTATTAGTTTTACTTCTTCATAGCTTTTGGATATTGCCTATGATTAAATATCAAGGTAAATCTATTAACTTCGGAAACGAATATACGTCTGCGGCAGCAATAAATTTTTTCAGCTTTGCTAAGTTTGAAAATACCATTTCCCTTTTGCATCCAAACTGGCCGGAGAATATTTTTGGAAAAATTTCTTTTATGCAAGTTGAGTTTTTATTAATTCCAATTTTGGCTTATTCTTCTTTATTTTTTTTAAAAAATTTGGGTAAAAATAAAAAGAAAAATATATTGTTTTTTGCATTCCTAGGTTTAATAGGATCGTTTTTAGCAAAAGGATCTAATCCTCCTTTTGGATTTATCTATATTTGGATGTTTGAACATATTCCAGGTTTTATAATGTTTCGCGACTCAACAAAATTTTATATATTTATTGCGCTTTCATATTCGATTCTTATTCCATTTGTGCTTTATAATCTTTCCAAAATCGTATCTTTGCACGGACAAAAAATATATAAAAAATTTTCAGAAAATTATGCATTATTTATTGTTTTTTTAATTTTTACAATATTTTGGTTGCTTACAATTAGACAAGCGGTTTTTGGACAATTAGGAGGAACATTTAAGCCGACAAAAATGCCTCCGGAATATGTTAAATTAGAAGAACTTCTTTCTTCTCAAGATAAATTTTATCGTACTTTTTGGATTCCTTCGATTCAAAGATTTGGATTTTATAGTCAAAATCATCCTGCGATTACAGCAAAAGATTTTTACAAAATTTATGATAATAATAAAATAATAAGCAGATTTAATCAGCCGGAAAATAAAGAATTACTAAAAAAAATATCTGTAAAATATGTAATTATCCCTTTTGATAGTCAAGAGGAGTTGTTTCTAAAAGATAGAGTTTTTGATGATAAACAATATCAGGACATTTTTTCTAATGTAAAAAAAATCAATTGGCTATCCGAAGTTAAAGGATTTGGAAAGATAAAAATTTTGGAAATAAAAAATCCAAAAGAGCATTTTTGGTCTCCGTCAAAAAATATCATTTTATCCTATTCATACATTAATCCGACAAAATACAGATTAAAAGTAAAAAATGCAATAAAAGGAGACAGGATAGTTTTTTCGGAAAATTTTGATAGCAATTGGGTTGTTAAAAATGAAAATCAAATAATTAGAAGCCAGCAGTACGATAAGTTACTTAATAGTTTTAAATTGCCAAAAAACGGCGACTATATTTTGGATGTTTATTACGAACCCCAAAAATGGGTGGAGGTTGGCACAATGATTAGTGGAGTTACATTAATAGCAGTAATGTTCATTTTAGCTTTTATTCTTTTAAAAGAGAGGTTTAGAAAATGAAACCGCAGGACATATTATATTTAGTTGTGTTAGGTTTTTTAATTTATAAAAGAAATCCCAATCTTTTTGTATGGGCAGGTATTTTTTGTTTTGTTATATCTATCCCCCTTTTTGCATTTTGGATTTTCTTTACTGCTGAGCATCTGGTGTGGTACGGAGCAAGTTTTATTTTAATAGCAGTGACCGTTTTCATATTTGGGGAATTTAAAAATTTATCGTCTTTGAAAAGAGAATAAATTTAAAAAAGTTTAAAATTATTAATTGGTATTTTTAAATAATTTTAGATATAATCAGACGAATGCATGATTAAATTAATAAAATCGACTTTTTACAAAGAAAAAAAAGTAAAAAATAAACTTACTAAATTTATATTAAATGCTTCACAGTTAAGTATTGGCAGTGAATGTAAAAAATTTGAAAATGAGTTTGCAAAATGGCAGGGTCGAAAACATTGTGTAATGGTAAATAGCGGAAGTTCCGCAAATCTTGCTATTGTTCAGGCACTTTTGAATTTGGGGAAAATTAAAAAAGGAGATTACGTGGGTTTTTCGGCAATCACTTGGTCTACTAATGTAATGCCTCTTATACAACTTGGTTTGAAACCGGTTCCAATTGACATTGAACTTGACACATTAAATGTTTCAAGTAAAAAACTAATCGAAAAAATTAATAAATATTCTATAAAAATGCTTTTTCTTACTAATTTGCTTGGGTTTTGTGATGATATAGATGAGATAAAAAAAATATGCGATAAGAAAAAAATTATACTGATTGAAGATAACTGTGAGTCTCTGGGAACAGTATATAAAGGTCATAAGCTTGGTAACTTTGGACTGGCCTCCACGTTTTCTTTTTATGTTGGACATCATTTGTCAACGATTGAGGGCGGAGCAGTGTGTACGGACAACGAGGAGCTTGAAACGATGCTTCAGATGGTAAGAGCTCATGGATGGGACAGAAATTTAACAGAAAAAAAACAGTTAAAAATTAGACTAAAACATAATATAAATTCTACATTTTATTCCAGATATACTTTTTATGATTTGGGTTATAACTTACGTACATCGGAAATAAATGGTTTTATAGGGAATGCACAGATGCAACATCTTAACGAGATTATAACGAAAAGAAGAGATAATTTTCTAAAAATTGCAGCTTCTATTTATAAATGTTCTGATAAATATTATCCCGTAAGATATGACCACATAGACTTTATTTCAAATTTTGCTGTTCCTATAATTTGTAAGTCTAAAATGATTAGGGATGAATTAGTAGAAAAATGTAGGAATAGGATAGAGATTAGGCCTATTGTGGGAGGAGACATGATTTTTCAGCCATTCTTTAAGAAATATTTTAATGGCTTTATTGGTAAAAATATAAATGCTAAGATAATACACGAGCAAGGTTTATATTTTGGTAATAATCCGGAACTTACGAGTAAAGAAATTAAGGAAATAATAAGGATATTTACAGCTTAGATTTCTATGAAAAAATTTTGGGAAAACAAGAAGGTTTTAGTTACAGGAGGAGCAGGTTTTATTGGAAGTCATTTAGTAGAAAAGCTTGTTGAAAGGAATGCTATTGTAACTGTTTTAGATAATTTTCAGAACGGCACACTAAATAATCTTGCTACTGTAAGAGATAAAATTATCTTCATTAAAGGCGATTGCACAGACATTGACATTGCTTTAAAAGCATGTAATGGTCAGGATATTGTTATGAATTTGGCATCCCGAGTTGGAGGTATTCTTTACAACAGAACTCATCAGGCAACTATGCTTCGCGACGTTCTTTTAATAGGAACGATTATGATAGAAGCAGCGCGCAGAAGTGGGGTAAAAAGATTTTTAGTAGTTTCATCGGCATGTGTATATCCTCGTAATTGCTCTATTCCTACACCTGAAAAGGAAGGTTTTTTGAATGAACCTGAACCAACAAATGGGGGATACGGGTGGGGAAAAAGAATGAGTGAATTATTAGGTAAGTATTATCAAGAAGAATTTGGGATGAAAGTAGGAATTATCAGACCTTATAACTGTTATGGTCCAAGAGATCATTTTAATCCGGAAACTTCTCATGTAATTCCAGCTCTTATTAAGAGAGTTTTTGATGGAGAAAATCCTATAAACGTATGGGGATCGGGTAATCAAACAAGGGCTTTTTTGTATGTAGAAGATATGGCAGAGGGAATGATACAAGCTATAGAAAAATATCCAGTTTCCGACCCGATAAATCTTGGAACAGACGATGAGATATCCATTAAAGAGTTAATAAATAAAATTCTTAATATAACCGGTGTTAAAGCAAAATTGAAATTTGACATAACAAAACCTGATGGAAGTCCAAGGAGAAATTGCGATAATAAAAAAATGAAAAACAAGGTTGGATTTACTCCCGGTACTAAATTAGACGAAGGGTTAAGAAAAACGATTGAATGGTATAAAGATAATATTAATTAAATCCTCGGTATTTCTTTTATAATATGAAAAATTATTATTTTTTTATTGGAACAGAAGCAGAATTTATAAAGCTTTTGCCGGTAATTTTGGACTTTGAGAAGAATAAAATTTTATATAAAATTATTTCCACCGGTCAAAATAAAATAGATAAAAGTGATTTATTCAAGCATATAAATAAAAAATCTCCCGATATAACAGTTTCAAACGATCCAATTGAGCAAACAATATTTGGTCTTCTTTTTTGGTTTTTAAAAACATTTTTTTCTTCTTTCAAAGTCCTGAGGCATGAGTTTAAAGGTTTAGATAAAAATAAAACTTTTCTAATAATACATGGAGACACGGTATCTACTCCTATGGGGGCGATATTAGGCAAAATTATGGGAGTTAAGGTGGTCCACATAGAAGCAGGTCTTCGATCGTTTAGCTGGTTTAATCCTTTTCCGGAAGAAATAAATAGAGTTGTTTCTTCTCATTTTGCAGATTTATTCTTTTGTCCAAATAGCTGGGCAGTAAATAATTTAAAAAACATAAAGGGAGTAAAAATAAATACAAAACAAAACACCTTATATGATAGCGTTAGGTTAGCAGTTTCAATAAATAAGAAGATAGATATGAATATAAAAGAAAAATATTTTATTTTAGTTATGCACAGGCAGGAAAATATTTATAACAAGGATAGGGTTGTATTTATGTTAAACCAGATTGCAGATTTATCAAATAAAATGAAGTGTATCTTCGTCATGCATGAATCGACACGAATGAGTTTAGAAAGAATGGACTTATTAAAAGGCTTAAAAAGAAATAAAAACATAAGCATTGTTGCCCGTCAGCCTTTTTTTAGTTTTATTTCTTTATTAAAAAATAGCGAATTGATAATAACAGATGGAGGAAGCAATCAGGAAGAATCTTATTATCTTGGTAAGCCGTGTTTAATTCTAAGAGAGCATACGGAGAGAACAGAAGGGTTAGGGGAAAACGTAATTTTAAGCAAAAATAATGCAGGCATTATAAATAATTTTATCAATAATCATATTAATTACAAAAGAAAACCTTTAGCTCTAAGTTTTTCTCCGAGTGAAATTATCGTTAGCTATTTTAAAAAAATATGAAAAATCAAAACGTCAAAAAGGATTTTTTCCTAAAACTTGATTGGGATACAAAGACTTTCGGTTACCCTGTTTATAAAATTAGTAATTTTGATTCTTCTAATCAGTTTAAGGAAATATTGGAACAAATTAGACAAAAAAAGGGAAAGTTAGTTTACGTATTTTTAGATTTTGAAGATTTTATTAGAAATAAAACAATATCTGAAAACGGAGGAATTCTCGTAGATGAAAAGATAACTTTTGTAAAAAATATTGGAGAAGAGGCATATGTAAAGGATACAAAAATAATTTCCTATTTGGGGCATCCACTTAATCAGAATCTTATTCAGCTTGCTTTTCAATCCGGAGAGTATTCAAGATTTAAAATTGATAAAAATTTTAAGAGCCATGAATTTGAAAAATTATATAAAAAATGGATGGAAAATTCTTTAAAGAAAATAATCGCAAAAGATGTATTAGTATATGTTGAAGGAAATGTTGAGTTAGGGGTTATTACTGTCGGAGAAAAATATGGAAAAGCAGATATTGCAATTTTGGCAGTTGATAAAAATTTTCGCGGTAAATCGATCGGAACAAAACTAGTAAATTCAGCTTTTTCTTTAACAAAAAAATGGGGTTTTGATAAAATACAGGTTGTAACTCAAGGAAAAAATAAAATTGCCTGTAGATTTTATGAGAGCTTAGGTTTTAAAATAGAAAAAACAGAAAACATCTATCATTTTTGGCTTTAGCTATGAGAATACCATTTAATAAACCACATTTAACGCTCAAAGAACTTTCGTATATTAAGGATGCGCATTCTAGAGGAATGTTGGCGGGAGACGGTTTTTATACTAAAAAATGTCACGAGTGGATTGAAAACAATCTGGAAATTAAAAAGGTTTTATTAACACATTCGGGAACAGGAGCTTTGGAAATGATGACAATTCTTTCAGACATTAACAAAGGAGATGAAGTAATAATGCCTTCTTTTACATTTTCTTCTACTGCAAACGCGGTCGTTTTGCGCGGAGGAGTTCCGGTATTCATAGATATTCGTTCAGACACTTTAAATATGGATGAAGACTTAATAGAAAAGGCAATTACAAAGAAAACGAAAGCCATTCTCCCCGTTCATTATGCCGGAGTTGGGTGTGAGATGGATAAGATTATGCAAATAGCAAAAGAATATAATTTGCTGGTTATAGAAGATGCGGCTCAAGCTTTTCTGAGCAAATATAAAAATAGATATCTTGGAACAATAGGTCAAATGGGCGCAATTAGTCTTCATGAAACCAAAAATATTATATCCGGAGAGGGTGGAGCGATTTTTATAAATGACAAAAAATTTATTAAAAGAGCGGAAATAATAAGAGAAAAAGGTACAAATAGAAGTGAATTTTTAAGGGGACAAGTAAATAAATATACATGGGTAGATATTGGTTCTTCATATTTGCCTGGGGAAATAATAGCTGCTTTTCTATATGCCCAACTGGAAAAATCTAAAGAAATAACTAAAAAAAGGTTAAGAATTTGGAAAAAATACTATAAAAGCTTAGAAGGTTTAGAGAAAAAAGGTTTTTTGCGAAGACCAATAATTTCTGATTCTTGCAGCGAATACAATGGACATATGTTCTATTTGCTTCTAAACGATTTGGAAACCCGAACAAGGCTGATAGAGTTTTTAAAAGATAAGGGAATTCTGTCTGTATTTCATTATATTCCTCTTCATTCTTCATTGGCAGGAAAAAAATATACAAAGTATGTTGGAGATATGAAGATAACAAATAAAACGTCGGACACCCTTGTTAGATTGCCCTTATTTTATGATATTTTGGATGAGGAAATAGAGGAAATTATTTTTTCAATAGAACAATTTTTTAAGAAAAAATGAGTTATCCTCTTGTCAATATAATCATTGCTACCTTTAACTCCGAAAATAAACTTAGTCTTGTCTTAGAATCCATAAAAAAACAAACATATCCTAAAAATAAAATTAAAGTTAAGGTTATAGATGGAGGATCTAAGGATAAAACTTTAAAAATTGCAAAAATATTTGGTTGTGAAATAATCAATAATTCAAAAACAGAACCGGTCTATGCTAAATTTTTAGGATATATAAATTCAAAAGAAGGAATTATTTTATATTTAGACCATGATGAGATAATGGAAAACGAAAATAGCTTAAAATTAAAAGTTTCACTTTTTTCAAATGAAATAAGAATGGTTATTGGAACAGGGTATAAAACACCGGCAGACTATCATGGAATAAATAACTATATTAATGAATTTGGCGACCCTTTTTCTTTTTTCATCTATCGTTTATCCAAGGATTTTAGATATTTTATTAATACTATGAAAAAACGCTATAAAGTCATAAATGAAACAAAGGAAAAAGTGATTTTTGATTTATCGTCTATAGACGAACTTCCTATAATTGAGCTTTGTGCGGCAGGAAGTGCGGTTGATTTAAAATATATGAAAAAAAATTTTCCGCAAACTTTAAAAAATCCTTCATTAATTCCTCATTTTTTTTATCTCCTTCAGGAAAAAGCTCCAATACTGGCTATTTCAAAAAACGATTCCCTTATCCATTATTCTTCTGAAACGCTAAGGAAATACTTAGCAAAAATTAGATGGAGAATTAAAAACAATATTTATCATGCGGAAGATATGGGAATCTCGGGTTTTGGGGGAAGAAATAGATATGACAGAACAGTATCTAAATATAAAAAATATTTATTTTTCCCTTATGCTTTTTCGATCATTTTTCCTTTATTTGATGCGGCATATCTAGTTATCAGTAGAAGAAAAGGAAGCTATTTATTTCATCTACCATTGACTTTCTACACAGCGTTTCTTATATTGTATCATTACGTTTTAAAGTTATTAGGTAATAAACCAAGACTTAAAAGCTATGGTTAGTCTATGAATATTGAATTAGCTTAACTTATAAACGAGCAAATGAAAAAAAATAAAACAGATAATTTTCCCTTGATTTCAATTATAACCCCGAGTCTAAACCAGGGAGAGTTTTTGAAAGATTGCATTGAATCAATTCTTAAACAAACTTACAAAAACTATGAGCATATCGTAGTTGACGGAATTTCCACAGATAACACTCTTAGTATTCTAAAAAAATACAAACACATAAAATGGATTTCTGAAAAAGACTCAGGATATTGGGATGGAATTACAAAAGGAATTAAGATGTCTAAAGGAAAATATATTATGATTTGTATGGCATCCGATGGGTATCAAAACAGAAAATGGTTTAAACAATGTTTAGATGTTTTAGAAAAAGATAAAGAGGTATCTTTGGTTTGGGGTTTTCCAATTTGGCTTGAGGATAACCGATTAACGGATGTTACCTATCCCCATTTTCACAAGAATGGAGCTCCTCAAAAGTTTGATTGGTTTCCGTATTGGCTAATGACAGGTGAATGTTTACCCAACGGAGATTTTTGTATACGAAAAGATGTGTTTAAGAAATGTAATTCTGCTTCAAAAAAGACCCCCAAGGGTCAGGAGTTATTTGATCTTAATTATAATTTCAATGCGTTGGGATATCTGCCTTTTAATATCCCCGTAGTAGCTGAATTTGGAAGAGAACATCCTGGTCAGATTGGAAGATCGTGGACTCAAAATGGATGGATTCCTAAGGCAATTAAAAGATACAATAACCAAATAAAAAACTATAGAAATGACCTTTTAAGCGGTAAGAAAAAACATATATTTAGAGATAGCAACGGAAAAGTTCTAATACAAAAAGCTAATCTTAAAAATATAAGCATGGTTAATATTTATTTTTTAAGATTGAAAATATTTTTACCATTATTAATGCAAAGACTTCCCACGAAGATCAAAAGAAAGTTCAGGAATTTAGGTAAATGATGCTAAAACGAATAAAGAGCGCTTGTTCCAATAAATATACATTTTGGTTATTAATTCTTCTTTTTTACTCTGTAGTCACTTTAATAATCTTTAACAATCGTTTGCCTCATATTTTTACTCAATATGGAATGCCGGATATAGATACAGACGGAGGGTTATGGTATCAATGGTATAAAATCTTCACAAGTCAGCACAAAATATTACCTGATATTAGTAATGTTATTGCTTATCCTTTTGGATTTGATTATTCTTTTTTACCTTTTTCAAATTTAATTTATTCAATTCAAATTTTTGTTCTTGAACATATTGTCGGTTTTTCCTGGTCTAATCTAGTTTTTGTAACTAATGTTTCGTCTCTGATAACATACCCTCTCTCGGCAATGGGAGCGGCGTTCCT
>Ga0172371_10013825_pt1 | contig 10466 bp, 8 predicted proteins | sample Lak12m_FD_114543 | JGI IMG/M metagenome (GOLD analysis project Ga0172371, IMG submission 114543) | Freshwater microbial communities from Kabuno Bay, South-Kivu, Congo - kab_022012_12m | ecosystem: Environmental > Aquatic > Freshwater > Lake | place: Democratic Republic of the Congo: South-Kivu... | reverse complement strand
GTAGCAACAAAAGTGTGGCACCGCAAGAAATTCTCCGTTCACCTCCTACCAGACGGAAACCACGGAGACAACTTCGATACATACGAATGGGGTGCCCGTATTTCGTTGCACGTACGGGAAGTGCTGACCATGCCCCCGAAGGATCCGATGCGTTCGCGTGAAACAGACCCGGCCTCATCTCCGCCCCTTTCGACACGTCATATCAATCGGTTATTGAATCGTCCCTTCTGCCGCGCCGAGCCAGGACGTCTCACGCGCGTTTTGGCACACTCCTCGCTACAAAAAAAGGGCGGTTGCGGGAACGAACTCGGACGGTGGAAAAATTCAGCGGGGAGTTGTACGTGAATAGTTGCCGTCGTTCCCGGCTCCGGGGATGAAGATTTTTCGGGAATGTTTGCTTGAAGCATTCCTGCCGAAAGTGACGGCTCAGTGAAGGAGAGGACATGTCAGAATCCGACAAGAAAATCGTGTACAGCGTTTGCTCCATGTGCACCGTTCGCTGCCCCATCGAAGTCGAGGTGGAGAACAACCGTATCAAGCATATTTGGGGGAACCCCCACATTCTCGGAGGCCGTTTCCTCTGTCCCCGCGGTGCGGCCGGCAAGGTGTTCGAAAACGACGATGAACGCCTTCAGCAGCCCATGATCAGGGACGGCAAGAGAGGCGCAGGCAAGTGGCAAAAAGTCTCCTGGGATGAAGCGCTCGACTTCATCGCAGCAAAACTGAAGAAGATCATGGACGAGGACGGAGGGCGGAGCATTGTGCTCGGGGATCGGGGAGGCGGTTTCACTGATCTTCAGAAGGCGTTTATCAAAGCGCTCGGCTCGCCGAACTACTTCAACCATCACGGTTCGTGCTCCAACAGTGTCCACAACGCTCACAACTCGATTGCGGGTCACAGACGGAACACGGTGTCCTACGACTACAAGAACTGCAAATACTGCATCCTTTACGGTAGGAACATCTTCGAGTCCATAGGGACCAAAGAGGCCAGGGATTTCATGGATGCCATCGAGTCCGGCATGAAATTCACCCATCTTGACCCTCGATGGAATTATACGGCAACCAAGGCTCACAAATTCCTTATGCTGGCCCCGGGAACCGATTACGCGTTCAACCTCGCACTGATCAATGTGATCATCAGGGAAAACCTTTATGATGCCGAATTCGTGGACCGATGGGTGGTCGGATTCAAGGAGCTGGAGAATTTCGTATTGCCCTATACGCCTCAATGGGCGGAAAAAGAGACGGGCATTCCGGCCAAGGAAATCATTGAGATAGCTCACGAGGCGGCCGCGGCGAAACCGTCGGTGATTTTTCATCAGGGGTGGATGACGGCATGGACCAAGAATGACTACTACTTCAGAAGGTCCATATACATCCTCTACGCCCTGATGGGAGCTTACGAAGCAAAGGGTGGGCTTCTCTTCAATAAGGGGGAACCCGCTGCCGGCTACAAGCCCGTCAAAATGCTTGCGTCTCTCCCTCCCAAGGTGGAGGAAAAGAGATTCGACGGGGTAGGCTGGAAATACCCGCACCTCTCGGCGGACTATGGCCTGGCCCAAACTCTTCCCGAGGCAATATTGACAGGGGACCCTTATCCCGTAAAGGCTTTCATCTGCTACCGATTCGATCCTCTCGCCTCATTCCCGGACCCGCGCGCATATGTGGAGGGTCTCAAGAAGCTTGACCTGCTGGTGGTCATAGACGTCAACTACAGCTTGATCTCCCAGTGGGCCGACGTGGTACTGCCTGAGGCAACGTTCCTCGAGCGCACCGATCCCATTCTGGTCAAGAAGGGCCCCAAGCCCGCACTATGGTTGAGAAGGCAGGCGGTAGAACCGAAATACGACTCCAAACCGAAGTGGTGGATATTCAAGCAGTTGGCAGAGCGACTCGGTGTGGGGCAGTATTTTCCCTACAATACCATCGAGGAGCTCATCGCCTGGCAACTCCAGGACACCGGGTTAACGCTGTCCGACTTCGACGCGAAGGGCTATGTCCCCCTGTCAAAGAAGCAGATCGTATGGGACCGCGATGAAGGCCTGAAGTTCAATACGCCCTCGAAGAAGATCGAGTTCGTGTCGAGCATGCTCACTGACGCGGGGATTCCTTCGTTTCCGCCGTATGAAAGCCCGGAGAAACCGCCCAAGGGTTATTATCGTCTTCTCACGGGAAAAATCGCGGTGCACACGCAAGGGACCACGCTGAACAACCCGTATCTCAATGAGATCCAGTCGGAGAATACGCTCTGGATCAACTCATAGGAAGCCTGGAAACTGGGGATCGAGAATGGAGACATGGTGGAGGTCTCAGCCAACGGGGTGACCCAAACCGTGAGAGCATCAGTGACGGACTACATTCATCCGGAGGCCGTCTATACCCTGCACGGGTTCGGCCGCGATGTCCCCCAACAGACACGGGCCTTTGACAGGGGCATGCGAGACAACACGCTCATGAAAGGTCTGCTCCAGGTATCAGTGGGAGGCAATTGTCCGATAGCGGAATGCTTCGTCAAGATCGAACCGGCTTCGTAAGACTTCGAGCAGGAGTACAATAATGACCGACTACTACATATTTCAGGATCGTTTCCGATGCATTGGGTGCAGGGCCTGCGAACTTCACTGCAAGACCGAGAAGGACGTCCCCGTCGGGGCCGCCTTGTGCAAGATCATACCGGTGGGACCGAAGGAGGTTCGGGGCGTGCCGCGAATCGAATTCGTGTTCATGCCCTGTTTCCAATGTGAGGAGGCATGGTGCATGGCGGCGTGTCCCACCGGCGCCATGTCCAAAAGGGAAAAGGACGGGATCGTCTCAATAGAGGAAGCCCGCTGCATAGGCTGCAAAGCGTGCATCACCGCGTGTCCCTGGGGTGCATGCCAGTGGGACGCGGACAGGGGCAAGGCACACAAGTGCGACTACTGCAAAGACCGGCTTGACGAAGGCCTTGAACCCGCGTGCGTGACGGGCTGCGTCACGAAGGCCCTGACATGGGTGAGTCCGGGCGTGTCGTCAATCGTAAGGCGCGAGAAATTTGCCGGCAAGATCGCCAAAGGTACGCCCCGTTGATGAAGAAATGACAAGTACGTGTACTATTAAGGTGCAAGCATCCATCAAGGGAGATGCCGGCGCAAGGTTATCGCCACGCTCGTCGGGGCGGCGCCAAACGTGGCGGCCGCTGGGTCCGGTTTGGCAGGCGGTCGTAACGGCTCTCGACGGCTGAAACGATCATTTGCCCGTTGCTTGTACCGGGTGTACGGACGAAGAATGGTCGGATCCATCTCGACCGGTCCCGCGGGTTGATACTGCGTGTCGTGGTCGGCACCCGATTTGATGAACTTGTTGGGTCGTCGTTCGCACGGTCTTGTGAGACGAGTGGCAAGAAGAGAGGATGTCGCGGCCGAGACGGCAAGGCACGAAGACGTCGGAGAAGGACCGGTCCGTGCAACAACCCGTAGAGGTATGTCCAACGTTGTCATACCAATGCGGTTCTACTTGCCACTGCGCGCCTTCCTGGGGTCTCGGAGTAATGGCGGTTGGCCGTACGCGGGATCAACCGCCGCGCCGCAAACATATGGAGGGTCGACATGGACGCTTCGGAAAACTCGCCCCGACAAAATCTTGATCGTTCGCGGTGGTCAGGCCTCCCGTGTGTTTTTGACCTCTGCCTGCAACTGCACCGATCCGGGGAAATCGACCAGGAATCCCTTAGCGCAGCCTTACTAGGCTGCATCGGTTGCGGTGCGTGCGCCACACTGTGTCCGCAGGCAGGTATAGAGATACAGGATCGCGGACATGAACGGCTGATCTTGCGCGGCGGCCACGTGGTCGTGAGAGTCACTATGGAGAAATGCGAAGGATGCGGGCAGTACCATGTGGCAAGTGTTCTCTTGGAACAGGTGGCCAAGCTGGTGAACTATCCGAGAGAGGTAATCGACAAGAGCCTGTGTGCCGCGTGCAGACGGATCGCACTGGCCGCGGCGTTGACAGGCAATACACCTGATTTCAGTCGGGTACGCCCTCCCAGGAAGAACGGCTCGGACTAACTGCTCTATGGCGTAAATACGGTCGCGTATTCAGGGGCCTTTCTTCATTTGCTTAGGCGGCCCGGCGGAGTTGGTTGATGGTGTCCGTCTGGGCCTGGATTTTTTCGAGGGTTTTCTTGAGATCATCTTTGGTGTATTTCCATTTGAATGGCTTGGAGATTTGGTTGTACAAGGCTTGAAACTGAAGGATAGTCGCTTCAAGGGTTTCAAGGTCTGGAAAGTCGTTTGGCGTCAGCACCTTGCGTTGCAGTATTGAGAAGAATATCTCAACCTGGTTGAGCCAACTGGCGTGTACTGGGGTGTGGATTTGTATAGCATTGGGATACCACTCGGAAAGCCGTTTTACCGAGGATTCTCCTCGATGAGAGGAACCATTATCCGTAATCCAGAAGACGCGGCGTGCAGACCGATAAGGGTCTTGTTGCATGGCCAGGTCCACCAATTTGTGGTAGGGTTCTATTCCCGTTGTTTTGTCGCAGATTCCCAAGAGCTTGGCTCGGTGGACGTCCCAAGCGGCAATGTAAGCCCAGGCGCCCATTCTGTCGTATTCAAACTCAACCAGCCTTGGCTGATGCGGCAGGGGACCGACGCCGACGGCCTTTCTGTGCCGGGCTTGGATGCTGGTCTTTTCGTCGGCGCTGATCACGTAGTCATCTGGTCCCAAAGGGATTCCGTCGAACAAGCGGAAATAGAGGTCCAGGACACGAGCCGCCCTTTCTCCGAAGAGCGGGTCCCGCGGAAAGAGCCAGCTTCGATGCATCCACGGCTTGATGGCATCGCTGTGGAGATAACGCCAAACGGTCTTGACGCTGATGGAAACCACTATACCCCGCAGCACTGCCTCACAGGCGATATCGCCGTGACTGAGACGGGAAAAGGGGAGCTCCAATCTGACGGGGAGTTCGCAGGCGAGAGCCTTGATTTCCACAATGGTCTCAGGGGGAAAAAGAGCGCGGTCGCCCGCGCCCCGGTCGGTCATCCAGGCCATCCATGCGTTCGTAATAGAACCGTTTGCGCCACCTCGTGACGACCTCGCGCGGCACGTCAAGGAGCTGGGAGATCTCCCCGTTTTCCATACCGGAAGCTGCAAAGAGAATGATTTTGGCGCGAACCACCCTGCAATAAGAGGCTGTGTATTGCCTGGATCTTTCAACGAGAATCTGCTCCTCGGTGCAAGAAAGCGCGATAATGAATGGGCTTTTGCGCGGCATTTCGCGTTCCTCCTTTTGGAGGAGAGCATGTACCGCACTTCTATTTCGCGTTCAAGCAAAATAATACGTGACCGTATTTAGGAAACGGACCACTAACCAACAGACCCAGGCTCCAGTTCCATGTCACGGAGGGTATCCATGAACCCGAAACCTTGTTTCCAACCGGGACCGGGTGCAGACTCGAAACATATCTACGCCGAAGATGGCCTGAAGCGTGAATCTTCGGCGCCCTGTCAGCTCCATTGTCCTACGGGCACCGACATACCGTCATTTGTAACGCTGGCCGGGCACGGCCGTTTGCGCGAGGCTATCGACATCATCCGGCGGGACAATCCCTTCCCCTGGACTTGCGGGCTTGTCTGTCCGGGATTTTGCGAAAACTGGTGCCAACGTCGATACCTTGATAAGCCTGTCGCCATACGGCACCTCGACGCTTTCGTGGCCAAGACCGCGATGGAGACTCCGGGGGGCTACTCGAAGCTCTCACCGAAGAGCCGCTACGAGGAGAAGATTGCCATCGTGGGGTCAGGACCGGCAGGAATGACGGCAGCCTATTTTCTCGCACTGGAGGGATACCGGGTGACGGTGTTCGAATCGATGCCCGAACCCGGCGGTTTGCTCATTGCAGGGATTCCTGAATTTCGTCTTCCCCGGGAGGTCGTTCGCAAGGAGATCGCGGCCATACTGGACCTGGGAGTAGAGTTGGCCGTCAACACCCCCATCGGCGGGGAACTGACGCTGGACCGGCTCAGACAAGACGGATACAAGGCGTTCTTTCTCGGAGTCGGAGCGTGGACGCCTTCGGAGCCCGACTTCAACTGTGAAGCGGATTGCGGTGAGGTCTTCGACGTCTTGACTTTTCTCACGCGAGCGTCATTCGGACAATTCTCCACGCTCCCGAAGTCGGTCGTTATCGTAGGTGGAGACAGAGCGACGGTCGACGCTGCAAGAACCTGTATCCGCCTGGGGAGCCAACGTGTGAACATCATCTCGCGGCGTGCTCGAAGCGAGATACCGGCCCACATCGAGGAAGTGCTTCAGGCAGCGGAGGAAGGTGTCAAGTTTCACCAGTTGACAGAGGTGACCAAGGTCCTCGGCAAACGCGGCAGAATTGACTCGGTGGAGTGTGTGCGAACGAGATTAGGACCTCCGGACGCAAGCGGTCGGCGTAGACCCTCACCAATTCCGGGCACTGAATTCAGTATGAAGGCGGGAACGGTGATCTATTCCGTAGGTCACAAACCAGGTATAGATGCCGGACCGGGAATGGGAAAGATTGAACTTTCCCAAGCCGGGACTCTCCGAGTGAGAGGGGACACCCAGCGCACCAATGTACCGGACGTATTCGCAGGAGGCGATGCCGTGACAGGACCACGTACCGTCGTGGAGGCCGTCGCTGCGGGAAAGAGGGCTGCTTTCGCAATGCACGCATATCTCAGCGACCAACCGTTGCCTCGAAAGACCAACCCCCGGCCAAGAGCCATGGTGGAACCCATTCGCATGGACTATCATGAAAAGGCTTTCATTCAACGGCAGGAGATCTCTATGGCGGATCTGAACCGGAGGATGACCTCCTTTGACCAAGTGGAGTCCGTTCTTGATGAGACTGCTTGCCAGTTCGAGGCCAAGCGTTGCATGCGGTGTGACGTCTGCGAAAGGTGCGGCAGGTGTGTCGAGGTGTGCGCGGAAAAGCTGGGCCAGTCAGGAATCGAATTTTATCACGCGGGTGAGAGCTCACTGATTCTCAAAGACTACGTGCATGGCCTCCCCTTCTGCATTGGATGCGGGACCTGTGCAAATATCTGCCCCACCGGAGCGCTTCAGGTTGAGGACGCCGATGGCGAGAGGCGAATTCTGATGTGCGGCACCGTGATTACCAGACTGAGGATGATCTCGTGTGAACGATGTGGCATCGACTTCGTTCCGAAGGCCACGGCCAAGCACACCGAAAAGGCACTGGGAAAGACCGGCGTCAGCCACAAGGTGCGGCTGTGTCCGGATTGCCTTAGAATAGAGCGGGCGGCCCGATTCTCCAAACAGTGAAACTGCAAAGATCTCGAAGCACAGGGCGGCGTGTCGACCCTGGAGGAGCCCTAATGGCCGGCGCCCTAGCGGAAGCGAGCTTCTCTCAAGGAAACTATCATGACGTCTAAACTGCTGTTCACTCCGGGAGCGCGCGCGGACAAGAGCCGGGTCGCGTACGACGAGGACGGCCTGAAGCGAGAGAGTTCGGCTCCTTGCCAGATAAACTGCCCGGCAGGGATCGACATCCCCTCTTTCATCGCGCTCATCGGGCGCGGCAGGTACGAAGAGGCGGTTGAGGTCATTCGCCGGGACAATCCCTTTCCCTGGGTGTGCGGCCTCATCTGTCCCAACCCGTGCGAATCCTGGTGCCAGCGCCGCTACTTGGACAAAGCTCTTTGCATCAAGGATCTCAAGGCAACGGCCGCCAAGATGGCCATGGCAGGCGGGGGATACAAAAAACCGGAGCCGATGAACCGGTATGACGAAAAGATCGCCGTTATCGGATCCGGGCCTGCCGGACTGACGTGCGCCTACTTCCTTGCCCTAGAGGGCTATCGCGTCACGGTGTTTGAGTCGCTGCCGGAGCCGGGCGGCATGTTGGCCACGGGAATCCCCGAATATAGGCTCCCACGGGATGTGGTCCGCACGGAGATTGCCGCCATTCAGGAAATGGGAGTGGAAATCCGAACCAACACTCCTGTGGGCACGCACTTGACCCTGGACCATCTCCGCCGCGATGGATTCAAGGCATTCTTCCTCGGTATCGGAGCGTGGGCCTGCAGCAGGCTGGGGATCGAAGGAGAGGATGATTTCCCACAAGTTTTCGGCGCGTTGAGCCTTCTCGCCCACGGGGCATTGGCCAAGAAGGAGAAACCCGGTGACCGAGTGGCCATCATCGGAGGAGGCAATGCCGCGATTGATGCCGCGCGGAGTTGTGTCAGACTGGGATGCAGTTCCGTCAGTATCGTGTACCGACGGACTCGGTCGGAAATGCCGGCACACTTCGAGGAGATCATCCAAGCGGCCGAGGAAGGAGTCCATTTTCACCAGCTCACTATTCCGGTCAGAATTCTCGGTGCTCAGGGAGATGTTGAGGCATTGGAGTGCGTGATGGCAACTCTCGGCGAACCCGATGAGAGTGGGAGACGACGCCCGATTCCAATTCCGGACTCGTCGTACTGCATGCCTGTGGACACCGTGGTCTCCGCCATCGGGCAGATCCCCCATATAAAGGCCTTACCAGGTCTCCGGGAAATCGGACTGTCTCGTCGCGAGACCATTAAGGCAGATCCGCCAACCGGTCGCACTAATGTTTCCGACGTGTTTGCCGCAGGGGACGCGGTGACGGGAGCGGCCACGGTCGTGGAGGCCATAGGAGGCGGCAAACGCGGCGCATGGGCAATTCACTCCTTTCTTCGCAGTCTTCCGATGACTCACCCCCCTGTGGTCCGGCCACGAGCCATGATAGCTCCTCAGCGACTCACGTATGAAGAGAAGGCATTTATTCAGAGGCAAGAAATTCCGCTCATCTCCCTGCACCGGAGAATGTGCAGCTTCGATCAGGTGGAACTCGGCCTTGATGCCTCTGCGGCACTTGAAGAAGCCAAACGTTGCATGCGCTGCGACGTTTGCGAGCGCTGCGGGGAATGCGTGAAAGTGTGTGAAGAAGAACTCGGAGTCTCAGCGATAAGGTTCTATCACGCCGGCGAGAACTCGCTGATTCTCAAGGATTATGTTCATGGTCTTCCCAACTGCATAGGGTGCGGATCATGCGTCAACATCTGCCCGACCGGGGCCCTGCAGATGGAAGACCACGGAGAAGAGCGCCTTTTGCTCATGTGCGGGACGATCATTAACAGGATCGAGATGAAGCAGTGCAAGGGATGCGGAATCCATTTCCTGCCCAAGATCTTTCTCGAGCACGTGGGGAAAGAGATCGACGTCCCGGGATACGAATTCAATCAGGAGCTCTGTCCCCAGTGCCGGCGCACTGAACGTGCCTGCCGGATATTGGGACAAGAGCCGGACTTTCGGGATGCGCGGCGCACCGATGGGAAACCAACTGATTGACGTCCGGACGGATTGCGCTATGAGGGTATCCCCATAATGGTTTTCTCGAAGTCAGACCTGTATTACTATCTGAAGTCATGCACAATAAGTTAGCGCTCTCTGGGAGCTATCCGCGTGATCTGTGAAATGAAATGTAGTGGGTGAATACTATAGTTTCGCCCTTTGGTGGGATTCAGGGCGGCGCGTGGAGCGCGGCGGCATGATTTTCGGTGATGAGCGGTGTCTCCTGGGATCGCGCGAAATTCGTGCGTTGAAATGACCGCGTCGAGCTGCAGCGAGCATGTCCGAGAAGGTGATGGTTCTCTTGGCATACCAGGGGGCGTTGCGAAGTGTTCCGACTCGTGCAGCCTCCCCGTAAGGATCACCTGGCTGATGGTGTGAACCCCCACGGTCAGGACCCAGCCGGTGACCAACACCGCGAAGTGACGCAAACCCGGCGCAGTGAAGCAATCCTTGAAACGCACCTTGTCAATCTGAAATGGCTGTGGCAGATTCCGGTTGCGCATCGGCGTTCCTCCCCAGTTTGTTGCCAAACCGTCTATGGCAGGAACGCCGATGAATTTCAAGGGAATCATAATCAATATCAGACTATTGATTCATAAACCGCAAAACTATCGCTCGTAAAACAGGGATGTCCCTCTCCATTCAGGACTTATGACTTTTTGGCATTGAGCGCGCGGCGAGACAAGATTTTTTCTTGACATCGGACCCGAACGGGGATGGGAGGCGCGCGTCTCTACGATTCAAATTAGGGCACTACGCAGCGTCGGGTCCGATTGACAACAGTTCGGTTGTCGATTAGCCTGGTAGACAATTTTCGTCCCTTCCATTTTCGATTCATGCCTCATCAAGGAGATTACGTTGAACACTACTGAACTCAAGGTATTCACCCGATCCTGCGGCGCAGACCTGGTCGGCGTGGCGGATTTGGCCCTCCTGGAAGGCATCCAGACCGAACCTGCGGACCTGCTGAGCGGATTTACCAGGGCGATCAGTATCGGCGTCAGGCTTGCCGACGGCGTTATGGACCAGATCGTGGATCGACCCACCCCGATCTATCAGCAGCACTACTTCAAAGTGAACGCCCTGCTGGACGACGTGGCCCTGCGCGTGG
>Ga0172371_10013824_pt1 | contig 10466 bp, 3 predicted proteins | sample Lak12m_FD_114543 | JGI IMG/M metagenome (GOLD analysis project Ga0172371, IMG submission 114543) | Freshwater microbial communities from Kabuno Bay, South-Kivu, Congo - kab_022012_12m | ecosystem: Environmental > Aquatic > Freshwater > Lake | place: Democratic Republic of the Congo: South-Kivu... | reverse complement strand
GGTCCAGTAGCCGTCCGCTCCGGTCCCCGCGTCGTGCCAGGCATAGCGGACGAAGCCGGATTCGAACCGAGCCCGGTATACCCGCGGTTCGTTGCCTCCGACGTATACCAGCTCCGAACCTCCTTCAGCGGAGAATTCGTCGTCGATCCCATAGCGGGGAAGGCCGCGCACGGTCAGCCGCTCGATGCTCGGCATCGATAAGGTCCAGCCCATTCCGACAACCGAGTTGCCCGAGCCGGAGCCGTAGTCGAGCGACACCGCGGGCGTCATGCCGGCGAATCCCGTCGGCACCCGGATCGGAACGCCATAGCTCATCTGCGCCATGTTCAGGTTCAGCTCGATGTTCTCGCCCATGCCTTCCAGCGAGCCCGGTCCCTCGGGCAGGCTCAGCCGCTCTTCCGACACGCCGGTCGCCGCAAGCGCTTCCGAAGAAAGCCCAAGCACCAGTGCCAAGAAGGCCGTCGCACAAGCAGTCGCTGCAATCCGCATTTCCATGTTCTCCTCCTGCTTCAAGTTGCGCTGGGGATCCGTGATCTCCTTCGCATGTTCAATTCCACTTTCTTCCGTTTGTGCGTGCCTCAACGATGTCCCACCCGCACGGTCCTGTACGTCCCCGCCTTGAACGCACGCGGCCGGTAGTCGTTGTGAGGCGGCGACTTGAACGGGTTACGGAAGGCGCCATCGTACCGCGCCCACCACTTGGCGTTCCTGCCCCACGTACTCACCTTCGACCAGCCGGCCTTGGCCTTCCTGCTGACCGCGTCACGAGCAGTCGCCGCGTGCCTTCCGAGGGCCTTCCACCCGGACTTGATCTTGGGCCCCGCCGTATGCTTCGCCCAGTGCCCAATGGCCTTGCCGGCCGTCCCCAGGGCACTGATCCCCACCTTGACCCCGGACCAGACCGTCGAGATGATTCCGGCCGGCAGCGACTGGCCTTCATGCTTGGCTGACCACTTGGAATCCAGGTAGTTGAACCCCGCAGTGCCCAGGCTGCCGACCGCCCCGGCGAAGTCGCCCGTTATGGCGCGGTAGCCCGCAATCACGATGTTCGCCCTCATCTCCTCCCGAGAGCCGTTCGACCTCCCGTATCCCTCCATCGTCTTGTGGCTCATCGACGGGTCCTTCTTCGCCACGTTCAACGCATGAACGTTGCGCCCCGCGTTCATCCCGTCGGCTATTGCCGAAAGCCCGCCGCTGAGGAGCCCGAAGCCCAGGCCGACACCGGCACGCAAGAAGACCATGCCTACCGAGCCCATCACGCCTCTCCAGCCCGGTTTCACCATGCCCAGCTTGTATCTCGTGGCCTGGACGGCGATCTCTCCCACTGCGCCGACCACCGCTCCCACGATTCCGCCTACTATGTTCAAGACTATGCGACCGTCTTCGTCCCGGCAGTTCTGCGGGTTGCCGCCGCAGTAACTGTACGCTCCGGTTGCCTCTGCGAGGTTCGCACCGACGTCCGCGTCGATCTGATTGAAGGCCGGATCCGGGCTCACGAAGCGTCCGGTCCAGGGGTCGTAGAGGCGCGAGCCCATCGCCACCAGCCCGGTGCCGTCCTCCTCCTTGCCGGCGAATCCATAGCCGGCCGCCTCTCCTGAAGTGTGGCGTGACAGGCCGTGCGGGTAGTAGAGAGCCTGGCCCACCAGCAAGCCGTCTTCATCGGTGATGGCAGTCGTGTCCCCGCGCTCATCGGTGTGCAGGTAGCGGACCTGCGGCATGGACGGGTCGTCGGCCAGCGCTCGGTCCGCGCCGGCTGCGAGAAGATCCTGGACGCTGGATATCTCGACGAGATCCTTGAACGCGACGTCCCCTGACTTCGCCGCCTGGGCCAACCATGCGTCCGCTGCCGTGATCCTGCCGTCCGGCTCCGACACGAGCGTCCCGTCCTCTTCAAGCGCGGGCGCCACGTCGGAAAGGATCTTGGCCGCGAAGTCGTGCTCCGTGATCTCGACCAGCCGGTCGCCCTCGAACCGTACGTACGTTACGGCTGCTCCGTCCCTCACCTCGAAATCCGGTGTGACATAGTACGAGAAGTGAGCTCCCTCCCGCTTCAGAAGACGCTCACCGGTGTGCCCGTATGCCAGCCTGAGCACGTCGTTGTCGTTCTTGATCGCACGGGTCATGCGGCCCTGGTGGTCCCATTCGAAGCTCACCGCTCCCCGCGCGGTCAACCGCCCCGCGGCGTCGTATTCGAAGGTCACATCGCCGGCGCCGGTCACTGCGTGAGGGCCGGCCCCATCGCCGTACGTGTACTCTCCGACGTTGGCCGCACTCTCCTGGCCAATGCTCGATTCCTGCGACACGACGTTGTCGGACGAATCAAATACCGTTGTGAGTGTCTCCTCGATACCAGGTCGCCCCGGGTCGAGACGGGCCTTGGTGAGCCGGTACAGCGCGTCAACGTCGAATACCCCGCTTCCGGAAGGAATGCCGTCCACCGCGGCGTGATCGTCGATCTTCAGAAGGTTGTCGGCGCGGTCCCAGGCGTACTCGCGGTCAACGTACTTCGTACCCTGGGGCCCCGTCACCGTCTGCTGTCTGACCCGCTCCCGCTGATCGAAGGCCCAAGCAGACACGACGCCGTTGGCCATCTTGATCACGTCGATCCGCCCGAATTCGTCGTACGACAGCGAGTCGATATACCCGGGAACGGAGGTCGTCCGACCCGCGTCGTCGATGGTCCAGTCGATGCGAAGCCCGGACGGGAAAGTGTTGGCCACGGGATGTCCCGACCCGTCAAGCTCGGTCTGCATCTCCAGCCAGCGCCCGCCGATCCTTCGACCAGCGTAGACAACGTCACCCCTCACGTCGTAGCCGAGCCTGTCCTCGCCTCGTGACCCGGCCTCCAGAGGGTAGGACACCGACGCGATGACCCCGGCAGTGTTGGTGCAGATGTCAGCAGGGCAGTCACCGTCCGTGTCCCAGATGTACTCCACCCGCGTTTCGGATTCCTCGCCTTCCTTCCAGTAAGCCCTGAGCCGGTTCGCTCCATCGTACTCGTAGACTGTGACCTGGCCCGTCGCATCTGTCTCGGCAATCATGTTGCCGTTGTCGTCGTACTCGAACCTGGTCTCGCCGCGATCCGGGTCGTCCACTCGCACCAGGCGACCGCGCAAATCCCATTCCTGCACGCGCTTGTTGCCCGCAGGATCGACCACCGCCGATATGTTGCCCAATTCGTCGTAGCCGAGAGAGTGCACCAGCGGCGTGCCCGTCGAAAGCAATCGCTCGATCGTCAGCACCTGCCCGGCCCCGTTCATCCGAGTCGTCGTCGGCGTGGCGTAGTGAGGTCCTCCCTCCCGGGTGTCCTCCATGTCCCACTCGACGGAGCCCAGCGGCACGTACTCGGTGCGACTCTCCGGAACGCCGCCGTCGCCTTCCACCTCGGGCCAGGTCTTGCGTACGACACGGCCCGTGCCGTCGTACCATGTCTGCATGGAGGGCACGTCCGCACCGGGATCCTGACCGCATGCACCGGAGGACTCCGTATGCCGCCGGTACGAACGGTATTCGGCCCCCTGGCCGTTGAACACGCTGTGCCCGGAAACGAGCCACTTGCTCTCAGACAGGCGCGTGCGTTCCTCGAATACCCGTCCCATTCCATCGACGCACTGCACGACCTCGCGGTCCAGAAGCCCTCCGGCTTTGGACCTGTCCTTCACCACGACGCGGCTGGCAGGGCTCTTGACGTCGTACTCGAAGACCTGGCCCGGTTTGCCCGCATCGTCTCCAGGCGAGAAGATTGATACGATTCGACCGAATTCATCATATTCGTAGTAGGTGTGGATCGGCAGGGCCGGCTCCACTCCGTCCCTCACCACCATGAGCGGGGTCGACTTCAATGCCTGGTCGAAGACGGGGTCGTAAGCGACCTCACGGCGCAAGCGATAGTGCCCGTCCTTGTCCTCGAGACCGACCTCTGCCCGAACGAGGAACAGCCCGTCTTCGTCGTAGGTCCACAAGGCCCTGTGCGTCTGGCCCGACTCGGCAGCCAACGCATCCAACTGCTCGATGACGTTTCCGTGCTCATCGAAGCGGTTGCGCACCACTTCGACCACGTCGCCGTCCGTGTTGGCACGCTCGGTCGACCTCGTGATCAGGCCCTGCGTGAACTTCCCGAACCCGAGGCCGGCAAACGCTTCCCCGTCGTAGTACGTGACCCTTTCGGTGAACTGCTCGTCCGCGGGCTGGCCGTCCTGTTTCGCCTTCGAGTACCCGCGCTGCCGAACCGCAAGATCGAGGATCCAAGTGTCCCCGTTCTCGTCGGGTGTGGCGTACTCCGACGACTGGTACTCCTCGTCACCCGAGCAATCGGGACCGCATGGCGTACCGGAAGCCGCACCGGACGAACACGCGCCGCAGTCGCCGCCGCCGATGGAAACCACCCCGAGGTCCGCCCCCCAGATGACGCGGCCGTAGCCGTCGTGCTTCGACTCCGTGCGAAGCGTGACCCAGGCATCCGCCCCCTTCCCCTCTCGAACCTCCGTCTCAGTCGCGGACTGGCACACGAAGCGCACCGCGAATGAAAGCCCCGAATCCGGCACGCCGGCCACGGGACACTCTTCGTACTCGTGGGAAATGACCCCAAGCGACCGACCGCCGCTCTGTTGTTCCTCGCGAAGAGGCAGCCCGGCGTGGTACGTGTCCGTCACCCCCAAGTCGTATTCGAGGAGGAGCCGGCTGTCCTCAGAGAAGTCGTCGCCAGGCTCCACCGACTCGACCCGGCCGTAACCCTGGAAGCGCTTCTCGACGCCGTCGAAGTACCCGTCGTGATAGGTGTACTCGGTCACCTCGTGAACCTTGGAAACTTCCTCCCACCGGTCCTCTTGCTTCACCACCGTCATTGGGTACGGCAGCGGGTGCAGCCACGGAGCGTCCTCCTCGTCTCTGGCCCGCTCCGACACAGACGTCACGTACGTGACCGCCGTAACCCGACCAAGCCCGTTCTTGATGCGCCACAGCAGGTTGGGCCTGACCGGGAACAACTCCAGGTACGTCAACTTGCCGGAGCCGTCGATCCACACGACGTCGTTCGACCCGTTGCCGTTCATGTCAGCGTACAGCACGGTCGTGACATCGGAGACCTTCTCGGGGATGTCGCCGTCCACGTCGTCGCTCGTGACGGTTCGCTCGGGGTCGAAGGACGCTCCGTTCCGATTCACCCAGTAGCGCACCGCGTTGCCCGTGACCAGGGTCAGGTCCGCGAGCCCATCACCGTTGAGATCCTCCATGTTCGCGTCGACCGCTTCCTGATCCGAGAAGTTGAAACCGTCGATGGCAATCCAGTCGGACCACTGACCGAGGCCCAGATTGAGTCTGTAGCGAACCTGGTCCTTCGTCACGATCACCGGATCAAGGAGCCCGTCGCCGTTCATGTCGTTGAGCTCCAACGTGTCCGACTCGAACCCGGCGCCCAGAGGCGCCACGTCAGGATCCAGCACGAACGAGCCGGTGCCGGTGTTCTCGAAGATGAAGGTCTCATTCTCGTCGCCGGAGAACTCGCTTCGCACAATGTCGATGCGCTTGTCGTTGTTGTAATCCATGAACCTGACTGTTCGAAGCTGGCCGTCCGACGGGTCAAAGTCGTTGCCGAGGTCGGGTGTGCCTCCGCCCCCTTCGGTCCACATCGACATCGCCCCGACCCAGTCGCCGCCACCCGCGTTGACCAGCACCTGGCCGGTTTGCGCGTTGAGCATGTCGGTGAAGCCGTCGCCATCGACGTCCAGAACCTGGACATAAGGGGACTTGAGATCGTGCGACCCCTGGTTGCCGACCAGGCTCTCGACGGCCGGTCCGAACACGTGGGTCCCATCGGCACTCAGGATGTTGTGGAAGAACCTGTGCGGCTTGCCGGCCAGCGACGTGTCGATGACGTCGGGCAGCGAGTCGCCGTTGATGTCTATCAGGGTGGCGGTCCCCTTCTTCAAGTCAACGCCGAGCGATCCCATGGACACGACGTAGGGCAGCTCGCAATCGTCGCCGAGAGCGCAGTCCACGCCCAGCGCACGCGAGTACTCGAACGATGGCCGTGCCGGGTATTGGGCGCCGTTCAGACCGAACAGCGTTACCGATTCGAGGCGGCTGAATCCCCCCGACTCGGAGTATCCCTGGTAAGCCATCTCGTAGCGCCGGATCTCGGTGCCCCGCGAGATGACCTTGACCGTCTTGAGCCGCTTCTGGAGCAGAAGCTCGAACCCGGGTTTCCCGTCGGACAGCTTGTCCTGTCGGGCTTCGTACTCGACGGTCACTTCGTACGTCGGCTTGCCGCCCGCAAAGACCCATCCCACGTGCGTCAGCAACGCCAGGTTCCCATCCTTCTCATACGTATAGCGGATTGCATGCCCGAACCTGTCCACGGTCTCTACGAGATGATAACGGAATGTCCCGGAAGGGCCGGAATCGCGAGAGGCGGGCTGGATTTCCCCGCCGGAATCAGCGCCGAAGTAGCTTCTGAGGCCGTCCGAATGCTCTGCTACCCAGTAGCCCTCGTCACCGCCGTCCGAGCCCATCCAAGCATAGCGCGTGAACCCGCCCTCGAATCGTGCCCTGTACACGGGTGGATCGGTGCCGGGCGTCTTCACGAGCTGACTCGAACCTCCCGCAGCGAACGCGTCGTTCTCGTCATAGTGTGGCAGGCCGCGCAACGTCGATCGCTCGACTGAGCCCACGCTGAACGCCCACCCCATGCCCACCACCGAGTTGCCGCTGCCCGAATTGTACGAGAGCCCCAGCGACACAGCGAGGTCGTCGTACCCTTCCGGCAGATCGAACGGTACGCTGTAGCTCATGAGGCCCATGTTCGGATCGATCGATGCATTCTCGCCGATGCCCTCGATGGACCCGGGGCCCTCGGGCAGGCTCACCCGGTCCTCCGAGACCCCCGTCTGCCCAATGGCGGCGCACGGCACCGCCACCACAACGAGGACCAGCGCAAAGGCTGCCGCACAGCGGCTCGTCTTGAAGCCATTCATCGTCGTCACCCCCTTGCAGTGCCGCCGGGTCGAAACCTTCTTCCTACTTGAATGAAAGCTCAGGAGCGGCCACCGCCTTGCCCAGGCGGTCGTAGCACTCCACCTTGTCAGCCGTGATGCCCGACGCGTCGTACGGACTGCCGTCTCCTGCCACCAGTGCCGCCACCGACCCCACTGCCACGTCCGCCTTCGCCGTGAAGGAGAACGCCAGCCGATCTCCCTCCCGCTTGGTCACACCGATTACATCCCCGGAGAACGATACGTCCACTCCCGCTGCTTCCAACACCACGTCACACGCACGTACCGCCCCGTTGCCCACCACCACGCCGCTGCCTGCCGGCGCCTTGCACTTGCCGTCCGCGCATTCGAGGCCCCCGGCGCACGCACCCTCGTTGCACGGGCAATCCAGCGTCCCGGCAGGGCACTCCTCCTCGGGAAGCCGGCAGGTCCCTTCCTTGCATTCGAGCTGGGTCCCTTCGTGGACTCCGCACGGCTTGTCCTCGCCGCACGGATCGCCCAGGCCGCCCACTTCCGTCCCCTCGGGCACGCACAGCCCTTCCTTGCACTCCAGCGTCTCAGCCCCGCCGGGCTGGCACGTGCCGTCCTCGTTGCACGGACAGCCGTTGGTCCCGGCCGGGCACTCCTCTGCTGCCTTGACGCAGAACCCGTCCTTGCACTCCAGCCCTTCGTTGCAGGAATCCTCGGCACCGCATGCGCAGTTCTCCGCACCTGCCGGACAAGTCTCCTTCTTGCTGTCGCCCCCACAGGCGGCGCAGGCCAGAAGTGCCACTGAAGAAATGAGTCCCAATACCTGGATTCGCATGTTCCACTCCTCCATTCCGCGCGGGACGGACACCACGTCTCCTCCCAATTCCCGCCCAATCTGCCCCGCCGGAAATAGTGCGACAATCGACAAATCGCTACATCGGCCAATCCCGGGGGGCATCCGTCATCCTGAGCGCAGCGAAGGACCTCTTCTTGCCTTGGCATTGCCACGGCTTTGTCCCGCGGCTAACATGGGTGGGCTGACTTGGAGGTGGATGTATGCGTGCGGCCGGACATCTGTTGTTTGCCTTGGCTCTTGGCACCGCGATGGCTCTTGGCGCCGCGACGGCCTGTTCGTCGAACGATGGCTCGGACGACAACGGCCCTCTCGACGTCGGGGACATCTACTGGCCCGACGGGTGGGACGGGGAAGGGATCCCGCCGCAGCCGATCTGCAAGGCCGGCCAGCTCCAATGCGCCGCGGATGGCGGCATCGAGCAGTGCCAGGCGGACGGCATGGCGTTCGCCCCGCTTGCCGGGTGCGACGACGGCAACCCGTGCACCGACGACTCCTGCGCGGTGGTCGCTGGCGGCACCGCGGAGTGTCTGCATCCGCCGACCGTCGCGTGCGACGACCAGGACGCCTGCACCGTGGACGTCTGCCTGCCGTGGAGCGGCGACTGCGTGCACGAGCCGTCGCAGGTACAGACCGACTGCTGCCAGAACGACCCCGATTGCGACGACGGACACGAGTGCACGTCCGACCTGTGCGACGTTGCCACCGGAGCGTGCGTCAACTCTCCTGAAGCTGCATGCGTAGAGTATTCCTTTAAGATCGGATCTAAAGGGACCGGGCAAGGTCAGCTCAGCAATCCGAAGGGTCTGGAGGTGCTGCCCGACGGCCGGATCGCGGTTGCGGACGCGGGCAACAGCCGAGTGGTCTTTTTCAGCTCCAAGGGGGCGCAGCTAAGCGTGCTGACGTCTGCGTTCGACAAGTCGCTGGTCGCACCGTCGTGCATCTACTCAGGTCCGGACGACACGCTGTACGTGTGCGACACGGGCAATGACCGCATGCTGCTGCTCGACAGGCTCGGCACGCCCGTCGGCGTCTGGCCGCCGGCGCTGTACGACAAGGTGTTATTCTTTCAGCCGCTGGACGTGTGCGTGGACGGGGATGGGTTTGCGTACGTTGCGGACGGCTCCGGGGAAGGGTTCGACGAGGGCAACCGGCTGATGAAGATAAACCCTGACGGTAAGGTCGTGGCCATGAAGGGGAAGACCGGGTCCGCGCCCAACAACTTCCACATCCCCAGTGCGATAAGCCTCTCCGGAGGGGCAGGGGCAGGGGACGCCGGGGAAGGGGAGGCAGGGGCAGGGAATACCCTCGTGGTCTCCGACCAGGGCAACGATCGCATCCAGGTCTTTGACCTGATGCTGGAGCGGCTGGGGTCGTTTGGGGAGGAGGGGAAGAAGCTGGGGCAGCTCAACGGACCTACCGACCTTTCGCTTGCGCAGGGGGGACGGAGGATCTTCGTAGCTGACTCGGGGAACCAGCGGATACAAGTGCTACAGACGTGCCAGCCCGACTGCACGGGCAAGGTATGCGGGGACGACGGCTGCGGCGGGCCGTGCGGCGAGTGCCCCACCTTTGCGACGTGCGACGATGCGACCGGAGCGTGCGAGGGCTTCACGGGCGAAGGCGGCGAGGGGTGCACGGACAACACGGGTGCGGGCGTGAAGGGATGCGCAGCGTGCGGTTGCGAGGCGTGCGTCTGCAAAGGCGAAGAGGTAATCGACCCGACGCAGTTCGTGTTTGGCGGCGACAGCGACGCATACTGCTGCGACACCGAGTGGGACGGCATCTGCGTGTTCGAGTGCGTTTTCGTATGCGGCTACGAGTGCCCGCTTCCGGAGGGCCCGGCCAAGGAGCCGACGTTCTCCGGCGTCTACGAATGGAAGACGGCGGACACCGGCAACCTCGCTGCCCCAATCAAGGTGGTCGTGGACGACGACCGCTTCGTCTACGTCCTGGACACCGTCAAGTCCGCTGTCTACGTGTACCGCCTTTTCCTGTCGCCCGTGGATTGAGCCTCGTGGAAGTGACAGGGAGTGAACAAGGACGGCGCCGACGCGATGATGTCCCATTACAGGGTTTGTATCCGACGCTCCAGCTCCGCCCGGGGGATGAGGTCCAGGACGAGCATGCGGTCCGATTCAAGCCGGCACAAGAGACGATAGTCCCTGTGGACCTTCTGTCGAACGACGAGCCGGTCTATCTCCAGTCGTCGTGCGCCCTTGAACGACGCAGGATCCCCCGACGCCATCTTCCCGACCATTTGCAGCGCCGCTTTCCGAACGTGCAACGGGATGCGGTCCGTGCTGCGGGCGTACCCGGCAGAGAATACCGGAATCCGCAGGGGCTGCGACTCGGCCACGTCGCCGGACGCCAACAACAGCCCCTCGTGCTCTTCCCTGGCATCTTCCTCGTCCACTCTGCCGTCGGAGTTCTTCGCTGCCGCAGCGTCTCTCGCTGCCAGCTTGGAACGGGCATGGTCCAGCTCGCGGCGCAGCTGGTTTCTCTCCTCGTGGCGGGCTTTCAGCTCCTCCTTCAGTAGAGAGAGACGGCGCCGCGAGGCGGCAAGCTCCGGAGCCTCGTTCCTTCTGCTCGGCCAGCTCCTGGCGGACCGATTCGTCCGCATCGGTCTCATACATGATTCGGTCGGCGAGAGG
>Ga0172371_10013820_pt1 | contig 10468 bp, 10 predicted proteins | sample Lak12m_FD_114543 | JGI IMG/M metagenome (GOLD analysis project Ga0172371, IMG submission 114543) | Freshwater microbial communities from Kabuno Bay, South-Kivu, Congo - kab_022012_12m | ecosystem: Environmental > Aquatic > Freshwater > Lake | place: Democratic Republic of the Congo: South-Kivu... | reverse complement strand
TTAACGTTCGCTTTTCGGTTGTGATGCTATTGCTCTCGTTCTAGTCTTCGGTCTCAACTCTTGGAGCAAGAATAAAATCAATTTCCATTTCTGGATTTTTGAATTCAATTTTTAGCGGGTGGTCGTTCGCGAATTTTAAAATTGTTTTTTCGCAAAGTTTCGCGCCTTTCATAAATTTCTGCAAATATTCTAAACTATATCTTGCTTTACAATCTTCTGCTTGAATTTCAACTTGGTCTCCTGAAAATTCTATTTTTGCTGAATTCAGTCCGTTTGCTTTTATTATGAATTTTCCTTCTTTTACTACAAAACCGCAGGCGTCAGCGACGACAACGCAGTCCTCAACAGCGTCGATTAAATCTTCTGAATTTATTTTTACAACTGAACTGTATTCTAAATGCGGAATTTCTTTGTCTTCTGATTCGACGTCGATTAAACAAAGTGTGAAATCTCTTTTTACTCTGTCGTAAATTTGCAAATTAAGTGTGTTGTCGATTTTTTCCAGAGTTAAAGAACTGCTTGAACCGCATCTTTTTAAAATTCTTTTCAAGTCCTCTAAATTTACTCCGATAACTTCTTTAGAATTTTCGCTTAAATCAAATTGTGAGAACGCGCTTCGCGGAAGTCGAAAAGAAACCATTGAAACATTCGCAGGATCCATAGCAGTTATACTCAAACCAAACTCATTTAATTTTATTCTAACTTCTAAAACAAGTTCTGAAATTATCTCAACAGCTTTTAATAAAATATTAGGATTTTCGAGTTTCACCAGCATCTCAATAATAAAATAAAATGGTTTTTAAGTATTTGTGTAATATTTTATAAATTAATTTACTCGACGCAAAATTTTCGCTTCAATCTCTTCTTCTGTTTCATCCCAATAAACTAATTCATCAAAAAATTTTCGCATAAGATTTTCAACGGGATTCATCACAACTTTTTGAGAAATATCTGAACTATAACCAAGGGTTCTGCAATTTGGTTGTTCTGATTTTAATTTTTCTATTAAATCTAATTGATAATCTTCTCTAAAATGAATCCAGACAAAATCATAAACTTCGCCTCGTTTGAACAAATCAGTTGTCTCTATATTTAATCTTTGAAAAATTGACTCGATCCATTTTTGTCGGGCGTTGTCTCCTTCGCAAACTAATGCTCTCATAAATAAAAAATTTTATTTTGATTATTAAAAAACTTTGCGGTTCGTTTGAGTTTTTTAATTCCCAAAAAATACGTGCGTGACTAAACCGCAATATAAATGTCGCGGATTTTTTTAGGATAAAAATTTTGCTTAGAAGAATTACCTAATCTTATGCATTTGCAGAAATTTATCCAAGCTTGCTCTGCAATCTTTTTCATGACCTAATTGATTTTGTCTTTCCAGCATCATAAAATAAAACTCCGAAATAGTTTCTGCTCTGGAATTAGCTGCGTATCTAACACATTCCAAAACTTGATAAGAACAACAAATTTCTTGACAACAATTTATTGCAAAATGTCTTATTGATTCACGAATGTTTCCCATAATTTTCAAAAATAGAATTATCTTTTAAACATTTATATTCAAAGAAGAAATAAACTTATTAAAGTTGCAGTGTCTTAATTTTCTATGGAAGAAAAGTCGGAAAAAGAAATGAGGGTTAGAAAAGTTACGCATTTGTATTATTCTCGTCCTGAAATTCAAAAAATAATTTTTGAGTTTTGCAAAAACCGCGAGGTTGTCCCGAAATATTTTGAAGGATTTGGAAAACGTCCGGACAGTTTTCAGTTTCAAGGAGATTTGTTTGAGTTGGTAAAAAAAGGCGCGACTTCGTTTCATTGTTCAGAAGAAATTTGGTCAAACCCGCTGGAAATCTCGACGGAATTAAATGAAAAACAAATTAATGAACTAAGAACTGGCTGGGATTTTCTCCTAGATATTGACTCAAAATATATTGATTTCAGCAAAATTATGGCGAAAGAAATAATTAAACTTTTGAAATTTCATGGGATAAAAAATATCGGGATAAAATTTTCTGGTTCAAAGGGTTTTCATATGATAATTCCGTGGAAGGCATTTCCGAAAGAAGTAAATGGAATAAAAACTTCTGAAAAATTTCCCGAATATCCGAGAATAATTTTAAAATATATTAATGAAAAAATAAATAATTCGCTGGTTCAAGAGATTACAAAAATCACGACGCCTAACAAATATGTCCGCGACTACAAAGCGTCAGAAGAAGTTATACCTGATTTAGTTTTGGTTTCTCCTCGTCATTTATTCAGAGCGCCATATAGTTTGCACGAAAAAACTTCTTTGTGTAGCGTGGTTTTGTCGCCAGAAAAAATAGAAAATTTTGAATTAAAAGATGCGGATCCTATGAGTTTATCGTCGGAAAAAATAAAAAATTTTATTCCAAATTCAGAAGAGAACGAAGCAAAAGAACTTTTAGTTCAGGCGCTGGACTGGTTCAAAGAAAAAAATCCCGAAGAAGAAAAGAAAAATTTTGAAAAAAATTTTCAGCAAATTAAAATAGAAAATTTTTCTGATACTTATTTACCGCCGAGCATTCAAAAAATTTTGCAGGGAGTTCAAGACGGAAAAAAGCGTTCGCTGTTTATTTTGCTGAATTTATTTCGTGCGATTGGAATGGATAAAAATGAAATTGAAAAAAGAGTTTATTCTTGGAATGAAAAAAATGAGGTGCCTCTGAAAAAAGGATATATTCAAGCGCAGATTTCGTGGGCATATAAAACTAAAATAATTCCTCCGCCGAATTTTGACAAAGATTATTACAAAGGAATTGGGGTTTTACCGACGCAAGAAGAATTGCGATATAAAAATCCTGTGAACTATGTTGTCAAAAAAAGTCGGGTAGGAAATTTTAAAGAGAAGAAAAAATAACAAACTTTTAAAAATACAAATTACTTAAACAAAATATGAAAAAATCAGGAGATTTTTACCTCATTAAATTTTCAAAAAAGGTGAAGAAAATTTAAGATGAAAAAAAAGTTGGTGATTGGTTATTTATTTTTAATAATTTTGATTTCGTTTGTCGTCGCGGCAAATTCAACTGGAACAATCACAACTTCCGACGACGTCAGCGAATCAACTCAGGTGAACAAAGCTTATCAATGTTTGAATGATAAAATTTCTGATAAAACCTGCGACGAACTTTCAAGTCAAGAAAGAATTTTTTCTCTTTTAGCGACGGGAAAATGCAAAACAGAAGTTCTTGAATCTTCGAAAAATGAAGAGTGCTGGCCAAATTCAAAATGCACATTAAAAAATACTGCGCAAGCAGTTCTTGCTCTTTCAAATGCTGGAACAAACACCGACGACGCTGAAGATTGGCTTTTATCAAAAAAAATAATCCCAGAAAAAATGGAATGGTTTTTACAAATTGAATCAAACGAAGCAACAACTTGTTCTGTTTCTTATGATGGTTCTTCGAAACAAATTCTCGTCGGAGCAGATAAAAAAATAACTAGTGCTGCTGGAAGTTGTTTGACACCTTCTGCTGGAAATTGGTGGTTAAAAGTTTCACAAAATTGCTATGGAAAAGAATTTGAAATTTCGTGCGATAAAAGTTTTATAACCACTCTTCTTTTCAAAAATACTGACTCTTCTGTAATTCACGTCTCACAAAAAATTAATGCGGCTTCTGCAGAAGGAAGCACAATCGAGCAAGTTAATTCGTCGTGTTTCTCGATGACAAATGTGTGCGATTATGAAGGAAGTTTGTGGGCGGCTTTTGTTCTTAAAGACAGGGGTGAAGAGATTTCGGAATATTTACCTTACTTAGTTTCTGTTAAAGATAATTATGAAGAAACAATTCCAGAAGCATTTTTGTATCTCTTGACAGGTTATGAAGAATTTAGAAACGCTTTGTTGCAAAAACAAAAATCAGGACAATACTGGGATGAGTCAGGCGACAAATTTTACGACACAGCAATCGCACTTTATCCACTTCAATATGAGACACCGATGGAAAAAACAAATTCAATAAATTGGCTTTTAGGAATTCAAGGAACAGATGGTTGTTGGGCGGCGGGAGATATTGTTAAGAACGCTTTTATTCTTTCTTCAATTTGGCCGAGAGGAACAAGTAGTGGAGGAAGTGGCGGAACCACAACGCAATCTTGTTCAAGTGCGGGAAAATATTGTATGTCTTCTGTTGAATGCGAAGGACAAATTTTAGATTCATATTCTTGTTCAGGAGTTTTCAAATGTTGCGACACTCCAAAAACAATCGGAACTTGCGACGAGCAGGGCGGAGAAATTTGCAGTTCTGAAAAAGAATGCGTCGACGGAATAAATATTGAATCATCAGATAAAAAAATTGGAGAAATTTGTTGCACGGGGGCTTGCGAGGAACTGCAACAGCAAACAGAATGTGAACTATCTGGTGGAACTTGCAGGTCTTATGCTTGCGACGACACTGAAGAAAGTTCGTCGTATAAATGCGAGGCAGGTTCATCTTGTTGTGTTGAAAAAAAGAAAAGTTCTTTCAATTGGTTTTGGATAATTTTACTTGTCGTTCTAATAATTTTAACAATTGCAGGATTCTTTTTCAAAGATAAATTAAGAGAATTTTGGTTTAGAGCAAAATCTTTTGGAGGAAATAATTCTTCTCAAATAAATCAAAGGCCTAGACCTTCTGGATTTTCTCCGTCGCCAAGACAGATGATTACTCCAAGAAGAATAATTCCACCACAACAAAAACAACAGATAAAACCGCAAACTCAAAAAAATACAGACATTGATAATGTTCTTAAGAAATTAAAAGAAATGGGTAAATAATTTTCAAATAAAAAAATAAATTTTGTTCAACGATTTTGTGGACGAGAACTTTGAATAAAAATTTCGCGTAACATTAATAATTTTTCTTGGCGGAGAAATCTGCGGAACGCGATTTCGGAGCAAATACATTATGGTAGTTGTTTCTAAAAATTCTTTTGTGCCCGAAAGTTTTTCGCGATTTTATCGTATGTAAAAATAAAAAAAGAAATAGAAAAATAAAAAATTTATTTACAAGGAGTTGTACTTCTAAATAATCTTCCGTTATAATCTACACAAACATATGCATTACCGGTTCCAGATAAGTTTATTAAAACAACACCCTTATAGAAAGTTGATATTTCTTTTGCATATAGTTGTCCATTTAAATTAGTAAAACTATTAGAATTTAATCCATTCAGTATTGTAGAACCGGTTATAGATATATCTTTTGTGCTTATTCTATCCCTAACAGACATTGTTTCTCCGATGTAATCTTTAACTCCTCCCGAAGTAGCATAAAAATAATTTGTATTTACTGAAGAAGTTATCAAATCTTCCATTTTAGCATCAACTTCTGCTTTTGTATAATAAGGATAATTTGGGGTCTTTGGACTCAACACCGGATTTTTCCAAAAAACAATCACAGCACCGACGACAAGAACAACTATCAAAATTATACTCAAAGTTTTCCAAAAATTATTTTGCATTTATTTTCACCTCCGCCAACTCTATTCACTCTAACTCAAAGAGTTATTTCTTCAAGACGAAATATATATATATCTTGCGATTTTTATTTTGTAAACAAAAGAGGAAAAATGAATTTAAAAGTAAAAATTTTGAAATGGTTTGCAGGAGTTCCTGTCGCGATGTTGAACACAAAAACCGCGGAAAAAATCGGGGCTCATTTGCTGGACAGAATTTCTATAAAAACAAAAAATCGCGAAATGTCGACGATAATTGACACAATCGGCAATCTTGTTAAAGAAAATGAAATCGCGGTTTCGTCTGAAATCGTCGAAGAACTTCAATTAAAAAATTCGCAGAGAATTGAAATTAGTTTAGTAAATCCGCCGAGAAGTTTAGAGTTCATAAAAAAGAAAGTCAACAACAAAACTCTTTCAGAATCAGAGATTAAAGAAATTATAAACGACGTCGTAGAAAATAATTTGTCTGAATCTGAAATCGCGCTTTTTATTTCTGGAATGTATAAGCAAGGAATGAATTTCAAAGAAACAGTTTTTTTAATAAAAGCAATTTTAGAAACCGGAAATCAGTTGCACTTTGATTCCAAATTTGTCGTCGACAAACACTCGATTGGAGGAATTCCTGGAAATAGAACCACTCCGATTGTAGTTTCAATTTGCGCGGCTGCAGGTTTGACAATTCCAAAAAGTTCGTCGCGAGCAATCACAACTGCCGCAGGAACCGCAGATGTAATTGAGACAATTGCAAAAATAGAATTTTCCCTCGACGAAGTTAAAAAAATTGTGAAAAAAACAAAAGCCTGTCTTGTTTGGGGAGGCGGATTTGGAATTGTTCCAGCTGATTCAAAAATAATTCGAATAGAAAAACAACTCGGCATTGATCCAGAAACTCAACTTTTAGCGTCGATAATGTCAAAAAAAATCGCGTCTGGTGCAAAATATATTCTGATTGATATTCCTTACGGAAAGACCGCAAAAGTTTCAAAAGAAAAAGCGTTGCGACTAAAAAATAAATTTGAAAAACTTGGAAAATATTTCAAGAAAAAATTAAAAGTTGTTTTAACTAAAGGCGAGCAACCAATTGGTTATGGAATCGGACCGTTTTTAGAAATCCGCGACGTCATTTCAGTTTTAAAACAAGATTGCAACTGTCCAAAAGATTTAGAAGAAAAAAGTATTTTTTTAGCAGGAGAAATTTTTAAAATGACTAGGCAAGGAAATAAAGAAACCGCGAGGCAAATTTTGCGATCAGGAAAAGCTTTTGAAAAATTTAAAGAAATAATTATTACACAGCACGGAAAAGTTCCAGAAAAAATTCCCGAGTCAAAATTTAAGAAATCAATTTTTTCAGAAAAATCCGGAGTTCTAAAAGAAATTCATAATAAAAAAATAAACAATCTCGCGAGAACTGCTGGCGCGCCGGTTGATAAACTCGCTGGTTTAGAAATTAGATTTAAACTCGACGACAAAATAAAAAAAGGTGACGAATTAATTGTTATTCACGCAGAATCAGCTTCGAGATTAAAACAAGCAATTAATTTTTACAAAAAAGAAAAACCCTTTTTGATAATATAATTCATCACAGTAAATATTTTAAACTCTTTCTGATTAAAAAAATTATGGGACTAAATTCAAGAAGTAATTTAATTGAATATTTTAGAAAAAATTTGAAAAAAGGTTACACTCTCGAGTCATTGAAAGTTGCATTAGTAAAACAAGGATACTCGCGCGGACTTATCGAAAGTGCGTTCAGAGATTTTGAAATGGAATTGGCGGAAAAAGCCCCGATACTAAAAGACAAACCGCAAATTTCTTACGAGATTATCGACGAAAAAAACAATCCAGTGATGATGAGAAAAAGTTTGTGGAAAAAATTTTTGGATTTGTGGAGATAAATTAGTAGCAATAAGTTTTAAAACCAAATTATCTAAATAAAATTGTAAGTTAGGCCGCCATCGCATACAGAAATTAAAAATTTCTGTCTCCTCGAAACAAGTTTGTTTCTTCGGATAATTGTATTGCATCAGCAATACTTTTTTAAAATGCGGATGGTTGCTAAAAATATGCCGCCATCGCATAATGGTATTGCATCCGGCTTGAGACCGGAGCCCTTTTGGGCTTCCCCGTTCGATTCGGGGTGGCGGCGTTATAAAATTGAACGAAGTGAAATTTTATTTCCACGAATTCTTAACAAAATTTCGAATAGTTTTTTTCAGTTCGATTCCGAGCGATTTCGCGAAGTAGCATCAAAAATTAGAGCGAGGTTGCGAGTTGCGGTGGCGGCGTTTTGGAGATTGAAAATCTGAAAAAAAAGAATTTGCTCCGAAATCGCGTTCCGCAGATTTCTCCGCTAAGAAATTTATTAATCTGTCACTAAATTTTTTATTTAATGTTCTCGGAAGATTTTATTGGTTGAGCAAATTTTTTTTAATTTTAAAAAAAATCCGCGACATTTATTCGAAAAACACCGACGACAAAAAAGTTTTTCGATTCCAAAAATTCCAAACCGAATTGGAAGAATTTTTCGATGTTGCGGTTTAGTTACGTGCGTATTTTTTTGGGAACAAGAGAAAATTTCACCACGAATTTTCTCTGCACAGAAAACAACTCGTGACAAAAAGTTTTCTGTGTCTAAAAACCAAAACAAACTCCACACTTTAGTGTGGAGTAAAAACCCGCAGGGTTTTTTGATTTTAATGTTCTCGTAGATAAAATTGTTGAGCAAAGATAATTTGTTTTTGACAAATAAAAGAAACCGCTTAGGTTCAAATTTCATGCGATATGGACGGAGGCATAAAAAAATATCGCTTCACAGGAACGAGAAGGGAGATTTCTAAAAAGAACCGCTTAGGTTCTTTTTATTTTCAAAAAATTCCAAAACTCTTTTGTCAGGACTTAAAACAAAAACATGGTCTTCTTTGAATCTTAATGCACGATAAACTTTTTGCAAAATTTCTCGATGTGCTTTGTCTTTGTAAAATTCCCAATAATATTCTGGATTTGTTTTGTTTAAAATTTTCCAAAATGCATCTTTAACATTTGGATACGGAAATTTTGTAAACACGACGCTGTTGCATTCTTTTCCAGGAAAATCCATTCCTCTTGACGCGCGCGTTGAAAATAAAATTTTTGTCTCACCTTTTTTGAACTTTTCAATTTCTTTTCCGGTTTTATCTTTTTCTTGAATTTCATAAAGTTCTTCTCTTGAAATTAAATTTTTCAGTTTAAAATTTTCAATTTCTCTTTTGCTCGGCAAATCTGTAAATGTCTGAACATGAACCAGACAAGGTTTTTCTGAAACCTCTACACATTTATCTAAAACTTTTAAATATTCTTCTCGCGAATGTTTGTTGCTTGAAAAATTACTATACTTACAGTCAAATTCCATTCCGGTTTTGACGACGTCAATTCCACCTTGCTGTCTAGTTTCAGCTTCAATTTTTAGAAAATTTTCAAGTCCAAAAACTTTTTTTAAAACCTCTTCGCTGTGCAGAGTTCCAGACATCATAATTACAATTTTATTTTTCTCTAACATTTTTTTAAATCTCTTTGCAAGATTTGTGGTTACAATACTCGCCCTTAAGGAATTATCTTTTCTTGAAAAAGTTACATAAGAGTCGTCGAAAAAATCTCGAAACATTCTCGCGGTTTCTTCAACCTCAAACAAATAACTTTCTTCGTCAACCTCTTGCAAAAATTCCGAACTTTTCAAAAAAATTTTCAGTATATCATAAATTCCTGTTTCTTTCAAAGGGATTATTTCTTCGTTCTCGACGGATTTTATTATTCGCGGATTTTTTTTAAGATGATTTATTATTTCCTGAATTTCTCTAACGATTAATTCAACTTCTTCGTTAAAACTGTAAACTTGGGTGAGAGCTTTTTGCATTCTGTCGACATTAATCATTTTTTCGTTTGAAAATTTGTCCAAAAAATCGTCGCACTCGTCGATAATCTCGACTTCTGTTTTGGGTTTTCTGTTCATTGCAGATTCCAGCAAATATTTTAAAGAATTAAAAACAAGCACATCAGCGTCGATATAAGAATGAAATTGCTCGTAAAATTTGCAACCTGGTTTTCTTTGATAAAAAATAAATTTTGTTTTTTCTAAGCCCTCGTAATTTCTTTGCTTTGCGTTTTCAAAAATTTTCATCTCGTATTTTTCAGGAAGAACAGGGCTCCAATAAGGACAAGCCGAAGCAACCGAAATTCTTTTTATATCTTTGATTGTCTCGAAATTTTTCAGATTAACTTTTTTATTTTGTTTAAGATATTCTCGCAGTTTGTGAATGTTTTTTTCTTTAATTTCAATTTTGCACGGCAAGTCGTCTCTGTCTGCGGACTGTTCTTTTTTTCTTTCTCTTGCTTTTAGTTCTGCGACGCCTTCGAAAATATCGTGCAGTTTTGAATCAACTTCTTTTTTGAAAACAGAAATTAAATTTAAATTGTCCTCGACAAATTTGCATTTATGATTTTTTCTTCCAGTTATAACACTAATTTTTAATTTTTCTCCGTTTTGTTTTTTTAAAAATTTCGACGACTCATAATCTTTTTTATATTGCTCTTGCAAATTTTTTATTGGAACCACGACGCTGGCGCGTCCAAGATTTCTGGCAATATTCAAAGCAATCGCACTTTTTCCAGTTCCGCAAACCCCGTGAATAAAAATTATTTTAAAACCTTTCTTAACGGCTTCGAGAACTTCTTTCACAACATCTTCTTGAGTTTTCTGATTTGAAAAACAAAGTGGCTCTAAAAATTTTTCCTCATCGTTAATTTTTTTGTAAAGAGACCAAGTCATAAAAATAAATCGTAATTGGAATTATAAAGATTATTGTGAAAAGACACCTAGCGGTTTCTTTTCTAAACTTCCCTTCTCTGTTCCGGAGACGATGCATTTCTTTATGCCTCCGGTGATGCATCATAAAAGTTGAACCTAAGCGGTTTCTTTATCGATGTTTCCCTTCCTGTCCCTGTGAAGCGATATCTTCTAAATGCCTCC